>Ga0209188_1000029_pt1:90000-161784 | contig 161784 bp, 135 predicted proteins | sample C_130625_EF_Meta_FD_187307 | JGI IMG/M metagenome (GOLD analysis project Ga0209188, IMG submission 187307) | Freshwater microbial communities from Lake Croche, Canada to study carbon cycling - C_130625_EF_MetaG (SPAdes) (version 2) | ecosystem: Environmental > Aquatic > Freshwater... | reverse complement strand
ATCAAGACTCTAAATTCAGAACCATACTCTTAGATAAACGATCACGCCTCGCTCCAACTCAAATAGCATCTGATGGTCGTATTATGGAATGGCTCAAAGAATATAAAGAAGCAGAAGTACACCATCGACACGTTTCACACCTCTGGGGACTTTATCCAGGAAACGAAATAACAACAGAAAACACACCTGAACTAGCAAAAGCAGCACGTAAATCACTTGAAGTAAGAGGAGACGCTGGCACGGGATGGAGCTTGGCTTTTAAACTAAATTTGTGGGCACGTTTGCACGATGGTGACCATGCAGAAAAAATTCTTATGCGTCAGTTACATTTGGTGGGAGTTAGCGGAATGAATTATAAAGATGGAGGCGGAACATATCCTAATCTTTTTGATGCACACCCACCCTTCCAAATAGATGGTAATTTCGGAGCCTCCGCTGGAATAGCAGAAATGCTGGTTCAAAGTACTCAGCAATTAATAGAATTATTACCCGCTCTGCCTTCTACTTGGTCTGAGGGTTCTGTAAGCGGCCTCAAGGCGAGAGGAAATATTACCGTAGATATAACGTGGTACGCAGGAAGAGTAGTAAGTTATAGCATAAAATCACCTACACCTTTTTACGTTAACGTAAAATTTAATGGCGAAATTCATCATATTTTAACTACACAAATCTAAATATAACCAAGGTTAATATTATTATTTAGGATGTTGCAGGTTGCTTATAAAAATATAGTTTTAAGATAGTGAAAGTAACAATTAAACTAGATTACGCTTGCCGAATCCTTTGTGAACTAGCACGCGAATATCAAACTGGAACACCTGTTCGCCTAGACCGTTTGTCTAAAATAGAACACGTACCAGCAAATTTTCTTGCTCAGATTCTTGGTGAACTAAGAACTGCACGATTAGTTGAGAGCAAACGTGGTATTAATGGCGGCTTTTTACTCACACGACCTCCTGTAGAAATAACACTGCTTGATATTGCTACAGCAATAGAAGGTGGACTCCTCGATCTAAGCGGAAACCATAAGGGTAAATCCGGTAAAAAGCTTAAAGAAGTATGGCTCGAAGTAGGCAGAGCAGCATCGAAAAAAGCAGCAGAGTTTACTCTCGATTCAATTGCGGGAATGAAAGAAATTGTTATGTACGACATTTAACTGAGCATAAACTCTTTGAATCTGTAACTCAGTTAAGTAGCTTACGTCAGACTAGTACCAAGCTAGGCGAGTCTATAATCATTAGACTTAAAATTTACCCCTATGAGAATATCGGCTTTATCTAAACCGTCCTTTGTAGCTGCACTCTTTTGCGCATTTTTATGTATCGCCGAAGAAAGACCTCCGGCTGTACCTTTAATTACCCATAATCCCTATTTCAGTATATGGTCTATGGCTGATCATCTTACAGACCAACAAACCAAACACTGGACTGAAACATATCAGCCCTTAGTTGGTATAATAAAAGTAGATGGCGCCTCATACAGATATATGGGAACGAATCCACGCGCACTTGAAGCAGCTAAGCAATTAAATGTAGAGGTTGATGCAACACATACCTATTATACTTTTGAAGCGGGAGGCATTCGCTTAAAGCTCAGTTTTTTTACCCCTGCATTTGTTCAGGATCTGGACCTATTATCACGTCCAGTAACCTACATGACCTGGAACGTATGGAGTGCTGATACTAAATCGCACAATGTCGATATCCTCTTAGATGTAGATGGAGTCGTTTCAACTAATACAGATAATCAACAAGTAACCTGGGGTAAAACCCAAGTTAAAGACCTGACCGTTCTTAATATTGGCAGCAAAGATCAGGATGTGCTTAATAGATCCGGTGATGATCTTAGAATTGATTGGGGTTACCTACACTTAGCACTACCACAAAAAGAAGGAGGATCTTCATCGCTTTCTTTCGGTAACATTCAAAATTTTATTAATACTGGCGAAGTTTCATCGGTTGATGATTTAGATATGCCTAAAAGTCCTCGAGGTAAAGCTGCTCACCTAGATACCGTTTTCCACTTAAATATTTTACCTCAGAAAACAGAAAGCCGTCATGTTCTAATAGCTTATACAGAAGGATACATGATCGAATTTCTCAATCGTAAGTTAAAACCATATTGGCAAAGAAAAAACCTGAGTATAGCTGATATGCTTCTTAAGGCTGAAAATGAATACAACACACTTGATTTACGCGGAAAAGAGTACGACAAGACATTAGCAAATGATTTAGAAAAAGTTGGAGGCTCAGGATATCGCCAACTAGCAATTCTAGCATATAGACAAACCCTAGCTGCACATGGCCTAGCAGCAGATATAAATGGTGAACCGCTTAGCTTTCCTAAGGAAAACAATTCAAATGGATGTATCAGTACAGTTGATGTACTCTACCCTTCGGCACCATTTTACTTATTCTTCAATCCTAACTTACTTGAAGCTGAAGTAAGACCTGTTCTTGAATATGCTAGTTCATCGCGCTGGACATTTCCTTTTGCACCCCATGATTTAGGCACATATCCCCTAGCAAACGGCCAAGTTTATGGGGGTGGAGAAACAACTGAAAATGATCAAATGCCTATCGAGGAAAGTGGAAACCTTTTAATACTCGGTGCTGCTCTTGGTCAAACTCAAGGGAATTGGCATGTAGCTAGAGAATTCTGGCCCCAGTTTTCTACGTGGGCAAAATACGTAAGAGAAAAAGGCCTAGATCCTGAAAACCAACTTTGCACAGACGACTTCGCCGGCCATCTTGCACACAACGCTAATTTATCTATTAAAGCAATTGAAGCACTCGGAGCCTACTCGCTTATGGCACGCGGACTAGGCTATGATTCGATTGCCGAAGATTATATGACTACAGCAAAAAAAATGGCTAAGGCATGGGAGGGTCTCGGTTTCGATAAAGACCACTACGCCTTAGCTTTCGACCGTCCGGGAACGTGGAGTCAAAAATATAATTTAGTCTGGGATAAGATACTAGGTGTTAATCTTTTTTCCGACAACGTTAGGCAAACTGAAATTAAATACTATGTTAACCATATCAATCAGTATGGTCTACCTTTAGATAGCCGTAAGGATTACACTAAACTTGATTGGACAGTATGGACAGCAACGCTAGCGGATAATCAATATGATTTTACACGTCTTATAACTCCAGTTACAGCGTGGTTAAATCAATCTATATCGCGCGTACCGCTCACAGACTGGTATGATACTAAGACAGGCAAGATGGTTGGATTCAAAGCCAGAAGCGTGGTTGGAGGAGTCTATATTAAAGCTTTAGCGGATTACTCATTAGCTAAAGCATGGCGAGCTAAAGCTAACTAATAACTATCTTGGGCCATAGCCAGGATAAGGATTACCATCAGAGTCTAGTTTACCAGCAGCCCATAAAACACCCCGCGTAACTAGGTCTAAATAACGAGGATCGTTAACAGTCTGATTACTATGTCCTATTGTAGTACTAAAAACACGCACCTTTTTTGGTCCATACTGGTTTGTCCATACCACGACATAATCTGCTAACTTAGTAGTTCCATTCTTTTGTTTTTGTAGTTGGGTACCGCGAGCAAGTGAATTATGATTAGGAAAGTTTGATGGTGGCTGAACATTATTGTAAAGTTCCTCATCAATCGTTGTCCAATCTGACATACCTCGTGTTACAGGACTTGCATTTGCAATGAATGAAATGCTTATTGGGGCTCTAGCTCCATGAGCACTAGACTGTAAACCAAGGTAATCAAACCACAGAGCATTTTCGGAACCTGGTTGCATAGGCTTTGTAAACGCAGGTGATACCCGATACGAATGCATAGCACAGTGTAAATTAACTCCTGGTATACCTTCCTGATGAGGCTTAAGAACGTTGCCTACTTGGCTCTTATCTTTAATATCTGCTCCGCATTCATCATGGATTACAAGATCGTAGCCTTTTGCGTAATTAGGATCAGTCAAACAAGCTAAATTGGGATGCGTATCAGTATCAGCACAAAACATCTGCGTTACACTAATATTAGCTCTCTTTTCCAAACCCGTTTTTAAAATATCTTTTTGGTGAACATAATCATGACAACATCCCCCCGTTATAAGTAATACCTTAAGTGGAGGTGTATACGGTTGAGCAAAAGCTGCTGATACGATTACAAAAACTAATGCCGTTAGCCTTAGATTTAATTTAGCTATATTCATGGGGTATATTATTTGGGGTAAATTAGTGCGTTACTTGAAATAAGGACGCCTGTAGTTTGTTATAAGTTTCAGATTAAAATATAATAGAAAAATTACCGATGTATAACGAAGCTCTTACTGCACTATCTAAAGATAAGAAGATCGCCGCGATAATTAAAGAGATCGGACCAGTAGAATTTAAACCACAACGTTTAGATCCTTATAAGTCAATAATACGCGCTATCGTATACCAACAGTTAACAGGTAAGGCAGCTGGCACAATTTTTCAACGTTTTGTTACTTTGGCTTCCGAATCAAATTTTCCGAGTCCTGAATTAATCTTAAAACTAGATGAAAGTATTTTACGATCTGTTGGGCTATCTAGCTCAAAAGTTCGTTATATTAAAGCAGTAGCAGCTAAAGCATTAGCAGGTGAAATACCTACCCTGAAAAAATTCGATGAAATGGCTGATGATGATATCATTAATTGTCTTACGACTATCGATGGTGTTGGTACGTGGACTGCGGAAATGTTTCTTATCTCGAATATGGGACGTCTCGATGTTTTACCTGTCAATGATCTTGGGGTAAGGAAAGGATTTCAGTGCGTTTATAATAAAAGAAGTTTACCAAAATCTGAATACCTTAAGAAATTCGGTAGAAGATGGGCTCCCTATAGGACCTTTGTTACTTTATATTTTTGGCGTGCAGCAGATCGAAATAAAGTAAAAAGTGTACCTTAATTTAAATATCATCAGTGATTGTTTATTTTAATTAAAAAGCCTAGTACTATACTTATGATTAATTCCCTACGCATTTATTTCTATTTCATTTTCGCTTTTTTTGTAGCGAACGAAGTGCTTGTACTCCCCTCATTATCGTCTAGCTTAAATCCGAAGGAGAAAGAAATTATCAACTTCGTTGATAATCATCCTAGAGATGCCGTTAATCTCATTCGTGACAGCGTAAATATAAGTAGTGCCACCGAAAATATCGATGGCGTAAAGAAATCAGGTGTATTTTTTAGAAATGAATTCAATCAATTAGGATTTGATACGAAATGGATAGCTATGCCTGATTCAGTAAAACGAGCTGGTCATTTAATTGCTGAACACAAAGGTACTTCGGGTAAAAGATTACTGCTCATTGGCCATCTTGATACTGTTTTACCCGGAGGTAATTTTATTGAAAAAGGTGACAAGGGATACGGTGCAGGGTCTAACGATATGAAAGGTGGTGATGTTATATTAATAATGGCACTAAGAGCATTAAATGCTAGCGGGGCATTAGATAATACTAGATTGATCGCTGTTTTCACAGGAGATGAAGAAGCCGCAGGCCATCCTATTGAGATCACAAGGCACGATCTTATAGAAGCTGCTAAAAGAAGTGATATTTCTTTAGCTTTTGAAAATTCTGTTCGCGACACGATTACCACGGCTCGTCGTGGTTCTAGCTCATGGACCCTTAAAGTCACTGGAATACAAGCTCACTCAAGTATTATATTTTCCGAAGCAGCTGGGGATGGAGCTATTTTCGAAGCAGCGAGAATATTAAATGAATTTCGTTTAGAATTAAGAAAAGAAAAGGGTCTTACGTTTAATCCAGCTTTATTTCTAGGTGGTACAGATATAAACTCCACTGCAACCAGCGGTACAGCTACTGGCAAAAGTAATGTTATTCCACGAACAGCGCTAATACATGGAGATCTTCGCTTTTCTAATCAAGAGCAACTCGATCGTTCACGCACTATAATGAAAAATATAGTAAGCCGTCACCTTCGCAGAACAGATGCCACCATCACGTTTGAAGATTCCTATCCTGCTATGACTGAAAATGAAGGTAGTATAGAACTTCTAAATCTTGTTAGCACGGTGAGCCAAGACCTAGGACAAGGTAAAGTAGTTGCATGCGATCCTAAAGAACGTGGCGCAGGTGATGTTTCTTTTGTTGCTCCAATAATTCCTTCCGTTGATGGTTTAGGAGCTAGAGGTTCGGGTGCGCATGGGCCTGGTGAATACGTTGACGAAAAATCTCTTAATGATCTTATTAAACGTACAGCAATAGTTATTTATCGTCTGACACATTAGTTCAGACGTGCAAAATAACTTACTATGCATGAAATCAAAGATACAGCGCGTAGCCTGGTAAGAATTGGTTACGACGGAACTGTACATAAATGGTTTAGAGGTTATCTAGCCAGAGAACGCTTTGAAAATGAAATCCGTGTTCTTAAGTATCTTGAAGAGAAAAAATGTGATTTTGTCCCAAAAGTAATTACTTCTGAAACAGGAGATCTTAAAATAGTTACGACCAACTGCGGCAAAAGAGTGGATCATCTTGATCTTGAATCGATGAAGAATCTTTATGACGAACTTACCCCTTTTGGAGTAAGACACGACGACAGAGAACTACGTAATATAACCTATCGTATCGGTGATGGGCGCTTTTGTATAATCGATTTTGAACTAGCAACTCTGTTAGAATTTCCGCCTCTGCAGATAAACTGGTCTTCATGTACACACAAAGGAAACGTAAGAGATAACAATGAAGACAGTTTTTTGGTAATAAAATCTGAAGCTAATACGATTATTAAGTTAGAGGATTTAGGCACTGGAACGATGACTAATTCAGATTACATACTTGCTGTAAGTGACGGTGTTGGAGGTGCACGCTCTGGCGAAATCGCGAGTAAAATAACACTTGAGAAAATAAATGAATTAATGCCATTAGGACAACGTTTACGTGCTGCTGGAATAAACAATGGATTTAGTGATATTCTCGTTGAAATATTTACAAATATTCATGATGCATTACTTCAATTGGGCTATAAATCTGAAGAATACTCAGGTATGGGTTCTACTCTCAGCTTATGTTGGCTAACGCCGGGATGGCTTTATTACGGCCACATTGGAGATAGCAGAATTTATTTTCTTCCTAAAAATGGATCTTTTACCCAACTCTCTGAGGATCATACTGAAGTAGGAGAAAAACGAAAAAGAAAAGAAATTACTGAAAGAGATGCGAGAACACATCCAAAGAAAAATATTTTAAAACAGATATTAGGTACCGGCTATCAAACACTAGAACCCCAAGTAGGAGCAGTCGGTTTAAAAAAGGGAGATAAGTATCTTATTTGTAGTGATGGTTTAGTAGAGGGTCTTTGGGATTATCAAATAGAAGATCTGATGCGTAGCCATAGCTGCTCGAGCTTAGCCGAACATTTAGTCAACGAAGCTTTAGCTTCTTCGGGTAAGGACAATATAACAGCAATCACCTTCGAATTCGTGGAAGACATTACCGTTTCACACTAGCCATTAGTTGTGATTACCTGCTCAAAGGTACTTACTCCGTTTATAAATTTCAGTGAATATACCCTCAAAGTGGTGATAGAGTAAATTTAAGTCTATTATTAACAGTTATTTACATAATCCTCGGGTGGTAGTCTAACCTCTGAAGGTACGATAGATCAGTAGCACGTAGGTGGCTACTCGAGTAAAGTAAAACTCCTAGTGCGGCAGGCTGGTAGCGGATAAAGCCACGCCTTACAAGATACCAACTTCCCATTAACTCCAACTCGTAACACTTGAACACAACCCCTCTCAAACTTTTAGTGTAGACCCTGTAGACTCTTAAGGTGGTGCCCGGGGTGGGGGTCGAACCCACAAGACTTGCGTCGGTAGATTTTGAGTCTACTGCGTCTGCCAATTCCGCCACCCGGGCGTCTCTAGACTTGAAATACCACTAAAATGAACGCCAAGAGGCAAGCTTTTGAAATAAATGAACTATTTTATAAAAAAATTAGAAAAATTGAACATTTTTGCGTCGGCCACGTCTTTCAATGAGTAACTAGGTGTTCATTTAGGGTTTAAACTGTGTTGTGTGTTTTGTAGTTTAAGGGCGTCCGACAGTAATGTCTGACGCCCTTATTATTTTAATCATGCCAGACTACCGCGTTTATTTTTCTGCAACTCAATCAGAGACAACTACTCTCATTCTTTCTTATGATGAGTCGCATCACTTAGTCGTTGTTAACCGTGCTAAATTAGGTGATCCCGTAATTGCTTTTGATGGTAAAGGAACCGAGTGGACATGCATCCTAAATAAAGCAGATAAAAAAGCAGCTCATTTAAGTATTGTATCTATAAAAAGAGCGAATGCACTCCCCTACCAAATTACGCTTGCACAAGCTCTCCCTAAAGGTACGCACATGGATGCTATTGTACGTAAGGCAACAGAGCTCGGTGTATCATCTATAATTCCTCTACAAACTGAACGTACTCAAGTTAAACTAGAATCAGACCGCTCGGAGCGTAAAGTCGATAAATGGCAAACCGCTAGTCTTGAGGCAGCTAAACAATGCGGCAACCCATGGCTTCCCGAAATTACTGCTCTACAAGAAATCAAATCGGTAGTTGAAAATTCAAACATATATGATCTACGTTTGATTGCTAGTTTAGAACCAACTGCAGTATCCCTTAAGCTGGTATTAAATTTATTTGAAAAAAAATCAGGTAGATCGCCAAAGTCAGTCTTGTGGTTAGTTGGTCCAGAAGGTGACTTCACAGCTCAAGAATTAGCGCATGCGAAACAACACGGGTTTGAATCTGTTACTTTGGGACCTCTTGTACTGCGTTGCGAAACGGCAGCAATTTCAGCACTGAGTATTTTAAGCTATGAACTCCAAACTAGAAACTAGTTCGTTTTTGAAAAAATTTACCAAACGATTAAGCCACCAGCGAAAGTCAAACCTGCGCCTACACTGCAGCAAATAATCTTATCACCCGGTGAAAAAAGCCCTTCCTCTGAAGCCCATCCTAAAGCAATAGCCACACTGGCTGCACTTGCATTACCGTAAGTAGCAATTGTCATTACAAATTTTTCGTAAGGAATTCCTACACGCTTGCTGACGGCTTGAAGAATACGCTCATTCGCTTGATGCGGTACGACCCAAGCAATATCTTCAGGTTTTAATCCTTCACGCTCGAGTGTGTCAGTGATCTGTTGGGCAAAGCCTACTACTGCATGTTTAAAAACAGCCGCTCCATTCATCTGCAAATAGAAATGATTTATATCAAGTCCATTTATATCAGGTATAGGATTTCTAGCACCTCCACCTAATCGCTGAATAGAGTCATATTGGTCAGCGTCTCCAGAAATACCAAAACGGTGTAAACGGTGACCGCCTTCAGATAATGTTAATACTGCAGAGCCCGCACCGTCTCCAAACAGGAATGCTGTATCATGATCCTGAGGATTTGTAATACGAGATAGAAGTTCAGCTGTCACTACAAGCACATGCTTAGATGTACCCGAATGAAGAAATGCTCGCCCTACTTCTAAAGCGTACAACCAACCCGAACAGGCTGCATTTAAGTCAAAAGCAAAAACATGGGGTATCCCTAAGAGTTTCGCTAATGCACTCGCCATGGATGGCACTGGCTGATCAGGAATCAGTGTTGCCATAATTATTCCATCAATCTTTTTAATATCTAAACCCGACTGACTCAATGCTCTGTTACATGCTTCTGCAGCAAGAGCAGTAGCGCTTTCATCATCTGTAGCACAACGTCTTTCCTTAATTCCAGTAAGTCGTACTATTTCAGCATCAGTGCGATTAGGAAATGCTTTTAAAATTTCGCTATTTGCTTTCACCGTTACTGGCGCAGCAAATCCAATACCGGCGATACAGACTGATTTGCTAGCAAGTGAAGGCATTCAGAAAAAGGGAGTTAGAAGCGCAAATGATTACTTTTTAAATTTTGCAATGTATCGTGCAACGTCGTCACCAGAGACACGGCCACCTGGTCCAGTAGCTTCGATTTCTAAAAGTGTAGAAGGATCCAAACCAGCCTCTTGAGCAACCTTGGTGGCCTTAGGTGTCCAAATAGCTTGAGGCTTGGTAGCGTCATGGGCAGGAGCGAGGGAAGAAAGAAGTTCACCCTTAGATTCGAGGTGTTTCAATGATACATCTCCCGTTTGAATTCTCAAAAATGGAGTACCCGCTGGCCTTACGTCGCCCGGTTTAGCCAATATCTCCTTGAGCACACCATCGCACGGAGATTCAAAAGCAAATACAGATTTATCACTCTCTAACTCAGCTATTACCAATCCTTTAGATACACTTACACCTGGCTCAAGCTTTATGCTAACTACTGTTAATTCGTTCACAGTAGCACCCATAGAGGGCATTGGAACGTCGATCAAAAATGTGTCCATCAGAGGTTAATATAGTAGAGAATGAACGAGAGATGCCTGATGGGTCAAGCCAAGCTCAAAGACATAAATTAAGCCTTAGCCGTAAATATCTCAATTTTCTTTGCATTCGCATTCTTGACATCAATTTCAATCAATGCACCCGAGAGTCTAACATCGCCAGTAGCGACATCAAAACGCTTAGGCATTCCATCTAGAAATTTAGAGATAACAGGAGCTATTTCTCGTCCTAAGACTGACTCATAAGGTCCTGTCATACCTAGATCACAGACAAAGGCTGTTCCTTTAGGTAAAACGCGTGCGTCAGCAGTAGCAACATGGGTATGTGTGCCTACTACAGCAGTTACGCGGCCATCCAAATACCATCCCAAAGCTTGTTTTTCAGATGTAGCTTCAGCATGAATTTCTACTATAATGGCATCAGCCTGCGCCTTAAGTTGCTGTATCATACGATCTGCACATAAAAACGGGCAATCGGCTTTAACGTTCATAAACTGTCTTCCAAGTACTGTAAAAACAGCAACTTTGAATCCTCGTGCTTCAATAATTAAGTGATCCCATCCTGGGCACGAGGCTGGCAAGTTTGCCGGACGACATACCTTTTCAATTTGGCCAATTTCGGTCTCAAAACCACGCTGATCCCAAACATGATCACCAAGTGTTATTGCATCTATACCACAGTCTAGCAAAGACTTAGCTATAGTTCCATTTATTCCTGCACCCGCAGCTGAGTTCTCTGCATTAGCTATTACAAAATCAATATTATGCTCACTCCGGATACGACCCATTCGAGCAGCAATGATATCCCGACCTGGTCGGCCAACAATATCCCCAATAAAAAGGAGCTTAAGCATGTACCTAAATTGTTAGTAGAGACTCATTAATGCCAATCAAAATTAAATCTATCCTAGTAAAATGCTCTGGCCTGCAGGCTTGCCTCTAAGGAGTCGTATGTATTTGTATTTACCTCCTATCTAAGCTCTATGAATACCTCTGCTCCAGCTACTACACCAGCAACCAAGGCTGATATCGGACCTGAAATGAAAGGTGCAGATGCTGTTGTAGAATGTTTAATCCGTGAAGGAGTGGATGTTATTTTTGCATATCCAGGCGGAGCGTCTCAAGAACTTCATCAAGCTTTAGCTCGTTCAGATAAAATACGCGTTATTTTACCAAGACATGAACAAGGAGGCTCTTTCGCTGCAGAAGCATACTCTCGAGTATCAGGAAAAGTAGGTGTCTGTATGGCAACGAGTGGCCCCGGCGCTACTAATCTCGTTTCGGCCATAGCTGATGCCTACATGGATTCAGTTCCTATGGTAGCTATAACTGGTCAAGTATTTACAAAATATATTGGCAAAATGGCTTTTCAAGAAACTGATTTCTTTGGAATGACTTTACCTATTGTTAAGCACTCCTACTTAGTAATGAATGTAGAGGAGCTTCCTCGCATATTTAAAGAAGCGTTTGAGATTGCTCGATCTGGTCGTCCTGGTCCTGTGGTCATCGATATTCCAAAGGATATTCAACAAGCAAAATTTAAACCTGAATTTCCATCAAGCGTACACTTTAGAAATCCTCTCTTAAAGTTTCATCATAAAGCATCAGACGAAGCATTAAATCATGTTGTTTCTTTAATAAGTGATGCACGTAAACCCGTAATATATGCAGGAGGCGGTATAATTTCAGCTGAAGCGAGTGAAGAGCTAAGAACATTCGTAGAAAAAACTAATATTCCTATAGCAACTACATTGATGGGCTTAGGTGCTTTTCCTGAAACCCACCCTCTCTCAATGCAGTGGTTTGGTATGCATGGTAGCGCATACGGAAACTGGGCTGTAGATGAATCAGATCTTTTAATTGTTCTGGGAGCTCGCTTTGATGATCGCATAACGGGAGATACGAGTAAATTCGCTACAAAAGCTAAAATAGTACATATTGATATAGATGCCTCCGAGCATAATAAAAATAAAACTGTACAGTTTAATATTATTAGTGACGTAAAATATGCGCTTAAGCGACTAATAGAATTACTCGCTACCTCGCACTTTAGTGCACCTGATACAAGTGCATGGCATAAACAAATACAGACTTGGAAGAATGACCATCCTTTTAGCTTCGATGAGAGTCAACATATTCAGCCGCAAGAAGCTGTAAAGGTACTGTATGAACTCACCAAAGGTGATGCGATAATCACTACGGGGGTTGGTCAGCACCAAATGTGGGCAGCACAGTTTTATCGCTTTGACGAACCACGCCGCTATATTAGTTCCTTAGGTTTGGGAGCAATGGGCTTTGGTTATCCCGCTGCACTTGGAGCTAAAGTTGCTCGTCCTGATAAACAGGTAATTGATATCGACGGAGACGGCTCATTTGCGATGAACATCCAAGAGCTTGCAACAGCACATATTGAAAAGATAGGCGCTAAAGCAATGATACTTAATAACCAACATTTAGGTATGGTTGTTCAATGGGAGGATCGTTTTTACGGTAGTGTTCGTGGTAATACTATTCTGGGTGATGAAAATAATGTAGGAAGCCCAGATAATCCATCTGCACTTTATCCTGATTTTGTGAAAATTGCTGAAGGTTATGGCGTAAAAGGTCGCCGCGTAATTAAGCGTTCCGAATTAAAGGAAGCTATCCAAGAAATGCTAGACTGTGATGGACCGTTTTTATTAGATGTTATTGTTCCCTACACAGAACACGTACTTCCTATGATTCCTGCAGGAAAATCAGTTAAAGAAATGCTTCTTAAATAATAACTCACCTCTTTATTTAAAACCGACTCTTAAATTGAGTCGGTTTTTTTTGTATCTTTAATTCGAGTCACTCGATTATAACGAGCTCTAAACAGTTCTTCGAGTGAATCTCTTAAGGGAGCAGGTATACGATTAATTAACTCCTGAAGAGATGGCATTGGTTCATTATTCACTTCCTCAACTTCCTGGGGCATAGCAGGTAAATCGTGTGCCTGCGTTTGAATTTCTTCGGCATTTCCACTAGAACGAGAAAGAAATGAGGCCTCTTCGGCCTCACTAGGCCAATTAGATTCAGTAGACTCTATATCGTTATCTATACCGATAGGCTTAATTCCCACAGCAGGCGCACTGTGTTTTTTTTGATTGAGTACAACCGGTGCTAATGAAACTACATTCTTGTAGGGTGTTGGATCGATCTCTGACTGAGCACTTAAAACTTCTTTTAATTTAGCCTCAAGTCGCTCAATTAAGTCTTTTTTTTTTGGACGCCAGAAGCGTCTGTACCGACTTGATTCACTTCTTGAGTCAGTGCAGCAAGTTCCTTTATCAAACTATCAATTGCACGAGAGCGACTCGCCTCTACAGCCTTAAGTAGTGTAACTTCAAAGTTGATGCGCTCTGCCAAACCTAATTTAACACTACTCTCACCTTCTCGTAATACATCAAGTAATCGAGTAAGTTGTTCTGTTGAAAGAGGCGCTCCTAAATATGTTGAATGGCCATTTTGAGCTATTGCGTCTAATAAGGCAGCTCTAACACGTGCCTGTAAATCTGTAAGAAGTCTGACTAAATCACGGCCTGCAGCGTCACATTCGTCAACTAGCGATATAATACGCTTGTCGTCTCCTTTTGCTACTGCTGCGGCAAGCTCTGCAACTTTTTCGCTAGAGACTAAGCCATATACATCAAGCACATCTGGTTCGGATATTTCGTTTCCACAAAACGAAATCATTTGATCAAAAATAGATTGTGCGTCTCGCATTCCTCCATCTGCCATACGTGCTATGGAAGCGAGTGCCTGATCAGAGATCTTAATAGTCTCTGCTTTAGCAATTTTAGCCAATCGCTCAACAATCAGATTTGAGGGAATTGGTTTTAAATCAAAACGCTGACACCGTGACAGTATTGTGGGTAAAACTTTTTGTACCTCCGTAGTTGCAAAAACAAATTTTACGTGAGGAGGAGGCTCTTCCAGTGTTTTCAGCAGTGCATTGAAAGCTGCAGTAGAAAGCATATGCACTTCATCAATAATATAGATCTTAAACTTACCTTGTGCGGGGGAGTATCTTGCCGTGTCTCTTAAATCTCTTACTTGGTCTACTCCGTTATTTGAAGCTCCGTCTATTTCTATAACATCTAAGTGCGTTCCCTCTGCAATCGATTGTACTGCTTGATCAGTAAGAGAAAAATCTACCTTAGGTCCGTCGGTACAATTAAGAGCCTTTGCAAATATACGTGCAGTGGATGTTTTCCCCGTTCCACGAGGACCTACAAAGAGATATGCATGGGCAATACGATTGCGAGTGATTGCATTCTTAAGTGTTGTTACAACATGGTCCTGCCCTACCACGTCATCAAACGTTTGAGGGCGCCACTTACGGGCAATAACTTGATAAGAGGAAGACAAAGGAAAAAGAGGTGGCCAGGCACTCCACGGCACTAGGAGAACGTCGTTACCGTTGCTGCCTTCCGGCCCTGGCGGAGTTCACGCGCCTGCCCATGCATGGCACCTGGCCACTTTCAAAAATGAATGCCTAACGATAACGCGCAACAACAATCCTCAGACACTTTAACCGACAGGATGGTCTGCCTCGAGCTTTGCCTTCTGATCTAAAGCCTTAAGTCGCTGTTTTTCAATAAATTGATCAATCATACGACGCTGTCTATCCATTAAATTTTCGAAAATCTTCTTTTGGTTAGGCTCTAATTGGTCGGAGACCTCATCTTGCATATGCTCTAAAATAATTTGCTCACTATTTAGATTTTCACTGCGAAGGCGTCTTAAATCTTCAGCAGTATCCCTAATAATAGGGTTAATTTTCTGGGTCTCTGCAGGCGTTAAATTAAGTTGATTTAATTTAATCCAGCGCTGGAGCAATTGAACACTAAATTTCTCAGGGGGACTATCTACACCTTTAACCGGTACTGGTCGAGTATATCTGAGCGTACAAACAGATCCGATCGCAAGACCAGCAGCAAAAACAACAGTAAAGGCTATACCAATTCTTACACGATGAGCCATAAATAAGGCCCTGTTAATCTAAACTAAGATCAACAAGTTCTGTTGTAGGATCGTCATGGCTAAGCAGACGAACCAAATTCGAAGTGTTAGCAACAAGCACAACAGCAGCAATCGAACATGCACAAAGCATCGCTTTGAACGAAACAATTTCGTACGATAAATGAAGCGAATGAGGAACTGCACGAGCAAGAGATACAACACGCGTTGAGAAGCCAAGCGGAGCGTGATCAGGTCTATTGTCCTGAACGCTGCGAGCAGCAGTTACTAGTTTACTCCAAGTTGATGAGTTATGTTTCATGTACCTTCTTTGTTTTTAAGTTCTGTAAATATTTTCTGCAACTTTCTTCTAGCGCGAAACGCTCTTACTTTTACAAGCGAGCCATTCCATCCTGTAAGCTGACTCACCTCTGCGATTGAATGCTGATCAAGGTCAAGCAACTGAATTACCATTCTGTCGTCAGGTTTTAACTGATCTAAAAGTTTAAATAAAAGTTCCCTTGATGCGAGCGCATCATCAGGACCAACTGCATTTGCATTAACAGCAGTAGCTTCAAGTATATCGGCCTCTTGCTCAGACAAATCCGCTAAACGGTATTCAGGTCTACGTTTTTGAGCTCTTAAGTGATCTATACACGTAGTAATAGCTATACGAGATACCCAGTGCGAAAATGGCACAGCTCCTTGATATTGATCCATACGGGTGAACATTTTTAGGAAAACCTCTTGAGCAATGTCTTGTTCGAGGACACGCCGAGGCAAATGGCCTCGAATAATTCGAATAACCAGCGGGTAAAGATGCTCAACAAGCTCGCGCGCGGCGATTTGGTCGCGCGTGCGGACACGTTTAAGACACCCAACCAGATCAAACGACTGGTCTTCAGGCATACAGGGAGAGATGCAGACTCATGCACATCAAGCAAGACGGAGATTTGTCTAGTACAGTTACACAACTTGACCTAAGCATAAATTCTTTAGATATATATATTATACCTTATATATCACAACCCTTTATTAATCATGTACTTATTACTATAAGTAGTCTATAAATTATTGTCCATTAGGTGTATGTACAGATGCCGAATAATATAAGTCAATTTAAGTCTTTTTCTTAACTTAAGTCAGCGGTAATCCAAAAAACTTCCTTTTCATAGTATCCTTTAAACCTTTCCTCCTTACTTTCCTCTCATTAGTTTTACTAGTTAGCGTCTTAAACGCCTATGCAAACGCCTCCGGTCACAAAATACGTTCCATTTCCTCCTGTATCTCTGCCAAATCGTCAGTGGCCTAACCGTACCTTAAACGCGGCTCCTTTATGGTGCAGCGTTGACCTAAGGGATGGAAATCAAGCACTCGCTCAACCTATGAGTGTTGAAGAAAAGTTAGAATTTTTCGAATTGCTGGTCAAAATAGGATTCAAAGAAATTGAAGTTGGTTTTCCTTCTGCTTCACAAATTGAATTTGAATTTTGCAGAAGACTTATTGAGGAAAAAAGAATTCCAGATGGCGTCTCTATACAAGTACTTTGCCAATGCCGTGAAGATTTAATCATACGTAGCCTTGAAGCAATCCAGAGCGCTAAGTCAGTAGTGTTTCACTTATATAATTCAACATCTCCTAAACAACGTGAGTACGTATTTAAGGCTACAGAGAATGATATTATCTCAATTGCTGTACATGCAGTAAAATTCTTGAAAGAAAAAATGCAGCCGCTTGTTAAAACAGGCACGCATATAAAACTTGAATACTCTCCAGAGAGTTTCACAAGTACAGAACTCCCTTTTGCTCTAAAGATTTGCGAATCAGTAACTGATGCTTGGCAACCCACTTCGGATAATAAAATAATTCTTAATCTTCCTGCAACGGTTGAATACGCAACGCCAAATGTACATGCTGATCAAATTGAATGGATGTGCACCCATTTAACACGACGCGCACTCACTCTAATATCACTACATACCCATAACGACCGTGGAACTGGTGTGGCCGCAACAGAACTTGCACTTTTAGCGGGTGCGGACCGTGTTGAAGGAACTCTCTTTGGAAATGGAGAACGTACCGGTAATCTCGATATAGTTACCGTTGCTCTCAATTTATACACGCATGGCATCCATCCTAATCTAGATTTCTCTGATATTAATCACATCAGAGACGTATATGAAAGATGCACGCGCCTTGAAGTTGCACCCCGACACCCTTACGCAGGAGAATTAGTATTCACTGCATTTAGTGGCTCTCATCAAGATGCGATAAAGAAATCATGGAGTCTTCAAAAACCTAATTCAGCATGGGATGTTCTCTATATCCCAATCGATCCTGCTGATATAGGTAGAAGCTATAAAGCGATTATTCGCATAAACTCACAGTCTGGTAAGGGTGGCGTAGCTTACGTTTTAGAAAATGATTTTGGCTATACACTTCCTAAGTTAATGCATAAAGAGATAGGACGCTTGATAAACGATCTTGCAGATTCTCGCGGCACAGAATTAACCCCTCAGGATTTATATAGTGCTTTCGAGGAAGAATATTTGAAACGAAATACCCCTGTTGCTCTAGAATTATTTAAAGCAACAGGTACAGATAGTTCTGTAAATGCAGAGGCAAGAATCACAATCAGTGGATCTAGTCTCGAACTTAAGGGTACAGGTAATGGTCCCATAGATGCATTTGTTAACGCATTAAGTACAACAGCACTTCCTAAGTTTGATGTGGTAAGTTACTCTGAACATTCACTTGGTACTGGAGCAGAAGCGAGAGCGGTAAGTTATATTCAAATAAAAACAGGTGCACGCACGTTATTTGGAGCAGGTGTTGATACTAACATAGAATTAGCATCCATTAAGGCTATTATCAGTGCCTTAAACCGTCTTCTTGCATCTCGATAATCGAGGAACGAGAAAACAGATTTCATATCAATGAAGTATACTCCCGAAAAGCCTCCTTTAACTGGCGAGACGCTTGATACACTGACAGCTCGTCTTGCTGAAAAAGGAGAACCTACCTTCAGGGCTAAACAAATTCTTGATTGGGTATACAAGAAAAGAGCTCGCTCATGGGATGCCATGACTAATCTTCCCAAAAGCTTGCGTACATGGCTTGAAGAAACGTTTACCTTTTTACCATCAGAACTTATACTCAACAAGGAGTCGTCTGACGTAACAGATAAATTGTTATTAAAGATGGGAGATGGCTCTCTCATTGAAACTGTAGTAATTCGCGTCCCCCAGGAAGGTGTTGGTATAGAAGGATCACGCAAAACAATTTGTATCTCTACCCAAGTAGGTTGCGCGATGGCGTGCGTCTTTTGTGCGAGCGGCTTAGAAGGTCTTAAACGAGATTTATCAGCCGGTGAAATCGTTTCTCAACTACTTCATGTATGTTACAGAGAAGATTCGCGCACACCTCGAGCAAAAGAAGAACTAGCCTCTTTTGATAATATTGTCGTTATGGGTATGGGGGAACCTCTAGCTAACTACGATGCTTTACTTTTAGCATTAACTATAATCAATGCACCTTGGGGTCTTGGGTTCGGGGCAAGACGTATTACAATTTCAACAAGTGGCCTTGTACCAAAGATCTTAAAATTAGCGGAAGAGAATTTGAGTTTTAGATTAGCTATATCTCTGCATGGAGCGACTGATGAAGTGCGTTCTCAAATTATGCCTGTAAATAAAGCTTATCCTTTAGGTAAGTTAATTCCTGCTGTGCGCGTATTTAACGAACGCCACGGACGTATGATTACTTTAGAATTTATTTTAATTGAAAATATCAATGACAGTATAGATCAAGCTATAGAACTACGCGGCATAGCCCTAGATTTACACGCCCACGTTAATCTTATACCTTACAATACAGTTGAGGGTTTACCCTGGAAGCGACCTTCTCAAGATCGGCAAGAGGCGTTTGCAGATGTCCTAAGGGATGCAGATGTGTCTGTAACGTTACGACGCGAAAAGGGTCATGATATTGACGCAGCATGCGGTCAACTTCGTCTAAAAACCGAAAGATCAACGGCTTAAGTATTAATCTTGTAAGTTTAAGATTAGTTTCAGGTAAAATTAGAATATTTTTCTTGCAGAACGTATTACCGTTTTTAGAAAAACGGAACATTATATATTTTATATAATCTCAAAAATTTATGTTGGGGTAACCTCTTTTTTAAAATGATTGAAGTTAAAAACCTAGTTAAAAGATACGGGACTAAAATTGCTGTTAATGGCGTTAGTTTTAAAGTTAACCGTGGTGATATTTTAGGTTTCCTAGGCCCTAACGGAGCAGGTAAATCAACGACCATGAAAATGATAACAGGGTTCTTACATCCTGATTCAGGTTCTGCTTTGATCGATGGATTAGATGTAGCTACTGATCCAGTACTCGTTAAAAAGAAATTCGGCTACTTGCCTGAAAGTGCTCCTTCGTATCCTGAAATGACTGTCCAAGAGTTTTTGGGATTCATAGCAGAAATACGCGGTTTCAGAGCTAATGAGATAAACATTCCTGTTGATCGTGTTATCACACTTACCCATTTAGAACCCGTACGTAAACAAACGCTGGAAACACTTTCTAAAGGATACAAACAGCGCGTTGGTTTTGCCCAAGCACTTCTTCATGATCCTGTGGCACTCATTTTAGATGAACCAACAGATGGCTTAGATCCTAATCAAAAAAACGAAGTAAGAAATTTGATTAAATCAATGGCTTCAGAAAAAGCTGTTATTTTATCAACTCATATTCTTGAGGAAGTTGAAGCTATATGCAACAGAGTCATTATAATCTCACAAGGTAAAGTTATTGTAGACGAAACCCCTGCTTTACTTCAGGCGAGACAACCCGGCGCTCGCCTAGATGAAATCTTCCGCACCCTAACACTTTCAGATTCTTAATATTTAGTTTATTATGAAACAAGTCGTTCCTATTTTTAAGCGTGAATTCGGCGGTTACTTCCGTACTCCTGTAGCCTACGTATTCTTAATCGCGTTTTTAGTAATCTCTATATCCTTAGCTTTCTCTAGATTTGGAGGTTTTTACGACTCAGGCATAGCGAGTCTAGATCGTTATTTTATATTTTACCCTTGGGTATTCCTTTTTTTTGTTCCTGCAGTAGGAATGAGATTATGGTCTGAAGAAAGACGCTCTGGGAGTATAGAGCTTTTATTTACACTTCCAATCACCACCCTTGAAGCAGTAGTTGGAAAATATCTAGCGGGATGGGCTTTCCTAACACTCGCCATAATCCTTAGTCTACCTATGGCTTTTACAGTAGCATACCTAGGATCTCCAGACTGGGGAATACTTGTGAGTAGTTATTTAGGTGCTATACTAATGGCCGGCTCTTACTTGGGAGTATGCTCACTCACGTCAGCATGTACTAAAAATCAAGTCATTAGTTTCGTCTTTGGATTAATATGCTGCGCAGCACTTATGTTTCTAGGTCTGAGCGCTTTCACTAATTTCCTAGAAAGCATCCTTCCGATTGGAGTTGCTGGTGCTATATCAAATTTTAGTTTTGTTACTCACTTCGAAGCATTCACAAAAGGAATAATAGACCCTAAGGACATTATGTTCTTTTTATCGTTAACTTGTTTCACCTTATTTCTAAACGTTCTGGTGCTCGAAAACTAATCCTTAATCAAATCATGAAACTAGGAAGTAAAACGTTAACCATATCACTTCTCATATTGGCTCTAGTTCTTGTTAACTATTTAGCAATGCAGATACCTTTACGTTTAGATGCAACTGCTGAACATGTTTATACGTTATCACAAGGAACTAAGACACTCCTATCGAAAATAGAAGAACCTATTACGATTAATCTATACTTCTCTAAGAATGCAGCGGGATTACCCGTTTTTTATAAAAACTATGAAGAACGCGTTATAGAAATGCTCCGTCAATACGTTAGGTCATCACGAGGTAGACTAACGTTGAAAGTTATAAATCCTGAATCTGATACACCGGATGAGGAGAAAGCTACTGCAGCGGGAATACAAGCTGAACGTATTCAACAAGGTGGAGAAACATTCTATTTTGGCTTGTCTGCCATACAGGCAGATCAACAAAAGACTATTCCTATACTCAATCCAGAACGTGAGCAATTCCTAGAATATGATTTATCGCAACTGATTTATAATGTTCAAAAAATCGATAAATTAAAACTAGGGTTAATAACGAGTTTACCCCTTAAAGGCGAAACGGGCAACCCGATGCTTGGACAACAAGGCTCGGAAGGACAGTATATTTATCAACAATGGTCAGCTTCCTTTGATATTGTATCTATTGAAGCATCTGCAACGGAACTCCCAAGTTCTTTGGATGCGCTAGCGATAATTCATCCTGAAAATCTAACGCCAAAATTACAATTCCAGATCGATCAATTTCTATTAAAAGGAAAGCCAATTTTTATCGCTGTAGATCCAGCCTCGCAATATTTTAAGCGCTTAGGCGGAGAACAAGCGATTATGAATCCAAGTTCTCAGGCAAACATATCAAGTGATCTACCAGTACTCTTTAGCGGTTGGGGATTAAAATATGATTCTAGTAAAGTTTTAGGCGATAACGTAATGGCAACCCAGGTGGCGTTACAAAATGGATCTATTTCGAAATACCCTGTTTGGTTGAGCGCTAGTGCAGAAAATACAAATAAAAACGCACTTCCAACATCCCAGCTTAATTCAATGATATTCATTGAATCAGGCAGTATTTCACTTGGTAATACGTCTAACTTGACCTTCACACCTTTAATACAAACAAGTGAAAAAGCTGGAGAGTTGGATACAAGTACACTTTCTTTCGCTCAACCTGAAGATATAGCAAAGAAAATAATACCAAGTGGGAAAAAAACAATTGCAGCACTAATCACAGGTAAATTCAAATCAGCATTTCCAGCAGGCAACCCAGAAGATAAAAAAATAGTCGCGCTTAAAGAATCTAAATCTACATCCAATCTTATTATTGTTACCGACACAGATTGGTTATTCGATAATTACTCTGTTATAAAAGCGAATTTTCTTGGTACAATTCAAATACAGCCCAGAAACGATAATTTAAATTTTGCTTCAAATGCTCTAGATTTTATTTCTGGATCACAGGATCTATTAACAATTCGTGGTAAAGGTAACTCAATAAGAACATTTACTGTTGTAAAGGCCATGCAAGCCGAGGCCGAATCCAAATACAGAGAACAACTGGCAGCACTCGAAGGTAGAATTACCCAAATTCAGTCTAGGCTCGCAGAATTACAAGGAAAACAAACAGATAAAAGCCGCTTAGTAAGCTCTCCTGAAGTTACTAAAGCAGTGGAAGATTTCCAGAAACAAGAGACAGGTTTAAGATCTGAACGTAGAAATATTCGTTTAGCCTTAAGAAAAGGAATAGACGCATTAGGTAATTACTTGTTGGCAATTAATCTGATCCTATCACCTGCCGTTCTATGCGGGTTTGGATTTTGGTTTCAACAATCACGAAAGAAATAAAGTTTTTATATGAAATTAAAAACACTCTTTATTTTAGTTATTGTATTAGGATTAATTTCTTTAGCTGCATATTATGCTTCTAAAGATACTGAAAACCAAACTCCTGATTCATTAGTAGATCATCCTGTACTCAATCGTTCAGTACTAGAAAAAGTTTCTCAAGTAACTATTAAAGACCAGGGCAAAAGTGTTTCACTAAAATTAAAAGATAACAATATATGGATAGTATCTGACTATTTTAATTTTCCTGCCGATATGTCTAAACTGTCATCTTTTGTAAACGATCTCACTTCGGCAAAAATCCAGCGCTTAGTAACAGTAAATCCATCACGGATAGAACGTCTGGAATTTAAAGGTTCGGAAATTCAGTTATTGGATGCATCGGGTAAATATTTATTTAAATTAGAGTTGGGTAAAACTGATGAAAAAGGGGGTCGTTTTATAAGATATGAAAATGAGCCTAAGGCATATTTAGCTAATTTATCTGTTTGGCTGGATACAAATGCTAAAGGTTGGGCTCTCAATAAGCTCTTGAATGATAAACCTGAGTCGATCTCAAAAATCGATCTTTCATTTGAAACTGGATCTACACTTACCTTGTTACGTCAAAAACAAGATTCGCTTTGGGCATCACCTGATAATCCAAAGCAAACTGTTAATGTAGATAAATTAAATTCGTTACTCACTTCTCTTACAGAGCTTCGTTTTTCTGAAACTACAGAGACGGGTAATCCACTTGCACGTGATGCAAAAAAACATACGGAAACAATTAAACTCACTACTTTTTCGGGTAAATCAATCGTCATAACATTAGGAAGAAAGCCTGAGATTAAAACAGTTAAACCTGTACCACTTCCCTCTAATCTTTCTAAAAACGTAAAAGACTCGAGCAAGTCGTTAGAACCTGAATATAACACTACTCCTGCTGGTCCTACTTACGCTTGGATAACCACTTCGGATAATAGCGATTCTATTAACTCTCTTTCGAGTTTAAGAGACTTCCAAGTAGACGACTATAGTTACACAAGTTTACCCCAGAAGCGGGAAGATATGTTTATCCCAAGTTCACCAAAAAGTACGCGCTAGGTTAGTTACAAGTACTTGAAATGCATATACTTATATATACTATAAGTATTTTATTTCCGCTTTATCTTTACACACATATCAACACTTACATATATGTTGATAGATGTCTTTAGATACCCCTATTTCTACTTTGTTTAAACGAGGGACTCCTCTACGCTCTCTCGAATTCTATCCCCCTAAAGATGACGCAGGCGTAGAAAGCCTAAAGCATACTGCACAAAGTTTGGTAAGTTTTAAACCTGACTTTGTATCTGTCACTTACGGTGCAGGAGGTAGCACGCTTGAGCGCACTGCACAAGTAAGTGCTATTATGCGTAATGAATTTTCATTCACAGTAATGCCGCATCTAACCTGTGTGGGTCACTCTAAAGATCAACTCACAGCACTTGCAGATAAAATATATGCAGATGGTTTTCGTAACATTATGGCTTTACGAGGCGATCCACCTAAAGGTACAACCCACTTTGAACAAAGTCACGACGGTCTGCGTTATGGCAGCGAATTAGTAACACTTCTTAAATCACGTCATCCTGATTTCTGCTTAGGTGTAGGCGGATACCCTGAAATGCATCCCGAAGCTTCATCGATTGAATCGGATATCAGTAATTTAAAAATAAAGGCGGATTCTGGTGCATCCTTTGTAACAACTCAACTTTTCTACGATAACAGCGTCTACTATAATTTCGTAGATCGCTGTAGAAAAGCAGGCATTACTATTCCAATTGTCCCTGGTATTTTACCCGTTCTATCTCTTAAGCAAGTTACTCGTTTTGCTGCACTATGTGGTGCTCGGTTGCCCTCAAAACTTGTAGACGAGCTGACGGATGCGGGTGAAGACACTGAAGCACAAGAAAACATCGGAACCGCTTGGGCTTTATATCAAATCAAAGATCTTCTTAAACACGGAGCACCTGGTTATCACTTGTACATTATGAACCGAGCTAAAGCCGCGCTGAGTTTGGTTGCTGCCTTAGAAAAGTAATCTCTAGCCGCCAGCAAACACTGGACGAAACCCAGCCTCTTTGAGAATGCGAGAGATAACCTCTCTTTGATCTCCTTGGATTTCGATTTGGCCATCTTTTACGGTACCACCGCAACCGCACGCCCCTCTTATTTTTTTACAAAGCTGCTCTTTTTCAGGAAGTCCAATCCCAATAAAACCCTTTATTACCGTCACTGTCTTACCACCCCGACCTCCGGTTTCACGGATTATATCAACTCGACCTCTATTTTTCAGCTCAGCTAGCTCTTTTAGGTCATTTTTAGAAGGTAGTACTGGTGTCGAGCTATGAGGTAAATTCAGTCCCGAAAGAGCATCAAAAGGCGATTGTCCTAATGACTGTCCTCCCTGAATGGATATCTTTTTTGAGTCGCCCATATCTATTAAGCCTTTTTTAGACTACCTTATGCTTAGGAGCACAGGTCCCTTTAGCAGGTATTTCACCTCCTAAATATGCCAATGCTTTTGCATAGCTTCTATTTTGCATAAAGTGTTTAAGCTGAGGATGTAACGTGTTACCTTGTTCTTGTAAAAGTGCATCTAATTTTTCCATCGAATGTGTAACAGCTAACCCATCAGAATTACTGATGCCAGTAAGAAGTAAAATTAGATATTCTTTAATATATGCTTCGTTAGTATCCATAGCGTTTATCTAATACCTTGCTTACCCAGCTTAAGCAGGAATGCAAACTTAGTTCATGGTGCTAGCCAGACTTGTCTTAGAGCCTCATAGAGTTACATTTATACAAACTTTAAGTAGATCATTACTTTTATACAAAAACCTATTTCTTAATACCGTTTCAAACGTTTCTTTCATGAATTCTCTTTCTATAGCAACAACAGCTAATGCGGAAATTATAGATGTCATGTACCGTACTTGGCTCGATAATCCAGATGCCGTTGATCCAACATGGCGTGCATTTTTCCAAGGATTCTCCTTAGGAAGCAATGGAGGTAATCCCTCCGACGCAGCAGCAAAAAATGACTCATCGGCAATTATTGTAGATAGCTTAAAGCAATCTCACGTACACTACTTGATTGCTGCTTACCGCTCTCTTGGTCACTACCAGTCCCACATTGATCCGCTAAGCGATAAGCCTGCGGCCTACTCAAAACTTCAGCTTAATGAATTCGGATTAAGCGAATTAGACTTAAATACTTCCTTTGATATCGGAACGTATTTAGGCGGAGGTCAGATGAAATTAAAAGAAATAGTAGCTTCTTTAGAGGCTACCTACTGCGGCCATGTAGGCGTTGAATATACGCATATTCAAGATCAAGACTGCAGAAAGTGGCTTCAAGATAGAATCGAATCGACAAAACTTAAACCCAGTTTCACAGCTCCGCAAAAATTACGTATTTTACGTCACGTCCATAAAGCAGAGCTCTTCGAAAAATTTCTCCATACAAAGTATGTAGGACAAAAACGTTTTTCGCTCGAAGGCGGAGAAACGATTATAGCAGCAATTGATTCAATTATTGATCACTGTCCTGAGGCTGGCGTTGAAGAAATTGTCATGGGCATGGCTCACCGTGGACGTCTGAACGTACTATGCAGCATAATGCGCAAGTCGTTTGATGTACTCTTCGAACAATTTTCGGAAAACTATCTACCTGATACAGTCGCTGGAGATGGTGACGTTAAATACCATTTAGGGTATGAGTCTGTAATCACCACGCTAAATGGTAGCAAAGTTGAAGTACGATTAGCAGCAAATCCTTCACACTTAGAAATTGTTAATCCTGTAGTTGAAGGTAAAGCACGTGCACGCCAGCGCATCCGCGGAGACTTGGATGAAAGACGTCGCGTACTTCCCCTTTTAATTCACGGAGACGCAGCTCTAGCCGGTCAAGGAATTGGAGCTGAAACGCTTAATTTTTCTCAACTTCCAGGCTACCGCACAGGCGGCACTGTGCATATAGTAATTAATAACCAAATAGGTTTCACAACAGATCCCAAGGACTCGCGTTCAAGTCGCTACTGTACAGACGTAGCAAAAATGATTGAGGCTCCAATTTTTCATGTTAACGGAGACGATCCAGAAGCAGTTTGTATGGTTGCTCAACTGGCACTCGATTTCCGCGTACGTTGGAAACGAGATATCTTTGTAGATATGATTTGTTATCGCCGTCACGGCCATAATGAAACAGATGAGCCGTCCTTTACCCAGCCACTTCTATACAAGAAGATTAATGCTCACCCTCTTATTTCTACACGCTACACATCACAGCTAGTAGCTGAATCAAGTCTGACATCAGCCCAAGCTGACGCAGTTAAAGCAGAATATTCTGCTTCGCTAGAGGAAAACTTAGTCAAAGCAAAAACGCGCGAAGCATCTAAAGCTGCAAAACGCGCAAAACCAGGTGATATTTACAAAGGTTCTACAGCTGTTTTCCAGCCAACATATAACCACAATCCAGTAGCGACAGGCATCTCCCGTGAGATGATCTCTCGTATAGCTTCTAGCTTAGCAATCGTTCCTGAAAACTTTAAAATAAACCCTAAAGTTAAGCGCATTATCGATGCGCGTCTTGAATCAAGTAAGACAAACGGATCAGCAGATTGGGGATTTGGTGAAGCCCTAGCTTTTGGTTCATTATTAATTGAAGGCATTCCTGTACGTTTAAGCGGTCAAGATTGCGAGCGTGGCACATTTAGTCATCGCCACGCTGTACTATCTGATTCAGATACGGGTGAAAAATATACACCCCTTAAGAAATTAGATCCCGCTCAAGCAAAATTCTGTGTTTACAACTCACTTCTTTCTGAAGCTGCAGTGCTTGGCTTTGATTATGGCTATTCTCTCGATTATCCGGAAATGCTTCTTCTTTGGGAAGCGCAATTCGGCGACTTTGCTAACGGTGCTCAAGTTGTTATTGATCAATTCATCGTAAGCGGTGAATCAAAATGGCAACGCACAAGCAGCATCGTTCTTTTACTTCCTCACGGCTATGAGGGACAAGGCCCAGAACATTCCTCTGCCCGCCTTGAACGTTTCCTTCAATCATGCGCCGAGGACAACATTCAAGTCGCTAATCTCACAACACCTGCACAGTACTTCCATATCTTACGTCGTCAGGTAAAACGCGATTTTAAGAAACCGCTTATTATCATGTCGCCTAAGTCGTTGCTGCGTCATCCTGAGGCACAGTCAAAACTTGAAGAATTTGTGAGTGGTTCATTCCAAGAAATTCTTGATGATCCGCTTTACTCAGCTCAGTCCACAGGAGTAAAACGCGTAATTCTTTGCAGCGGCAAAGTGTATTACGATCTCGTTGCTTACCGTACAAAGAATGCAATAGCCGATACGGCAATCGTTCGTATCGAACAACTTTATCCTCTTAAGAGCGACCGTCTAAAAGAAATAGCTAACCGCTATAAAGGAGCCCGTATTGTATGGGCCCAAGAAGAATCACAAAATATGGGTGCTTGGTCGTGGATCAATCCACAGCTAAGCGAACTTTTCGGTTTATCGCCTGTATACGCAGGTCGTGATGCATCAGCATCCCCTGCGGTCGGAGTACTCGCTCTCCACAAAATTGAACTAGAAAATCTCCTCAAAGACGCATTTAGTTTATAACCTTTAAATCTCTAATCTTATGTCACTCATTGAAGTTAAAATACCGCCTATGGGCGAATCCATCACCTCCGGAGTTCTCGCCAAGTGGCACGTAAAAGAAGGTGACATCGTGAAAAAAGATCAACCGCTGTTTGAGCTTGAGACCGATAAGATCACATCTGAAGGTACAGCAGAATCAGCAGGCCAAGTTTCACTTAAGGTAGCTGCAGGTACCGAAGTAAAAATCGGTCAAGTAGTAGCCTCTATTAATTCTGAGGCAACTGCTGTAGCGCAAAGTCCTAGTGCTAGTGCTCCAAGCGCTGCAGCTAAACAAGCAGCGTCTGATACCTCCTCTCCAGCAGTAAGACGCATCGCTACTGAAACAGGAATTGATCCAAATTCAGTATCAGGTACTGGTAAAGCAGGACGTGTCACTAAAGGCGATATCCTTGCAGTTGCTGAAACTAAACCTGCTGCCGCTCCAGCACCAGCTGCCGTTGTTAAGGCGCCAGTTGCAGCAGTACCAGTAGGCACACGTCAGACTCGTAAAAAAATGAGTCCCCTACGCCAAAAGATAGCACAACGTCTTGTCTCTGCACAACACGAGGCTGCAATGCTTACTACATTTAATGAAGTAGATATGTCTGCAGTAATGGCGCTGCGCACTAAATACCAGGATGATTTCGTAAAGAAAAACGGTTTCAAACTTGGTTTCATGTCCTTCTTTACTAAAGCCGTTGTCCATGCACTCAGGGAAGTTCCTGGCGTGAATGCCCAAATAGATGGAGATTCTATCATTGAAAATCACTACTACGATATTGGAATAGCAGTGTCTACAGACAAAGGCCTAATGGTTCCTGTTATTCGCAGTTGTGATACGCAGAGTATGGCTGGAATTGAAGCTGCTATTGGAGATGCTGCAAAACGTGCCCGCGAAGGTAAAATCACATTAGCTGATTTTGAGGGCGGCGTATTTACAATTACTAATGGAGGTACTTTTGGCTCGATGCTATCGACACCAATCATTAACCCACCACAAAGTGCAATATTAGGCCTTCATGCAATTAATGATCGTCCAGTCGCTGTTAATGGCCAAGTAGTTATTCGTCCAATGATGTATTTGGCTCTTAGTTACGATCACCGTTTAGTCGATGGCCGTGAAGCAGTTACTTTCTTAGTGAAAGTAAAGCAAGCGATTGAAGATCCTGCACGTTTACTTTTAAGTCTATAATACAATGGATACATACGATTTGATTGTTATCGGCGCAGGTCCAGGTGGCTATGTGTGTGCATTTCGTGCGGCACAACTTGGTCTTAAAGTCGCTCTCATAGATAAGCGTTCCACGCTTGGAGGCACCTGCCTCAATGTAGGCTGTATTCCAAGTAAGGCACTTTTACACTCAAGTGAGCAATTTGCTTTTGCTAAAAATCATGCAGCAGAGCACGGTATACGTATAGGAGAAGTTACTGCAGATATTGCGACGATGATGAAACGCAAAGATTCCGTAGTAACAAAGCTTGTAGGCGGCGTCGCATCGCTAGCAAAAGGAAGAAAAATTACTGTACTCACAGGTACAGCATCATTCGTATCTGCCAATGTGCTAGCATTAGTTTCTGCAACGGGAACATCTGAAATTACAGCCAAAAATATCGTTATAGCTACAGGTTCTGCTCCCGTTGAATTACCTTTTATGAAGTTCGACGGTAAAACCGTTGTCTCTAGCGACGATGCGATTGGTTTTGAAACAGTACCTCAAAAATTAGTTGTAGTAGGTGGTGGTGCTATAGGTTTAGAACTTGGTTCGGTATGGAGCCGATTAGGCAGTCAAGTTACCGTCGTAGAATTCCTACCTAAAATAGCTGCAACATATGATGATGATATTGTTCGCACCTTTACACGTATCTTAGAAAAACAAGGTATAAAAATTGAGACAGGAACAAAAGTAACAGGTATTAAAAAATCAGGATCAAGCCAGATCTTGACTGCAGAACGTGATGGTAAAGTAGTAGAATTTCCAGCTGACAAAATTTTAGTCGCAGTAGGAAGACGTCCTTATACCGATGGCTTAGCGCTTGAAAAAGCAGGTGTTGAGCGTGATGAAAAAGGAAGAATCAAAGTTGATTCCCATTTAAAAACAAAAGCTCCTGGTGTTTGGGCAGTTGGTGATGTTATCGCTGGGCCTATGTTAGCCCATAAAGCTGAAGAAGATGGTGTAGCAGTAGCAGAGTGGATTGCTGGAAAAGCAGGCCATGTAAATTGGGATCTAGTCCCAGGTGTTATTTACACTGATCCAGAAGTAGCTTCGGTTGGAATGGGAGAAGATAACGCAAAAGCACAATCTCGACTCATCAAAGTGGGTAAATTTAACTTTGCCGCAAACGGTAGAGCTATAGCTACTGACGCAGTAGATGGTTTTGTAAAAATTATTGCAGATGCACAGACAGATAAAATCTTAGGTGCTCAAATTGTGGGTCGTGGTGCTGGAGAACTCATCTCTGAAGTTGTAACCCACATGGAATACGGTGGTAGTGCAGAGGATATTGCTCGCACGATTCATGCTCATCCTACTATGACAGAGGCAATCAAGGAAGCCGCGCTTGCTGTATCAAAAAGTGCTTTGCACGCACTTTAAAGACACTCTTAGTTTATTTAGATATACCCTATGTAATTACAGCGTAATTATTTAGGGTATTTTTATACCCTAAATAAATCACTCCCTTATACTCGAGCTGGCAAGGTATCTGCTAAGTAATGTAAGACGAAGCTTCATTAAGAAGCGTCCTCAAACTTACACGTGCCTATATTTGATCCCTCTTACTCAACCGATAATTTCTTTGATGAAATGATGACGAGTAAAGGTCAAGTACGTCCCCATTATGATAGACTACATAAGCGACTGGGAGTTCTTGCAGAAGATGATTTCAATAAACGTCGTGCAGCTGTAGACTTAGCATTTCTTAGACGCGGCGTTACATTTACGGTTTATAACGATTCTGAAGGTACTGAGCGCATCTTCCCGTTTGACCTTATTCCACGAATTATTCCCGGTAAAGAATGGGCACATATTGAAACAGGTTTGATTCAGCGTATCACTGCATTGAATCTTTTCTTACACGACATTTATCACGATCAAAAAATCTTAAAAGATAAAATAGTGCCAGCAGTTCAAATTTTAACAGCAAAGCATTATAGACGTGAGTTCATGAATTTCTCGGTACCTAAGAATATCTATATCCATATTTGTGGTACAGATCTTATTAGAGATCACGATGGGCAATACCTCGTCTTAGAGGATAATCTAAGATGTCCGTCTGGTGTCTCTTACATGCTTGAGAATCGCGCGGCAATGCGCAGGGCGTTTCCCAATGTTTTCCAAAGTTATGGCATTCAACCCGTAGAAGGCTATTCAGACCAACTCTTAAAAGACCTTCGCTATATAGCTCCTCGAGGAGGGTCAAAGCCTAATGTCGTACTCCTTACTTCAGGTATCTATAATAGTGCATACTTCGAACATACGTTTCTTGCGCGACAAATGGGTATTCCCATTGTTGAAGGGAGGGATCTAATAGTTAAAAGCTCTAAAGTCTACATGCTCACCACGGCAGGTCTGGTTCAAGTCGACGTGATTTATAGACGTATTGATGATGACTTTTTAGATCCTTATGTTTTTAGATCAGATTCTCTACTTGGAGTACCGGGTCTCGTTTCAGCATATAGGGCAGGTAACGTTTCAATCGCTAACGCCATCGGTACTGGGGTTGCAGATGATAAAGCAATCTACGCTTTTGTACCTAAGATGATTAAATATTACTTAGATCAAGATCCCATACTAGCAAACGTACCTACCTACTTAGCTTCAGATCCAACAGAACGTAAATACATATTAGAAAATATGGATAAGCTCGTAGTAAAGTCTGCAAATGAAGCAGGCGGATACGGCATGCTCATAGGACCAGCATCCACGCAAGCTGAAGTTGCTGATTTTCGTAATAAAGTAGCTGAAAATCCACGTAATTTTATTGCTCAGGATCCAATCATGCTTTCTCGATCGCCTACATGGTGTAATGGAAAACTTGAAGGCAGACATATCGATTTACGTCCTTACATTCTTTACGGTGAAAAAGTCACTGTGACCCCTGGTGGTCTGACTCGAGTAGCGCTAAGAAAAGGTTCTTTAGTAGTTAACTCATCTCAAGGTGGTGGTTCAAAAGATACCTGGGTACTAAGAGCAGAGAGCTAAACATCATGCCTTATAACGAAAAACAACCTGTCTCTCGTCCTCAAGCTACAGTCATGCTTTCACGAGTTGCTCATTCACTTTACTGGATGAGTCGCTATATCGAAAGAGCAGAAAATACAGCGCGCCTCTTAGAGGTTAACCAACAGTTTATTTTAGATTTTCAAGGCTTTGATGATACCGACTTAAAAGAGCACTGGGGCTCTATTCTCGCCAGCGCAGAAGACGATGTGCTTTTTAAAACAATTTACGAGGTTGCAGATAGTCACAACGTAATTGACTTCATGTCGCTAGATTCTAGAAATCCAAATTCTATTCTTTCGTGTATTTTTGCTGCCCGTGAAAATGCGCGTATGATTAGAGATCAGATTTCAATTGAGATGTGGGAAACAATTAATGAACTGTATTTATTCTTAAAAGGAAGAAGCAGCACAGAAATATGGGCAAGAGGCCCCTATGAATTTTTTGAAGATATTAAAAGACACTCCCATCTTTTCCAAGGACTAACAGAATCTACTTTCTCAAGGACAGAAGGATGGGAATTTATCCAATTTGGTAAATTTATAGAACGTGCAGATAAGACCACACGGATTCTTGATGTAAAATATCATATTTTGCTCCCAGATGCATCTGAAGTCGGCGGAGCAGTAGATACAGCGCAGTGGCAAGCAGTTCTAAGATCTGCTAGCGCATTAGAAGCATATCACCGATTTTACGTACACGAAATTCTCCCATGGAAAGCAGCTGAATTTATAATATTTTCAGAAACATTTCCACGTTCTCTTTACTACTGTGTTACACGAGTAGACGAATTCCTTTGCCGCATTCTTGCTGAGACTGGCCCGAGAAGAAGAACTGCAGCAGCTCGAGCTAGTAAACGCTTACTCTCTGACCTACAATCTTTAGCAATTAACGATATTCTCAAAAAAGGGCTTCATGAATTTCTTGTAGAAACTCAAAAATCGCTTGATCATATTGGTGACGAAGTAGTTCAAACGACAATGTTTTACAAAGCCGAAGTATCATCTGAAGAACAACAGCAACAACAATAGCAGACGTAATAAAGCTTCAGTGTTCTTTTGGTCACAGTTTTCATTTTCTGCAAAGCGATTATGCTTCTAAATCTTTCCCATAAAACAACGTTCGTTTATGATGGAGAGGCTCGTGATAGTATTAACGATATCAGGCTGTGTCCTATCTCGGATGCTCTACAGCACTGCAGGAGCTTTAAACTAACGATTAACCCCTATACATCTTTACTCGATTATGTGGATTTCAACGCAAACATAGTACATTCCTTTAACATCATAGAAGGCCATCAGGAGCTTGTCATTGATGCAGAGTCAGAAGTTGAAACGTTAAGAAATGAAGAACGTAAAGCTATTTCAGTTGTTTCTTGCGATGAGTTAGTAAATTTTCCAGATAAGACGATTCTTTCTGAATTTCTTAGCTATTCTACATACATACCCTCTTCAGAACTATTAACTAAGGAGTCTAAAAATTTAATAGGAAAAACACGAAGTGATGTTTGGTCTGAAGCAAAAAAAATTGGTACTTATATTTTTAACACATTTAAATATAGTCCAGGAGCGACCGAAGTTAAAACGCTAGCTACCGATGTTTTAGAACTAAAAGCGGGCGTTTGCCAAGACTTCGCTCATGTGATGATTGGGCTATGTCGATTACATGGAATTCCTGCGCGCTACGTAAGCGGTTATTTTTTAAATACAACTCGAAGGCATGAAGAAATTGAAGCCTCCCATGCATGGGTAGAAGTTTATATTCCCTCATACGGTTGGGCAGGATTTGATCCAACCCATGATCGTGAAGCAGATGAGCGTTATATCAAAATTGCTGTAGGTAAAGATTACGCGGATATTATTCCTGTAAGAGGTACCTACCGTGGGGGAAGAACCTTAACGCTTAAGGTAGAAGTAAAGGTTCGAGAATTGATCCACGTTTAAGGACGTAATTCTTCAGAAATTCCAACTACTTTGTTTTTAACAAAATCTACACGAAATCTATCAAAAGTCTGCATAACTGGAAAATTACTATCAAAAATACCTGCATCTATTCCATAAGGGTATCCGTGCCTATAACCTCTAAAATATCCCCCTGAGTAAATAAATCTGCCGTCGTAGTAAGCAGCTTCTATATAATGCCAGGTAAGTGTTTCTCCATGGGAATCGGTGTGCACTGTAATACGATCAGGCTCTCCCAATGCTAGCTCAACAGCTGTACTATCAAAACCTACCCCAATACGGCCTGCCTTAACTAACGTTTGTTGCTCTGGAGTAAGTTGTGCAAAGGTTGCGGGATTGCTTGCAATACGCGACTCTGGAGTTGAACAACTCGCAAGTAAAAGTGCTCCTATAAAAACGAGGGGGTATAAAAAATTAATTTTCATGATTATAAGTTAATTAAGACTATATTCATAAGATCTATTCTTGCAACCGTGGCTAAATTAAAGGGAATTAGTTTCTTATGCCAGCGCTTCTCTTATGGGACATAGATGGAACTATTCTTTCTTCGAGCGGATCAGGTCTTAAAGCTATTCGCTTAGGACTACTTAACCATTTTAAGGTCAATGACTTAATTGATGATATTGATTTTTCAGGTCGAACAGACAGATGGATAATGCGTCAAATTTTTTCAAAACATAACATACCCCCTACTGAGAAAAACTTTTCTGATTTTCTAGAAGCTTACCTAAACGAACTCCCAGGACAGTTAGCAATAAATACAATTAATGTGTTACCAGGTGTTAAAAAAATTCTCGAAGAGGGAAACCAAAAAACAGGTATTCATCAAGGACTTCTAACAGGAAACGTGCAGCGCGGTGCTCAAATCAAACTAGGCCATCAAGATCTTTGGAAATATTTTAAAATGGGCGCCTTTTGTGATGATAGTGAATATCGTAATGACCTCGTTCCTTACGGCATGATGCGAGCAATGGAGCACTTCCATATTGCATTCAAACCTAGTGAAGTTTGGATCATAGGAGATACTCCGCATGATATTGCATGTGCTAAAGTTGTGGGAGCAAATGTAATAGCAGTTGCAACGGGTCGTCACAAAGAAGCAGAACTTTCTAGCTATAATCCAACAGCCACTCTAGCAGATCTTTCTAGTTCAGACACCTTTTGGAACTTAATTTCGAAGTATAGCGGCAAGCATTGACCTCATTGATTTAGAAATTTAATTTATACCTTTTAACTCATGACCAAATACACGATTGCTATCGGCTCAGATCACGCGGGTTTCAAATATAAAGAATTAATCAAAGCATGGCTTTTAAAGGAAGGCTATACGGTACGAGATTTTGGAACCAACTCCGATAAATCATGTGACTATCCTGACTTTATTAGACCTGTAGCTGAAGCAGTAGCACGCGGAGAATTCGAACGTGGCATTGTATTAGGAGGCTCAGGTAATGGTGAGGCTATTACAGCAAACCGTGTTAAAGGTATTCGTTGCGGGCTTTGCTGGACAGAGCAAACTGCGATTTGGAACCGCTCCCATAATGACGGTAATTGCCTATCCTTAGGGGAAAGAACTATTTCTGAAGAACTCGCTTTGAAGATTGTTTCTACTTGGCTAACTACTGAATTTGAAGGTGGTCGTCACTTGGAGCGTATTCGTAAAATCGACACTCAATAAAAAATAATATGTTGTACCGTAATCTTGGTCCCACAGGTCTTAAAGTAAGTGCTCTCTCGTTGGGAGCATGGGTAACATTTGGAAATCAAATAGGAGATCCAATAGCAGAAAAACTACTTCATACGGCTTATGATGCAGGAGTTAATTTTTTTGATAACGCTGAAGGTTATGCTAAGGGACAAGCTGAAGTTGTAATGGGAGATATTCTCAAACGATCGGGTTGGAAACGGAGTAGCTATATCATTTCAAGCAAAGTATTTTTTGGTTCTGAAGCAGGGCTACCCAATCAAATAGGTCTATCGCGTAAGCATGTTGTTGAAGCGTGTAATGCAGCGTTAAAGCGATTCCAAGTTGATCATCTCGATCTGTATTTTTGTCATCGTCCTGATCCTGAAACTCCTATTTCTGAAACAGCTCGAGCGATGCATGACCTAATCGTACAAGGTAAAATTTTATATTGGGGCACGAGTGAATGGACGGGGCAGCAAATTAAGACCGCACTAGATTTCTGCACGCAGCACAATTTACACTGCCCTATAGTTGAACAACCTCAGTATAATATCTTTCACAGAGAAAAATTCGAGAAAGACCTTGCACCTATCTTTAAGTCTCCAGGTCTTGGTTCTACGGTTTGGTCACCTTTAGGAAGCGGCTTACTTACAGGTAAATACAATAACGGTATTCCTCAAGATTCGCGATTAAACGTTCCAGGCCTTGAGTGGTTGAAAGACCGTTTAACAGGCGAAGGTTCCGGGCCTCGTTTAAAGGCAGTGGCTGAGTTAGCACAAGTAGCAAAAGAAATCGACGTATCACTGCCTAGAATGGCAATCGCATGGTGCCTTAAAAATCCAAATGTAAGCACCGTAGTTCTAGGCGCTTCGAAAGTGGAACAATTAAGCGAAAACTTAACAGCATTAGATATAGTCGATCGTCTTAGTCCTCAAGTAATGTCAAAAATTGAAACCATTGCCAAAGCAGTCGTTAATTAAGCGCTTACAACTAAACTCATTGTTCCATATACGAGCCTGAATCACCGCGATTTAGGCTCTTTTTGATTGCATCTATCGCTTGCGCCTAAGCTTAAGGAACATCATTGTGAGACATTGCACATGACGTTTCCACAAACGCCTGAAATTCTTAGGAAGCGCTCTTTAAGCGCTCCGTTTAATGGCTATGAATTAAGCCCTAAGCTTGAGGTCATATATGCATGGATGCTTTGCTCAAGAATTCTAGATAATCGTATTTTAGAACTTTTCAGACAGGGATTGATTAAGGGCACAGTTACAGGAGGCCAAGGTAACGAAAGTTTAATTGTACCTTTAGCCCTTATAGCCGATAAGACAAAAGACGTTATCTCATTTACCCACCGCGGACTGGGAGGTCACTTAGTGTGGAGCGGTCATGTCTGTGATCATCTCAATCAATATTTCGCGAATGCAAACAGTCCAACTAAGGGACGTGAAGGCAACATACATCATGGAGATCCAAGTAACAGATCTATACCAATGATAAGCCATTTGGGTGCAATGAGCGGAACAGTTCTTGGTCTCACAGACTCTCAACGAAGACTTGGTCATGAAGCTGTTGGTTTTACCTTCTTTGGAGATGGCAGTTCAAGTACAGGCGATATTCACGAGTCACTTAATTTAGCTTCACTCTTGTCTCTACCTATTGTGTTTGTCGTTGAAAACAATAAGTACGCGTATTCTACACCAGTCAGTGAGCAGTTCGTTCAAGGAACAGAATTATGGAAGAGAGCTTCAGGCTACGGCATGGAAGGCTTCAGTCTAGATGCTACCGATGCCCTCACTACAGCAACACTGCTCGATCAAGCCATTAATAAAGTAAGGACGACATTAAGACCGATACTTATCGAAGCGCATACCTTACGCTTACGTGGTCATGCAGCGTATGATACGTGTGACTACCTTCAACCAGGTGAAGCGGAAGGATTTAATAAACAAGATGGATTACTTAAACTAAGACTCAAACTCACTTCCCTAATCAGTGAGGAAAAGGTAAAAGCTCTAGAAGATGAAATAGCAGCATTCATTGAAGCATGCATTAAAGTTTCGCTTCCTACAGCACGGCCCTCAGCGAACGATATGGAGGCAGATTTATTTGCTCCAGTAAATAAGCCGATACCTTGGAAACCAACGCTTGATAACAGTAATCCTACTCTCGCAAAAGAAACGCTCAACAGCGCCCAAGCAATAAATAAGGCACTTAAAAAAATATTAACTGAACGACCAGAATCTCTTTTACTAGGTCAAGATATCGGAACGTATGGCGGAGCTTTTAAAGTCACTGATGGTTTATTAAAACAATTTGGTAGACCGCGTGTATTTAATACCCCTTTAGCTGAAAGTGCATGTACAGGTTATGCAATAGGGCTTGCACTGGGAGGACACCGCCCCATCGAAGAGTTTCAGTTTTCAGATTTTGTAACTGAAGCAACTACTCAAATTACTCTCAATGCAGCTACAATGCATTTTAGAGCTGGCGCTAAGTGCCCTGTCGTATTTCGTTTACCGTCAGGTGGAGGCCTTACTTTCGGCTCTTTTCATTCTCAAGAACTCGAGTCATTTCTTCTAGCTATGCCTGGCTTGAAAGCACTTTATCCTTCAACTCCCCAAGACGCTTTTAATGCTCTTCTGGCAGCTTACGAGGACGATAATCCTGTTCTTCTTTTTGAACATAAAGGGCTCTACAGAAAAGGTAAAGGCGAGGTAATGTGGGATCCTAATTATCGTAGTATTTGGACACCCCATTTATTACGTACTGGTAATTACGCTACGTTTGTTACCTACGGTGAAATGGTAAATTTAGCTGGCGAAGCATGCGCTTACTTCGATGAAGAGTATGATAAGTCATGTGATCTTTTTGATTTAAGATGTTTATCGCCTTTAAATTTAGAACCGATCGAAACATCACTTAAAAGAACAGGACGGCTAATTGTTTTACATGAGGGACGTGTTACGCACGGTTTTGGAGCAGAACTCACTGCACGTTTAGTCGAACGTAATTTTAAGTCGCTCCTAGCTGCTCCCTTAAGAATTGGCTCTTTAGATCTTCCCGTACCTTTTGCCCCTGAGCTTGAGTCAGCCTACCGACCAAATACTGAAAAGATTATAGAAAAAATTACGCAATGGCTCAATTAACACCTCAACACATTCCTCTTTCATTTTGGAAGTCTGTAGAACTCTTTGCTATGGATGTTGATGGAATACTCACAGATGGAACAATTCAAATTTCATCCGATGGTACAGAAACTAAATCATTCTCTATTTTGGACGGAATGGGGTTAAGGCAGGTTATTATGTCTGGTATAGCCGTAGCTTGGATAAGTGGACGTGCCTCAGGGGCTACAACGATACGTGCCAAGGAATTAGGAATTCCTCATGTTATCCAAGGCAGAGTTGATAAAATAACAGCACTTAAAGAACTCGCTGCACAACTCAACCTAGATGCTAAACAATGCATTTATATGGGTGATGACGATATAGACTCTTCAGCTTTAAAGTGGGCAGGTCTTGGCATTTCAGTACCTACTGCTATGCCATCAGCACAAGAAGCAGCCGGTTGTATCACAGAAAAAGCAGCGGGCTTTGGAGCCGTAAGAGAAGTCTGTGAAAAACTATTAGAGTCCAGAAAGACAAGTCCTAATCTTTGAGTTTCTATTACCCCGTGAAATTTCGTTTATTAATACTTTCTTTTCTGAGTTTAGTACTTAATTCGGGTAGTAATAATTTATTAAGCCAAGTTAAAAGCGATACACCTGCTACACTTCCACCCGGGCTTCAATGGAAGCTACCTTTATTTACGAAAGAAGGATTCCGGTCCATGAGTCTTAGAGGAGACCGTGTCGTCCCCGTCGGAAGTAGTCGTATTGATGTAGATAATATCGAAATTATGGTTTTTTCTGGTGATAAGAAACAAACCGTAACTACTATTCTATTAAGCCCTCGAGCCAGTTACTTCGTTAAAACAGCCGAAGTTAACGGAAGTGGTGAAGTCAGAGTGATACGGGATAATGGAGAGATATCTGGCGAAAATTGGCATTATAAACGTCTTGGAGAAAAGATTTCCATCCATCGCAATGCTCGCGTAGTTTTCAAAGAACAAATAACTGATATGCTCCGATGAAAACCTTCTTACGTTTAAGCTCACTTCTACTTGGATTGTGTGTAGTGTCTTACGCAGCTACACCCCAAACACAGCCTACAGTGATTACGAGCGATCAACTCGAAGCACATAGTACGGATACCGAGACGGACTCACTTTTCACAGAACATGTTACAGTAAGCGGTACTAATCTCTTAATTAAGTGTGACCGTTTAGAAGTGGTTACTACGAAGCTTGCTGATAAAACTGATACTTTAGGAAATCCTCAGCATTTTAAATACATGTTAGCTACAGGTCATGTAAAAATTGTTCAAGGCGATCGCGAAGCCACCTGTGAGCGTGCTGAAGTTATGCCGAATGATGATAAGATAACCTTAACAGGTAGCCCCTCAGTCACCGACCATGGTAATGGTTCGATTTTAACAGGTGAACCGCTTATTCTCTTCAAGACACAGCGTATTGCTCGCGGTAAAAATGTACGTATTACTATGCCACCTTTGAAGGATTTAGGGTATGATAAAAATCAAAGCCCTCCTTCTGTCGAGCAAGCACCCGTTAATATTAGTCTTCCTAAAACCCTTATTACTCCACCCCAGTCACAAACAAAATGAGCTCTGATAACTCATCGATTAAGACTGAGAATTTAGTAAAAACTTACGGGAATAAGTCTGTCGTCGATGGAGTCAATCTAACCATCAAGGCCGGAGAAGTTGTTGGCTTACTTGGTCCTAATGGGGCAGGTAAAACGACAACGTTTTATATGATTGTGGGATTAGTACCGGCTACATCAGGACGTGTTTTCTTTGATGGCAAAGATATTACAAAGTTAAGAATGCACGAACGCGCTCGAGCTGGAATTGGTTATCTTCCTCAAGAACCTTCAGTGTTTAGAAAATTAACTGTAACTGAAAATATTTTAGCTATTACAGAGGCCGTGGGAATGGCTAAATCGTTACGAGCACCCGAAGTTGAATTACGCTTAAACGAATTAAACTTAACCTCTGTTGCAAGTCAGAAGGCTTACACGCTATCTGGAGGTGAAAGACGTCGCCTAGAAATTGCACGCACCCTAGTTATGCGTCCAAAATTTCTACTCATGGATGAACCTTTCGCAGCGATTGATCCGATTTCAGTTTCTGAAGTTCAGAAAATAATACTTCAGTTAAAGAGCCAGGGAATAGGTGTAATTGTTACTGATCATAATGTACGTGAAACACTCAGAATCGTAGACCGGGCATACCTTATTCACAAGGGAAAGGTACTTACAGAAGGTTCTGGTGACTTCTTAATTCAAAACGAACAAGCAAAGAAATTCTATCTCGGCGAGAATTTCGACCTTTGACAGTTAGCCGTATCACGCAAACACTCACCTTTCTGTCATGCAAAAAGAGATCCACGGCATCACGGTCGAACATTTTTTAACGACCTACACAGAAAAACTAAAGCTAGAGGTCATTGCTGGAGCTGAAGGGCTACACAGTATGATTAAAGAAGGAAGTATTAATCGTCCAGCATTAGCACTCACTGGGTTTTTCAAATATTTCGCTAATAAGCGCATCCAAGTACTGGGAGCTGCTGAGATGACCTATTTAAAAACACGTAGCGCAAAAGATCAGACTGAAATCTTTACTGAGATGGCTAAGCGCCACGTACCATGCATAATTCTAACACGTAATTACAATCCTACAGACTCGATGCTACAAGTCTGCAAGGAGATGCATTTACCTCTTTTGCGTACGCCACTTATCACAATGAATTTTGTGAATCTAGCTACGTTATGTATAGATAATGAATTTGCTCCGAGCTCTATAGAACATGCTACTACCTTGGATATAAAAGGTATTGGGGTTATGTTAAGAGGAGATTCCGGTATAGGTAAGAGTGAATGCGCTTTGGCTCTTATCGAGCGAGGCCATTCTTTAGTAGCAGATGATCTAACTTTGATTAAACTCGTAGATGAACGAGAACTTATGGCAACAAGCCGCGAACTTAGTCGTGGATACATGGAATGCCGAGGCATTGGTATTATAAATATCGCTGAAATGTTTGGAGTTAAATCAATTCGTTATGAGAAAAGAATTGATTTAGTCGTTAGCCTTAGAGAGTGGACACCTGAATCCATTGAAGAACGTACCGGGCTAGAAGAGCACTTCTACCCCATACTCAATATGCAGGTACCACATATTGAGCTCTTTGTTCGTCCGGGGCGAGACATAGCGCGTTTAGTGGAGGTGGCAGCACTCACCCAAGCATTAAAACGTATTGGTCATGATCCAGCTAAAGAATTTAATGCTCGTTTAATTGCTTCTATGGAAAGTCAAAAACAAGAGGTTGTTACTCGCATTAAACCTATTGAGCGAGAAGAAGGCTTTCAGAGATCATCGCCAAGAAAATCAAAATAATATTTCATGAGTAATTCAATACCACGAGCAGACGGGAGACGTTACGATCAATTACGCCCCATAGAATTTATAGCCGGCATCGCGCCCTATGCCACCGGCTCTGTCCTTGTTAAATACGGTTCAACTCAAGTCATTTGTGCAGCGACCATAGAACCCAATGTCCCTTCATGGATGAAACAGCAGGGAGTTAAAGGAGGTTGGCTAACAGCAGAATACTCCATGCTTCCGTATTCTACATTAGATCGTAAACCAAGAGATATTTCTAAAGGACGCCTTGATGGCAGAACCGTAGAGATTCAAAGACTCATCGGTCGATCCTTGAGAGCTATTTTAGATTTAGGTAAACTGGGTACAAATACTTTATGGATAGATTGCGATGTACTCCAAGCGGATGGCGGAACGCGCACCGCATCAATCACGGGGGCATATCTTGCAGCACGCTTAGCTATTCAGAAGTTGTTGGATGCCAAGCGTATACCTGAGAACCCACTCAGCGATTCGGTTGCTGCAGTGAGCGTCGGTATTTGTGATGGCACAGAACTACTCGATTTGGCTTACGTAGAAGATAAAGATGCTGAGGTTGATTTCAACGTAGTTATGACGGGCAGAGGACAATTTGTTGAGGTTCAAGGCAGCGGCGAAGAATCGACCTTCTCGCAAGACCAACTCCAGGCCTTAATTGCACTTTCCCAAGTAGGTCTCAAAGAGCTCGCTGCAATGCAGAGCACCTTTCTTCTTAAAGAACTAATGAAAAACAGCTAAAGTTAATAATTATTCAGTAGTCATGTATAAAATGAGGGTGATAGGAATACTAACACCCTGCTTAAAATAAGTTGGTTTCTTTTTTTCACGTGCTCTTGACCTCTGGCTTATGCCAAGGTCAAGATTCGATTTAGCACGAAATGAATATTCACGAGTACCAAGCAAAAGCATTGTTCGAAAAATTTGGTGTGCCTGTACCTAAGGGTGCGGCAGCCACCAATTTAGAGTCGTTTAAAACGGCTCTGGCATCACTGCCCGAAGGGGCAACCATGGTAAAGTCTCAGATCCATGCTGGAGGTCGTGGCAAAGGTACGTTTACTAACGGTTTCAAAGGAGGCGTTAAGTTTTGTAAGACCAAAGCTGAGGCTGAAGAAACTGCAGGTAAAATGCTGGGCAACACTCTGGTTACAGTCCAAACAGGACCAGCTGGACGCAAGGTGCAGACCATTTATTTCACCGTAGCTAGCACGATTAAAAAAGAATACTACCTTGCAATACTTTTAGACCGTGCGACTTCAAAGCCTGTTATCGTAGCCTCAACTGAAGGGGGTGTAGAAATCGAAAAAGTTGCCCACGAAACACCTGAAAAGCTATTCAAAATTGTAATTGATCCAGCCTACGGTTTAGCGGAATACCAAATTCGCGAACTCATTTTCAAACTAGGATTAGATGCTACTGAATCTAAAAATGCAGCGAAGTTAATTCGTAATTTATACAAATTTTATTGGGAAACAGATTCTTCAATGGTTGAAATCAATCCGTTGATTACAACACCGGAGGGAGAAGTCCTTGCACTTGATGCTAAGGTTTCATTCGACGACAATGCACTATTTAGACATCCCGAAATTGTTGCGCTACGTGACTTAAATGAAGAAGACTCAAAAGAAATCGAGGCTTCTAAACATTCACTAAGCTATATCGCTTTAGACGGTAGCATCGCATGTCTAGTAAATGGTGCAGGATTAGCCATGAGCACCATGGACATCATTAAACACTTTGGTGGTGAACCAGCAAATTTCCTAGATGTAGGTGGTGGTGCATCAAAAGATCAAGTGGTTGCTGCTTTTAAAATCATAGTAGGTGACCCAAACGTTAAAGGTATCTTAGTAAACATTTTCGGTGGAATTATGGACTGTAACGTAATAGCTACTGGAATCGTAGATGCTGTAAAAGAAGTCGGCTTGAAACTTCCTTTAGTTGTCCGCCTAGAAGGCAATAATGTTGCAACAGGTAAAGCAACTCTCGCACAAAGCGGTCTCACAATTGTGAGTGGAGATACAATGGCAGACGCAGCAAAGAAAATCGTTAAACTTGTTTCAGCCTAAAACTTTTACCTTTTACGACCATGGCTATACTTATTTCTTCTGAAACTAAAATTCTAATCCAAGGCATTACAGGCGACTTCGGCGGTCGCCATGCTAAATTATCCTTAGATTACGGCACCCATGTGGTGGCTGGTGTTACTCCAGGTAAAGGGGGACAATTTTTTGAACATGCTGGACACAAGGTTCCTATTTTTAATTCTGTTGCTAGCGCAAAAGAAGCTACAGGAGCGACTGTTTCTGCAATATTCGTACCACCTCCATTTGCAGCAGATGCAATTTTAGAATGTGTAGATGCAGGATTAGACTTAGCAATAGCTATTACTGAGGGCATCCCTATCAAAGATATGGTGCGTGTTAAACGCGCTATGCAGGGAAAAACTACACGCCTCATTGGGCCTAACTGTCCTGGAGTAGTAACACCTGGAACAGGAGCAGGCTCAAATGGAGGATGCCGTATAGGTATTGCACCTGGTTATATTCACAAGAAGGGTCATGTAGGTGTTGTTTCTCGCTCTGGCACGCTAACCTATGAGGCAGTATTTCAACTCACCACACTTGGCATTGGTCAAAGTACTAGCGTTGGTATCGGTGGAGATCCAGTGAATGGCACGTCTCATTTAGACATTGTTAAAATGTTTAACGATGATCCAGATACGCATGGCATTATCATGATTGGTGAAATCGGTGGCACTGCCGAAGTTGAAGCTGCACGTTGGCTAAAAGCGAATTGCAAGAAACCGGTAGCTGGTTTTATCGCAGGTGCAACGGCTCCCGCAGGACGCCGCATGGGTCACGCTGGTGCAATTATTGGTGGCGCAGAAGATACAGCAGAATCGAAAATCGCAGTCTTTAAAGAGTGCGGTATCGAAGTAGCCATAACGCCTTCAGATATGGCAGACGCTTTAATCCGTGCGGCAAAAGCACGCGGAGTAATCTTAAGCTAATAAGATAAGAGCAGCTTAAAAAGCTGCTCTTATTATTTAGTCGTAGTTGGAAAAGCTGAGATTCGTAAACGAGCAGCTCCCATGGGAATAAGCACCAGCGATTCATCTGGTGCCTGTGTCTTAACGGGACTTTGAGGAAGCACTCCACAGAGTTCGTATTTATCCACACTCCATTCAGCTACTTGTTTACCACGTGTCATAATTCTTAATGGTGAAGCTGAAGCACTGAAGGGATAGTTGTCGGCAGGCCATGCTCCTTGGTCAAGCTTAGGAGTAAAGGCTAATTCTGAATTATTTAATTCCAGTGCATAATTCCATGAAGTTGTAGGATAGATATCATGAGACGGCCAAAGTAAGGGGTTGGCCCCTTTTTGGTATCGCGAGTCGTTGATTATCGTACCCTTTGTATCCACCTGCTTATAGTTTTCCCCAATATTGAGTGAAAAACTAAGAGGACCATAATCTACAGTAACGCTGTTTTTATTCTCACTCCACGTACGTGTCGAGATTTGCATAGGCAAAGTCATAACGACCAAATCTTTATCATTCCATAGCCTCTTAATGCATATAAAAGAGTCAGGATTAGCTTCTAAACTAGACGTAACTCCATTGACTGAAATTAAAGCCGCTTTACACCATTTAGGTACACGTAAATAAAGTGGAAAAACAACAGGCTCCAATGCATGCATTGTAAAATTAATTTTATCTACGAAAGGATAATGTGTCGTTTCCTCTATGCTTACTGTCGCTCCATCTCCGACTTTAGCTGTAACCACACATTCAGAATATGCTCCTGTACATAGCCCATCATCTGAAGTTGCGTACCATAAATATTTAGAGAAATAAGGCCAACCCATAGAGTGATTATGCTGACAACATCTCGAACTAAAGGGATTCATTGTTAAAAAAGGCCCCTTGTTGCCAATACCAGGTGCGTGATTTTTAGAATCACTTATTACCATATTAGGCGCTGTTAGATACCTAAGCGCTTTCATATCTTCCATAAATGCTGCTGGCAATGTGTTGAATGCAACATCTTCACAATTATCTATCCACTTAGGATCACCTGATATTTCCATGAGTAATTCATCGGAAAACATTTGTTCCACCATACCACAGGTCTCAACAGCCTGTCTTGGATCAGAATACCCGACTCTACAGTTTTCATCAGAACCAAACATTCCACCTGGCACTTGCCCATAACGTTTACGTACTTCATTAAAATCAGCATAGGTTGCTTCTAGTTCAGCAATATTGTGTGTCTGCATGTAGTGCATTGCTGGCTCCCTAAAGGACTCGGCAATATTCACATTATGCCAATCAGGAAGTGTTCCCTTCATTTCCCAATTTGCCATACACCGGTGTATCTTAGTTGCTAATTCAAGAAGTGCAGGATTGCCGGTTCTATTATATAGCCAATACACACTATAGAGATTATCTCCGCCTCTCATTTTTTGCCAATAGTGCGTTAGAAACTTCTCATCAGGAACAGTGAGTTGATACTTAAAATAATTCTCTAATACAGTAATCACTCGGTTGTCTTTTGCATGCTCGTAGTACGTTTCTAAAGAAAACATCATAAGCATATTTGCCCAAAAATCTCTGGAACCATCTTTTTTAAATTTTATATTTGGCCCGAAATCTCCGTCAGGTCTTTGACTATTTAATACACCCTCTATCCACGTATGACTTTCTGATATCATTTGTGGATCATTAAATATATACGCCATCTGAATATACCCTCTCAGCCAATAAGGGACCTCTTCCCAACCATATTGCCCTTCCCCGTCTTTAGACAACCAAGCGTTGTCAGTTTTTTGAAGCCACACACTAATTTCCCCTAAATGCCCAGCTAGACCATTACGCTCTCTTTTAAGCATTTCAAGAAGCCAACCCTTAGGATGGATTGAACCTATAGGAAGAGCCACTAAGCGGCTTGCTTCAAGCGGGGGACGATTACTTGTATAATAATGATTTGTACCCTGGACTTGAATACGTGGAACACTTGTTACTTCATTTTGCAGTGAAGCCTGGGTAGGTAATGCCAGTACACAAGCGAATAACCAAAAGCTGTAGATGGGTATATAAGGCTTCATAAGCGTGATTTTCTAACTCCAAGGGGTTATGACTAAGACGAACCAGATACCGCTTAGGCTACACGAAAACTAAAATAAACCTAGAGCAGGACCACTGCCTATACCCCAACTAAGAGATTTACCTCTAACCAGATGCTTACGAAGAAAAGATTTTGCCTTACGCACGGCAATGGCCAGAGAATCTCCGCGAGCAATATTGTAAGCAATGGCAGCAGATAAAACACAGCCTGTACCGTGAGTATTGCGTGTATGTATACGAGAGCCTTTAAAGAGATAAGAGTGACCTGTTTTTAAAACTAGAACATCAGTACATACAGGTCCTTTACCATGACCTCCCTTAATTAAAACAGCTCCACATCCTGTTTGTAAAATAGATCCAGCAGCGAGTAATAAATCATTATGTGATTTAATTCGAAGCCCAGACAAAAATTCTGCCTCGATTAAATTTGGTGTAACAAGAAGTGCTCGAGGAAATAATTCTTTTTTCAGAACAAGAATAGCTTTTTTTGATAAAAATCGTGTTCCACTTGTTGACCCTATAACAGGATCTACAATAACTGGTATACGAGGATATTGTTCAAGCCTATCAGAAATACTTAAAATAGCGCTTATGCTTGGAATAAGGCCTATCTTTATTGCAGTAATTTTAAAGTCGTCGAGCACAGCCTCCATTTGCGAAGAAATAATTGAAGCTTTTACAGGATTTATAGATCTAACACCTTTTAAATTTTGTACTGTTACAGCAGTTATAGCCGTACAAGCAAAGCCTCCTAATGCACTTAGTGTTCTTATGTCTGCTTGGATACCAGCGCCGCTACCACTATCGGATCCAGCAATTGCAAGAACGGTAACCGACTTTAAGTTCACGAAATATTAAATTTCCCAGGTTTTATAACCGCCCTTTAAACTGATCGCAGATTTTATATGACTACGTTCTCTTAAAATTTCTGCAGCCTTCAAGCTGCGTACACCACCCGCACAGTAAATTACAGTGGTCTCATGTTCACTTAGCGTAGATTCTTCAACCATAGCAGCAACTTGAAGTTTACTTAAAGGCAAATGCAGTGATGGCATAATTGCCCCTAGCTCCCTTTCCCAGCTTTCACGCACGTCGATAAGCTGTAGTTTAGGATTACTACTCATAATTTTTTTTAATTCTTTAGCATCAATTTCTTTTATTGGATTCATAGGTATATCGCAGGTTTTTCCAAAATAATCAGGAGGAAGTTCGGTAATGGCTAAATTAGTAGGATTGAGAGATAACGCAACGATATGCGTTTTCATCGTTAATGCGTTAATTAAAAATAATTTACCGCTCAGAGGTTCCCCTGTAGTGGTTAATACTTTAATAGCTTCACAGGCCTGAGCTGTGCCAATGAGTCCTGGTAAAACACCTAATACTCCAGCTTCATTACAATTAAGGATTGAACCAGCTAAGGGAGGCTCTGGAAATAGGCAACGATACGTGGGTCCTCCTTTAAAATTGAAAACGCTTAATTGACCCTCAAAGCCTTGAATTGCCCCAAAAATAAATGGCTTATCTTGAATTACGCATGCGTCATTTACTAAATATCGTGTAGCAAAATTATCTGATCCATCGACTACAATATCACATGCCTTAACAAGGTCTAACGCGTTATTATGGTTGAATCTCTGTTGAACTCCTTCGATTTTTATTAATGGGTTAATCTGACTGAGTTTTTGCACAGCACAAAATACTTTAGGTTTTCCCTCATCTTCAGACGTATAAAGTACCTGACGCTGCAGATTGGATAACTCTACTATATCATCATCTACAATAATTAATTTACCTACACCAGCTGCAGCAAGATAGAGGAGCGCAGGACATCCTAGTCCTCCTGCTCCAATAACTAGCACGGTACTTCTTTTTAATGCAGCCTGAGCTTCAGCTCCAAACCCTTGAAGTGTGAGGTGACGCTTATAGCGTATTAATTCTGAATCTGAAAAATTACTCATCGAATTTGACTATGCACTACTGCTTGGCCGTCATACGAAGCGTCCCAATCTTTCCACACAGCATCATATCCCGCTGCTTTTAGGTACGTAGCAACCTCTCTAGGACTACGATCATCATCAATAGAAAATTGTTCTAACGAGCTTAAATCGCTAGCATATCCCCCAGGATTTGTTTTTGAGCCAGCGCTCATAGAAGTAAAACCTAGGCGATAAGCATTATTTCTAAAGCTCTCCCCTTCTCGCGTTGATAAGGATAATTCCAACTCTTGACTAAATAATCTAAAGGCGCATACGGCTTGGACTAAGTTTCGCTCATTAAAAGATGTAATATCTATATCACTGCCTTCATGGGGACGTAGTCTGGGGAACGACAAACTATACTTTGTCTTCCAGTATGTTTTTTCTAGATAACGTAAATGTAACCCTAAATACCAAGACTCTGCTCGCCAGTCTGATAAACCGTAGAGTGCACCTAATCCTATTTTTTTAATTCCTGCTTTTCCAAGTCTATCAGGAGTTTCAAGTCTGTACTCTATATCGGCTTTAGGCCCCTTTAAATGATACTTGGGATAAATCAAAGGGTCATAAGTCTCTTGATAGACTAGTACAGTATTAAGCCCATTTTCGGTTAGATAAGCATACTCGTTTTGCTCAAGAGGTTGAACCTCAATAGATAGACTTGAGAATTTTGTCCTTAATAATCGAAGTGCATTAGCTATGTAATCTGCTCCGTAGCGTGAGGATTCACCAGTAACAAGTAAAACATGCTCAAATCCGTGTGCCTTAATTACCTCAGCATCAGCTAAAATTTCGTTATCACTTAACGCTTTGCGTGGTATTTTGTTTTGAGCACTAAACCCACAATACGTACACACATTTGAACATATATTTGTGAGATACATAGGTGCATACAATTGCATCGTCTTTCCAAATCGTTCCACAGTGAGTTGATGACTTAATTGAGCCATATGCTCTAAGTGTTGCTCTGCAGCAGGTGAAAGAAGGGCTGCAAGATCATCAAGAGTTAAACCTGAGCGCACCCGATTTAATGCACGCAGTACGTCACCTTCAGATTTCGAATTAAATGAATTCGAGATTTGATTAAAACTATGTTTTTTCCACTCGGAAACAAAAGTCATGGTAAAGTCCAAAAAGCTTTACGAAAGAAACGAGGTTAATGGAGAAGTAGCGGCTGCTGAATTCTTAGCATGACTTAATCCTGCTTCGAAAGCTAGCCTACCCGCTTCAACGCCTTTCTTGAACGCCTCTCCCATAACGACTGGATCTGCGGCAGCGGCTATCGCGGTATTTACAAGTACTGCATCAGAACCCATTTCAAGCGCAGCAGCCGCATGCGAGGGGGCTCCAAGCCCAGCGTCAATAATAACAGGTACACGAGATTGATTAATTATTATTTCCAAGAAAGCACGTGATTCAAGTCCTCGGTTACTTCCGATGGGAGCTCCGAGTGGCATAACTGCGGCAGCACCTGCTTCTTCAAGTTGTTTACAGAGCACAGGATCAGCATGTACATAAGGTAAAACCACAAATCCACGTTTAACGAGTTCCTTTGTAGCAAAAAGCGTTTCGATAGGATCAGGCATGAGGTATTTAGGATCAGGATGTATTTCTAATTTAAGCCAATTAGTTTGAAGTGCCTCACGCGCTAATTCTGCAGCTAAAATTGCTTCTTTAGCATCTCTTACCCCGGATGTATTGGGAAGTAATCTATATTTTTTTGTATCTAGTTTTGATAGGATATCATCATCGTGGCCATGAGTCCTTACACGTCTCAGTGCAACGGTGACCATTTCTGTTCCTGTTGCTGCGATACTATCCCTCATTATATCGGAGGAACTATATTTTCCAGTACCCACGAAAAGACGTGAATTAAAAGATACGCCATGAATAACAAGAGGCTTAGAATTCATATTTTAAAAATTTGTTAAAAGGGCCAGGCCTCAAGAAAACGATTTACATTTTCATTTATTCTATCGTTGCGCAATAACGCTGAACACACAGCAGTACCAGCGGCTCCAAGGTCACGACATAAAGCAACGTCGCTGACTTCAATTCCACCAATAGCCCAAGCGGGTATTGTATGTAAATTTTGTATTAATTGACGAATACCTTCATATCCTTGTAAGGGCGCTAATTCTTTTTTTGTTTGAGTAAAACGAAGTGGACCCACTCCCACATAATCCATACATTCTGCTTGAACTGCTTTTTGGGCCTCATGGATATAATTTACTGTTCCTCCTAATATCTTATCAGGTCCAATTAAACGTCTTGCCTCGCGCCATTCTAAATCCGTGCGCCCAAGATGAACGCCATCTGCATCAACCTCTAAAGCAATTTCTACACTATCATTGACTATAAAAATAGTTCCACTGTCCTTGCAAATTTTTGAAGCCTCACGCGCTGTATCTAGCCACAGCTGATAAGGGGTATCCTTCATTCTAAGCTGTATCCACTTTACTCCTGCATCACACAGTCTTTTTACCTGTATGACATGAGGAAGTGGGCCACTATTTTGAGTAATAGCCATGAGCGGATAACGCTGTGCAGTAGAAAGTGCCATACGATTAACCTCCCTGAGTTGCTCGGATAACAAGTATACGATCTAAATGCTTAAGCCATTTTGTTTGCCATTCACTCTTTGAAATCACCGCATCATTAAGCGACACTGCTACCCCCGCAGTTTCGGCTAAACTAAGTTCCCGCATGATTGTAAAAACAGAAGTATCCTTTGGCACCTGCTTAGCCTCATCATTAACAAATACCGTATATAAATTAGACGCACTGTTCATTTTGAGCCATCAAGATAGATTTCACCGCCTGATTTTATAAACTCTCCTGATTTAGCAACCATGCCAGCAGCAAGTGCTTCAGCTTCTTTTATTCCCTGTTCTTCAGCATAACGTCTTACGTCTTCAGTAATGCGCATTGAGCAGAATTGAGGTCCACACATCGAACAGAAATGTGCAGTTTTAGCACTATCCTGAGGTAATGTCGCGTCATGATATTCCTGAGCCCTCTCTGGGTCTAATGAAAGATTAAATTGATCCTGCCAGCGAAATTCGAATCTAGCTTTTGATAAAGCATTGTCCCTGTACTGCGCAGCAGGATGCCCTTTAGCTAGATCAGCTGCATGGGCAGCGATCTTATAAGCAATAACTCCGTCTCTTACATCATCTTTATCTGGAAGGCCTAAATGTTCCTTAGGTGTTACGTAGCACAACATAGCAGTTCCGTACCAACCGATATGAGCTGCTCCAATAGCACTCGTAATATGATCATAGCCAGGGGCAATATCTGTAGTGAGTGGCCCGAGTGTGTAAAAAGGAGCTTCCGAACACCACTTAAGTTGTTTCTCCATGTTTTCAGCAATCATATGCATAGGCACGTGTCCTGGCCCCTCGCACATGACTTGTGCACCTAATTCCCACGCGCGTTTTGTAAGTTCTCCTTGGGTTAACAGCTCACCGAATTGAGCCTCATCGTTTGCATCCGCAATTGAACCTGGACGTAGTCCATCTCCAATAGAAAACGAAACATCGTAGGATGCACAAATTTCGCATATTTCATCCCAATGCGTATATAAGAAGTTTTCTTTATGGTGCGACAAACACCACTTAGCCATGATCGAGCCACCTCGGCTCACAATGCCCGTCATGCGACGAGCTGTTAAAGGAATATAACGTAAGAGAACACCAGCGTGTATGGTAAAGTAGTCAACGCCCTGCTCTGCTTGTTCAATAAGTGTGTCTCTAAAAATTTCCCACGTGAGTGCTTCGGGGCGACCTCCTACTTTTTCTAACGCTTGATAGATAGGAACAGTACCTACTGGTACGGGACAATTACGCAAAATCCATTCCCGAGTTTGATGGATATTCTTACCCGTAGAAAGATCCATGAGTGTGTCGCCACCCCACTTTACTGACCAACACATTTTCTCCACTTCTTCATCGATAGAAGATGCTACAGCAGAATTTCCAATATTTGTGTTTATCTTAACCAAGAAGTTTCTACCAATAATCATGGGCTCGACCTCGGGGTGATTAATATTACCAGGAATAATAGCTCTACCCTTAGCCACTTCTTCTCGCACAAATTCTGGTGTGATTTCTTTTGGTATCGCTGCACCAAAACTATTGCCAGGATGTTGTCTCCATAGCGAATTGCGCGGTCCGTCAGCAGTCATTTCTAAAAGTTCACGCGAACGTTGGAGTCGTGTATTTTCACGGATAGCTATATACTCCATTTCCGGAGTTATTATTCCCTGCCTTGCATAGTGCAGCTGGCTCACGCGTGCACCAGGTTTGGCTTTTAAAACTGACCTTTTCTTACGGTCAAAATATTTGATTGGATTACGCCTACCTTCTTTCTCGGCTTGAGCACGGTGAGCCTCTGAAAGATAGCCGTCGTCCATAGCACTAACCGTGCGACCTTGCGTCTCTATAGTGTCATTTCTTTCACGTATCCATGTTGCACGCACTTCGGGAAGACCTTGAGCAGGGTCTGCATGAAATGCACTATCTCCCCATGAACCAGATGTGTCATAAACGCGTACTGGCTCGTTGGGTACCTCTGTTCCATTATGCAGCTTTGTCGGAGATAAAACAATCTCTCGCATAGGTACCTGTATATCTGGCCTCGAGCCAGTGATATACACTCTATGAGAGGACTTAAATAGACGGTGATTAGATGAGGAGGAAACTTCGTGACGTGGTGACATGAGAAATAAATTTAGTTTTCAAAACACTCGACGTTGCCGAGTAGAAAACACAGGCCCATTTCTCATGGAGCCCCTGTTTTCCCTACGGCGACATTAAGCGCATCAGGTTCGAAGGATTTAAGAGCAGATCGTGCTCCTGTCTCAGCCCAGCGCTGTGGGCTCTCCTAAACGAGGTGAATATATAACGTACAACAAAGTTATCTTTTTTCAACCGAAACCTATAAAAGGCTATAAACTTTTCAGAATACACTGGACTTAAGTATTATCCCTTACATGGTCTAAATCGCATCAGGAACAAAGTTATGTGAAAACATAATTTTAGCCATTCGAGCCGGGAGCGGCTACGATGGATCGAGTGAAAACTCGGATGTGTAAGGCTCTTTTGCCCCAAACCAACTGCTCCCGAATCTATAACCAAGACTGCAAAGAATTGGCTCTTTAGTTTCCTGAACCTGCTGCGGGAATAACAATCAACCCCCCCGCATAATGACAAACGAAAACGAAAGTTACCCACGTCTTAGCCTAAGGCTAACTCTTAATAATCCAAACCATCACCTTTGGAATAATAATGGGACGATGTTTATAGACTGTACGATACATCCCACACCTTGTACTAAAACAAGATTAAGGTATTCACTGCATACTAAAGATCTCGTTGAGGCTCAGTTAATAAGAGATCTAATACTATATAATTTAAGTAGGGGTATTTTCCCGACAAATCTTAAGTTTTAATATAGCAGGGAAGCAGGGCGGCATCTTGCATGCCGTGAATGATCTTTTTGTCGGGCGGGCAAAACGTAGCAAGTGCTCCTGAGAGCTGCGCTTTGCCCTTTTCGACAAAATAATAAGGGCATAAGCGCAAGCGTCCATCAACCTGCGCAACTATGGCTACTGCATTTTCGTCTATCTTATAAATGGGGTGCCCCACACGTTTAGGTTTTTTATAGACCTGGAGTATGTGTAAGTTTTCAGATGCAAGTTCGATCGCATTCATTACACCTGCTTGCCACTCCTTGCTCGAACAGTCGCTTCCTAAAATAACGCTGCGAGCACCCCATGCTGTCTCATGGAAACCACTTATTTTTATAATTAAATCGCGCTCTTTCTGTGAAGCAAGTGCGAGTTCTGACCAATTCACTAGCATACGGCCTGCAACCTTAGGTCCGTCGAGTACAGCACCCGGAGGGAGTACTGCTGTATCAATAATCCACGATGCAGGTATAAGTGCTGAAAGTTTTTTAAATGCCCGTGGGGTAAGCGTCTCTATCCAATAATCCCTTAACTGATGATGGTGAAACAGAGCGAAGCCCAACTTCTCTTCTTGAAAAGGTCTCATTGGTGGAGCAATGCATATTTCTTCATTGTTCCACGCCTCAAATATATACTTAGCTATTTTAATATTAGCTAAATCAAAAAGCTCAAAGAATCGGTAAAGAATATCAATTTTTTCGGGATTACCCCCACTATCATAAAAAAGCGCTCCTCCTAGAGGAAATATATCATCTGTACCCATACAAAAAACACGTTTTCCTTGTATCTGAAGCTGATCAGCAAGCCACTGCATTTCAGGTCGGTACGTCGCAGCTTCATCACTTACAATTAATGCAATAAGGGGGTTAGATATTTCAGGCCGCAGTGATGCTAAAGAACTATGAAACTGTTTAATCATTCGATCGTCTTCACCCAGAATCTTTTCTCCAGTAGTAGCATACAATCGATTCAGAAAAGCTGTTAATCCAATACCACCAGGCACTGAATCTAATTCAGTCATAACAAAACCTTCATCCGTCAAAAGTAGATCGGGTCTTAGCACCGAAGGAATAAGCCCTCGATTACGCGGGTCTCGTGCATGTTCGATCAATTCTTTGGGTTTACCTCTATCGAGATATTCAGCTACCCAAGGAGCGGCCAGTTGCTTATTCCTGAGTAAGTTTTTTCCTGCTACACATCGTGTATAAAGCACCTCAAGTGCTTGGTGGTATTCTAAACATGCAGAACCAATTTCCTCTAATTCGGTTACTTGAGTAGGTGTCAGCTCCCAAGCTTTAGGTGATAGCTGCCAGCTTTTAGCTTCGAACAAAGGCTGACTCTTTAAAGATGCCTGAATATGTTCGTAAGAAAGCGTCTGCATAGCATTAAGGATTAGTTTTAATAATCCTATTCATCGTCCATTTGGATGTCTTTATTACGATGCCGAGGCGAGCCGGCCCTTAACCATGCGTATACAAAACGATCAATATCACCATCTAAGACACCCTGCGTATCACTTGTACTTATACCTGTACGAAGATCTTTAACCATTTGGTAAGGCGCTAGTACATAGCTTCGTATTTGACTCCCCCAACCGATTTCTCCTTTTTCACCATAAAAGCGCTCCATGTCACTACGTTTTTCATCAAGCTTCTTTTCATATAAACGTGCCTTTAGAACAGTCATTGCGCTAGCACGGTTCTTGATTTGTGAGCGTTCATTTTGACACACTACCACAATACCGCTCGGTATATGAGTTATACGCACTGCAGAGTCTGTAGTATTAACTCCTTGCCCACCTTTTCCTGATGATCGGTAAACATCAACTCGGATTTCTGTTTCAGGAATTTCAATATCAATATCCTCATTCACCTCAGCTATAACATCCACTGCACAAAACGAGGTATGCCTACGTTTATTAGAATCAAAAGGACTTATGCGCACTAATCGGTGAACACCACGCTCCGCCTTGACATAGCCATAAGCATTTTCGCCTTTGATGTAGATCGTTGCCTTGGTAATACCTGCCTGGTCGCCAACTTGTACATCCTGTATCTCAACAGTAAAGCCACGTCTTTCAGCCCAGCGATTATACATACGAAAGAGCATGTCTGCCCAATCACATGATTCCGTTCCGCCCGCTCCTGCTTGAATTGAAAGATACGCATTATTACGATCGAACTGTCCATTTAAGAATGCAGAGATTTCTAACTGATCTAACTCTTCAACGAGTTTTAAAACGGATTGCTGAACTTCGCTTTCATAGGCATCCCGTTCTTTAGGATCGGCTCCTTCAGCAAGCTCGATCATAATAGCTATATCCTCGAGCTTCTTCTTATAGGCAACCAAAGGTAAAATCATACGCTTAAGCGTATTTAATTTTACGATGTGTTTTTGCGCTCTATCGTTATTATCCCAGAAACTGGGTGCTCCCATTTCTGCTTCAAGAGAGTCTATTTCGCGTTGCTTTTGTTCGACGTCAAAGAAACCTCCCTAAGTGGCCGGCCCGCTTATTGATTGTTTCTATGTGTGTAAATATTTCTGGTTCGATCATGAAAATGAAATTTAAGTGAAACTTAGATTTATAAAAAGGGCAAGCGCTGTGCAATTACCCCTATTAATTTATATGTCTATTGTTTTGTTAGCTTTACGCTTCTTCCACTCCCAGTACCAGGCAATCCAGATACAAACCTCATAAAGAATGTAGAGAGGAACTGCCATGGCCACCTGAGTAATCACTTCGGGTGTAGTTAACACAGCTCCAAGTACTAATGAAATTACTATTACATGCCTGCGAAATTTAGCAAGTTGTGCATAAGATAGGATTCCCATTTTAACAAATATTAAAACAACGAGTGGGAACTGAAATCCTAGTCCCATTCCTAAGAGGAATTTACACACAAAACTAATATATTCATCCGCTCTCCAATCCTGAGCATCAAATCCGAGTAAATTGGAATAAGTCATAGACGCTCTAAGCGCTATTGGAAGCATAAGGAAATACGTTAACATAACGCCTGCTAATGCGAGTAATACGCCCCAAGATACCCATGCGAAAATACTTTTCCTTTCTTTGCGCTTAAATGCAGGAACAATAAAACTCCCTAAAAAGTATATCCAAAAGGGTGAAGAAATTATTATCGCTGCATATAACGCTACATGAAATGCAGTAAAGAATGCCTCTGATGGACTGAGGTTGTGTAGTCTTACCTCGAGCGGTGGATCTTGAGCAGTATTAAGATCAGGAACTAAAGTAAGCACCTGTTGGTTACCAATTTTAATCGTACCTATATGGAAAACAGCTTGCGGCGAAGCCCCCTCAGGTAACGCGGGAAATTCCTCTTTAGTTACTTCAAATGGTCCAAAACGAGCTTTGCCGATTTCAAGAGTAACAGTCGGCTTGGGGTGCTCAAACATACGCATGTGTTTAAGCGGCCTTTCAAGTATAGCAACGATCTGTGGAGTTATAAGCAGGCAAATCATTATAGCTATGCCAATAGCTATAACTGAGCGCACAATAGCAGTTCTTAGATCTTGGACGTGATCCCAAAATGATTTGCGCGCGCCTTGATCCTCTTCATCAGTCGTAAATTCAGATTCGTTAAGGGCCATGGGATTTAACAAAGTGACCTAAGGCATGACTCTTGGTCAATGGTTGAGCATATGATTTATTGCCTTATATGACCCGTGTGCTGCTCCTGAAGATAGCTTTGGTATGTCCTAGTAATACCTTCTGCTATACCCACCTTAGCTTGCCATCCCAAATGAGTCATTCGGCTGACATCCATTAGCTTACGAGGGGTTCCATCAGGTTTGCTGCTATCCCATACAATCTTACCAACAAAACCTGTAGCTTGTGCCACTAGCTCTGTTAGTTCCCTAATTGTAACATCTATTCCCGTACCAACATTAATCCAATCAGGTGGGTTTTCTGATTTAAGTAAAAAGGCGCAGGCATCGGCTAAATCGTCTACAAACAAGAATTCTCTACGCGGAGACCCACTACCCCAAGCAACAACTTCAGATTTTCCCTGCAACTTTGCTTCGTGGAATTTGCGAATCAACGCAGGTAAAACATGTGAATTCTCTAAGTGGTAATTATCTCCCGGCCCGTATAAATTAGTCGGCATTGCTGAGTGGTACATCACACCATACTGTTTGCGGTAATACTGACATAACTTTAACCCTGCTATCTTCGCGATAGCATATGCCTCGTTAGTAGGTTCAAGCGGACTCGATAGTAAACAATCCTCACTCATGGGTTGCGGGGCGAGTTTAGGATAGATACATGAACTTCCTAAAAACAATACGCGTTTAATTCCATGTTTGTAAGCCGAGTGTATTGCATTTGATGCAATAACTAAGTTCTCATAAAGAAATTCAGCCGGATATGTGTTGTTTGCCTGGATACCACCTACCTTTGCGGCTGCAATGATAACAACATCTGGCTTTTCACTTGCATAAAAAGCATCAACCTGAGTTTGGTGCGTAAGATCAAGCTCGTGTTTGGATTTAAGTAAAAGAGAAACGCCAGGCTCAGACTTGAATCTGCGTACAAGCGCAGATCCAACCATTCCTCGATGTCCTGCAATGAAAAGCTTCACGTAAATTATGATGAAATTTTCTTAGCTGCGTATTCTCTATCAATCGTTGCAACACGAGCCTCACGTTTAGCCTCTTCGTAATCATGTTCTACCATTATCTTTACAAGCTCCTTGAAACGAACTTTTGGCTCCCAACCTAGCTTGCGGCGAGCTTTTTCGGGATTACCTATCAAGAGCTCAACCTCTGCAGGTCTTTCATAGCGTTGGTCATACTTAACATATTTTTCCCAATCCAAACCGAGAACATTAAATGTCTCTTGGCAAAAATCTCTCACGCTATGTGTTTCATTTGTAGCAACGACATAATCATCGGGCGCGTCCTGTTGAAGCATGAGCCACATCATCTCTACATACTCTTTAGCATATCCCCAATCTCTTCGAGCGTCTAAGTTACCTAAATAGATTTCGTTTTGTAGACCCATTTTTATACGTGCTGCGGCACGCGTAATCTTGCGGGTTACAAAGGTTTCACCACGCCGAGGCGACTCGTGATTAAACAAAATTCCATTACTGGCATGTAAGTTATAACTTTCGCGGTAATTTACAGTAAGCCAATACGCATACACCTTAGCACATCCATAAGGAGAGCGTGGCCAAAAGGGAGTTGTTTCGACTTGAGGTACTTCTTGCACCTTACCAAACATTTCCGATGAGGATGCTTGATAGTAGCGGACTTTTTTTACAAGTCCTGCTTCACGTATCGCTTCCAAAATACGTTGTGCACCCAATCCATCAACATCTCCAGTGTATTCCGGAATATCAAATGATACTCTAACATGAGATTGTGCTCCTAAATTATAAACTTCATCGGGTTGAAGCTCATAAAGTAACTTAACCATTTGGACAGAATCTGCTAAGTCACCGTAATGTAAAAAAAGACGAGTATCTTTTAAATGAGGATCACGATAAAGATGGTCTATGCGGCTCGTGTTGAATGTAGATGCCCTACGAATAACACCATGGACTTCATAGCCTTTTGCTAACAAGAGTTCAGCTAGATAGGAACCATCTTGTCCAGTAATACCTGTAATCAGCGCTTTTTTCATGTTGGAATGTAAGTTTTGACTGTCATGAAGTCTGAGGCAAGCAGCGATAAAAGCTTGTTTAATTATATCTAATTAACAAGCAAAACGTTGATAGTAAATACTTTAAAGGTAGTCTAATAGCCAAAAATGCACGCACTTGCACTGACCTTTAATTGCGGTATTTTAATTTATATGCGCCGTATCACCTCTATTACCCTATTATCTCTAATTATCTTAAGTTCTGTAAACGCTACCCCTGAATGGGTGAGTAAGAGCAATGCTAACGCAGAAGAGCTATTACAAACCTTAGGTCAATTTTCACCTGAAACGGCCTCTAGCTATGGCTTACCTCAATATGACACGCTCGTTGCTGACCTCAATCCAGGCATTAGCGAAAGACGCAGAGAAGCTCTTGTTCAAATTAAAACAAAACTTGAGGCTAAATTAGCATCTGAGGAAGATTCACGCGTGAAGCAGGATCTTCAGATTATGATCAATGCTACAACACTTAGAATTGAGGGCAGCATATTGGAGGAAAAATACTTTCTTCCCTATGAATCTGCAGGTAAAGCAATTTTTGGAGGCCTATTTGAGCTACTTAATGATCAAGTTGCCAAACAAAGACATGTTGCTGCAGTAATTCGTTTAAAACGCTACACTGGTCTAATGCCGGGCTCTACCCCATTTACAGAATTGGCAAAAGCTAGGTTTGAAGAAAAATTAACTAATTCATCGCTTGAAGGCCCCTTCAAAGTTGAGGTAGAGCAAGACATACCTGATACGCTACGTTTTGCATCTGGTATTCGTAAATTATTTATCAAACAGCACATTGATCAAGAGCAAGGTGCACAGGAAGCACTAGCCGCTCTTGATAACCAATTAAAAGACTATTCAGACTGGATTAAACGTGTTGTTCTTCCTCGTTCTCGAGCGAACTTTGTTCAACCCGAGGAAGTATATGCTCATAATTTAAAACAGGTTGGATTAAGTATTCCACCCAACGAGTTAATTTCGAAAGCATTGCTCGCATACTCTGAAATTCGAAATGAACTTGATGTACTTGCACCACTTGTAGCAGCGAGTCATGGCTGGTCAGATACACGCTATCAAGACGTAATTCACCACTTAAAACGCGATCAACTTGCTCCAGATGCTACGGAAGCTTACTATAAAAATGAAGTAATACCCCATATTGAAGATTTAATACGAAAAAACCATATCGCTACTCTACCCGATCGCCCCATGGCGATGCGTATAGCATCTGAGGCAGAATCAGCAGTGCAACCTGCTCCGCACATGCAACCTCCACCCCTACTAAATAATCATGGAGAACAAGGCGCTTTTGTATTACCGCTTGGCAACCCATCCTCTAAAGGTGACGCGAGTGATACTTATGACGATTTCTCGTTTAAAGCAGGGGCATGGACACTTACCGCTCACGAAGGCCGCCCAGGTCACGAACTACAATTTGCTCGCATGGTTGAAAGTGGAGTTTCTTTAGCTCGGAGCATATTTGCATTCAATAGTGTAAATGTTGAAGGTTGGGCACTTTACTCCGAAGCTGAAATGGTTCCTTACGAACCCCTAGACGGTCAGCTCATAGCGCTTCAACTTCGCTTACTTAGAGCAGTGCGTGCATTCACAGATCCGATGCTTAACCTAGGCCTTATGACTAAAGACCGTGCACATGATATTCTTATAAATGATGTGTGTTTATCCGAAGCGTTTACACGAGAGGAAGTTGATCGCTTTACTTTTAGAATGCCAGGACAAGCAACATCTTACTTTTACGGATACACTCGTTTAATGGAACTACAAGCTGCTACACGGATAAAGTTAGGCGATAAATTCGACCGACTAGCTTTCAACGACTTTCTTGTTAATCAAGGGCTACTACCTCCGGCAATATTAGCAGAAGCAGTTAAAACTGAGTTCATTCCTTCACAGTTAGCAAAGTAAAATAGACGACATGTTAGGTCTCAAACTACAGACCTAACGCAGTTACCAACTAAACTTAACGTTAAATAGTTGGTAACTTCTATTTTGTAATCAAGGTAGCTTTGCTTGGATTAATTTACTCGCCTGCGCAAAGTCAATCAATCCAGCTTCCGTATTCTTTTTTAGAACTCCGACTACCTTGCCCATTTCCTTTTTACTTTGCGCTCCACTTTCTTGAATAGCAGCTATAACAAGCGCCTCGAGCTTAGCTGGATCTAACCCTGCTGGCATATATTTTTCTAAGACTTTAATTTCTGTTTGATTGGCGGCAACTAAGTCAGCCCTACCTCCTTTTTCAAATTCAGCACATGCATCAGTAAGATTCTTAACTGACTTACGTAGAACTGTCATCGCAAGCTGTTCGTCGATTGGTTTATTTAAATCAATCGAAGCACGTTGAATTCCTGCATCTAAGGTCCTAAGTGCTGTAGCCGTAACACTATCACGTGCTTTAACGGCTACGATAATATCTGCACGCAACGTTTCATATAAATTAGGCATATAGTCAGCCTAACAAAGCATTGCGTATCCGCAAGCGCTACCTCTTAGGACGTTTTCTGTGGTGGAGCCGGCGAATATAACCAGGTGCAAGCATCAGAAAAATCTAACGCTCCAAAATGTGCAGTAGCAGAGAAATGATTTTCACCAGAATTTAGCTTAACACCAGGCCAAACAAAAATGTGTGTTTGCGACTTTTTTACGCCTAAAGACTTGCCCTCAAGAAAGAGCTCTAACTCAGGTGCATTTGAGTAAACCTTAACATCGGTAAGTTCTTTTTTTCGTTCTAAAAAGCGACGGCTGTTTATCCACACAACTGGTTCTAAACTCCAGTTAGATTTATACCAATAAAAAGCATCTTTGCGTATTCTTCTGTCATACGTAACTAGACCTTTGTCATTACGCCCAGGTTGATCTCCTTCATTGCGACCATCAGATGCGAAATCGAACATACACCATATAAATTTACTCCAAACATAAGGCCTATCTTTTAATACCTGCCAATAATACTCATGCAACTTGGCTTGATACTCTTCAGGATGAAAGCGAGCCTTGGCTACAGGTTGATAGACAGGATCTTGATGCTGCAAGATACTCGCCCCTGCTCCAAATTCACTTAATCCAAACGACGTCGCAGGATGAAGCCCATGCATATCATCTAGCATTTTGGGTAAATCTGACATCTGGCCTTTGTACCAGCCAGCATAGTAATTAAAATCAACTAGATCTGTATGCCAATTTTTTACAGACTGACGCTCATCTGAAGCATAAGTTGAAAGACGTGAACTATCCTGTGCTTTTACTACAGTAGCTAATTCAGAAATAATCTTATCTGATTTAGTACCACGCGTTTCATTGCCTACTCCCCAGAAACAAACGGCAGGATGATTATAATTTTGCCTCACTAATTCTCTAAGCTGCTGTTTAGCATTTTCTAGGAATTCAGGCGTGGGAAGCGCTTCTCCCACAAATGGAAATTCAGCCCAAGCAACAATACCCGTTTTATCGCAGCGATCATACCACGTTGAACTTTGTTGATAATGAGAAATACGAATTGCGGTACAGCCTAATTCATTTACTAAATCAAAATCCTCAGCTTCATCAGCTTTGCTTATAGCCCACCCCTTATCTATACGATCTTGGTGGCGATTAACACCATATAAATCCAGATGCTTGCCGTTTAGAAAAAACCCTAGATTTGGATCTACTTTAAAATACCTTAACCCTACGGATTGCGTAAGAGAATCAACGACTACTTTATCCGCTACAATATCTACTCTTAAGGTATACAGGTAAGGATCTTCACGACCATTCCAGAGATGCGGATGTAGGACATGTAATAATTGTCTTTCTTCGACGCCATCCCCTGCATTAAGCATACCCATATTTCCAGCTGTAGCTATTACAACACCCTGCTTGTCGATTAAGTAAGAATGGACTTCCACTTGCTTGTTTTTATCCGAATAACTTTCTACCTGAGTTCTTACAGTAAGATCTGCTTCGTCATTAGTCACTTTAGTTTGATCAAGATAAACACCGGCAGATCCATAGTCTGTAGCAGAAATTTGGATTTGATTTGTTACCAGAAGATTAACACCTCGGTAAATTCCTCCGAAAAAAGTAAAGTCAGCTGATGTAGGAGGTATACCAATCTTACCATTATCTACACATACAGAAATCAAATTATCTTGGCCTACAATAAGAGACTCAGTGGCGTCTAAACTAAATCGGGAAAACCCTCCTTTATGACCACCAATATGTACCCCATTAACATATACTTCTGCTGCTAAACTCACTCCTTCAAATTGGAGATAAAAACGTTTGCCTGTTAAACCACGATCAAGCTTTACGTGTCTACGATACCAAGCCACGCCTCTATGATAATTGCTCCCGCCATCCTCTCCGTCTAAATTATTCCAGGTATGAGGAACAGTAACGGTTTTCCAAGAACTGTCATCAAACCCAGTCTGAGGGCCGTGTACATTATCAGCTAAATAAAATTTCCAATCACCATTCAAATCAATACTCTGACGTGGCGTAATTTCTGTTTTAAGAGGTGGTATTCCATGAGCTGCAGTACCAAAATATTGCCGTAAAAAATTTGCAACAAGTGGAGCTAAGTCCATTGGCATCGGCTTACCTTTCCACGTATTAAAATCAAACTGATGCCCAATACCTTTAATCAAAAGCAACTGATGTGGCACACCAGATTTTGATAGTACATCATTGAGTTCAATCGATTGGTGGTAATCAACTAATGGGTCTGATGTTCCTTGGATAATAAGAACTGGAGGCGAATCTGAAGTAACATGATTTACAGGAGATGCCTCACTCCATAGTTTAGGATTTGCAGCGCGTCTTGATCCTAGCACTTTATACGATTTAGTGTCGTCGTCTAAATGACCTAATAAGTTACCCTCTGAATCTACGGCTTGTCTATTGATTAAGTCTGCAGGTCCATAGAGATCCACAATAACGCTCACACTGTCAGAGATCTGTGGATAAGGCTCGGTAGGTTCGAGTTGTTTATCAGACGTTGTAAGCCCTACCATTAACGCAAGGTGTCCTCCTGCAGATCCACCCATAACGGCAATACGATCTGGATCTACATTATACTCCGATGCGTGTGCGCGTAAAAAACGTACTGCATTTTTGCAGTCAAACAAATTAGTAGGCCAAGCACCATCACCTAACTTATAGTCAATACTTACACAAACGTAACCCCGTTTAGCTAAAGCTCCGCAAATGTTAGCAGCACGTGCTTCGTTTTTAGTACCTCCTATCCAACCGCCTCCATGGATCCATACAATTCCGGGTGATGAGGGATCAGCAGATTCGCGTTCGGGCAAATATATATCCAATTTCTCATTACGATTAGCTCCAAGATAAGCTACGTCTTTAATAATGCGTGATTGCGCAAAAACCTTTTGAATAAATCCATTAACTAAAAATAAAAAAACTGTTAATAAAACATACTTTATTAGATTATAATTACGCATATGTGAGTGATTATTATTATTTAAAAATGAGATGTTAGAAAAAATGCTACTTTGAAAAATAAATATAAAATACGTTTTGTATTACCTAGAATATAAAATAATGTTTGAAGTATCGTATAACTCTTATAAGGCCATTCGTATTACATGACTTACAGTTTACCTTTTTCAATTGTATCGTAGTTAATCACATAGTAAGTCGCAGGAACCTTTTCTAAATTACGCTGAGCGGTCACACTATGTGCTGCAAAGAATATAACGGATCCAGCTGGTGCCAGTGTAGTTTTTCCATCACAGAAGACCTCTACTGTTCCTTCTTTAACAATCAGTAGCTCTTCTTGTGGGTGCAGTCTAGGCGCTCCACTTTTTTCCCCTGGCTTAAGAGTGGATATATGTAAATGCAGGCGGGCCAGAGTGCTAGTGGCAGAATTAAGAACCATGCGTCTCTCCCCGTTAGGAACTTTCTGGGCAACCATTTCGTTCCAATTAAAAATAGTTGTTTTCAACAACTTAGAATCTTCTTTTAAGGCATCCTCTTTTGCTGAAAGTAATGTAACGAGTAATAGTAGAAGGCCTGAGTACTTTAATTTTTTCATAAATATATTTTTTTACACATAGTTTTATATAAATTTACTGATTAGCCTGAGTTTTAATCGGTAAAGATTCAGTATTTAGAATTCTAAAATTGGTTTTGGGAACTCCTACTCGCTGAGATTCGTAGATACCTGCATGTCCACTAAAATGGTAAGCAAGAAAGCAAACGATCGCATAATATATAAGATAATGAGCACCAAAAAGCTCGGCTCCCAAAAGCGTACACGCAAGTGGTGTATTTGAAGCACCAGCAAAAACAGCAATAAATCCAAGTGCTGCAAAGAGATCGATAGGCAGTCCGAACGTAACTGCAATCGCATGACCTAAAGCAGCTCCAATAAAAAAAAGTGGAGTGACTTCTCCTCCTTTAAATCCAGATCCTAGTGCAAGAGCAGTAAATATAAGTTTCCACAACCAACTGTATCCAGATACTCCATTAGGCGTAAAAGCTCCTACGAGAGAAATTCCGTGCTGATTTTTAGATACAACACTAAGCCCCATATATTCAGTAGTGCCCACAAAGTAAGTAAGTGCGATTATTATTATACCCCCAAGAAAGGGCCTGAGTGGCTCGTATCGAATTAGACTAGAAAATATCTTTTTAATAGTATGAGACAATTCTGAAAAAAACCTGCTAATTAAACCGAAAGTTATACCTGATAAGACTGCATATGCTAAAAGTCTAATACCCGACTTGCTTAAAAATCCCGAATTTAGTCCCGCCATTATTCCGTACGTTTCATGATGAATACCCCAAGCACGGCAAACTTGATCGGCTAGTAGACTAGCGAAAAATACAGGTATAAGAGCGTCATATTGCATACGTCCGATCACGAGTACTTCTAGTGCAAAAACTCCCCCAGCTAAAGGTGTTCCAAATATGGAGCCAAATCCTGCTGCAATCCCTGCGATGAGGAGTATGCGCGTATTATCTTTATTTATTGAAAACAATTTTCCATAACCGGCAGCTAAACTGCCTCCCATTTGTAATGCCGTTCCTTCACGCCCTACAGAGGCTCCAAATAAATGGGAAATTAATGTGCTCACTAGGATAAGCGGAGTCATCCTTAAAGGAACACCTCCTCCCGGTGAGTGTATCTCATCTATAATGAGATTATTACCTGTCTCTGCTTTTTTACCTATTTTAGTGTATCCTAAAGCAACTATAAAACCAGCAACTGGTAAAAAATAGACTAACCACTCGTTATTCCATCTTAGTTTAGTAACGCAATATAACGACCATGAAAATAACGCACTTGCGGATCCAGACAAAACAGCAACAGGTAAAACAAGTATCATCCAGTGAACAAGTTGCCTTAAACTTCTAAAATGAGTAACGGGGTTAAGGTAACGCTTCATCCGATTCTTTATAAAATCCTAGTAGGGAGCAGTACTCTAAGGAGAGTTAAAACATGATGTGGTGCCCAGGACAGGACTTGAACCTGCACACCTTACGGTAACGGCTTCTAAGACCGTCGTGTCTGCCAATTCCACCACCCGGGCAAAATAGTATCCCTTATAGCCTGCGGACTGGACCCATAGTAAGGCAAGAAAGAATATCTAAAAAATGATTAAAAAGCCTCTCCCAGCCTATCTCCCATCTTAGCAAAGGTTTCCCTATACATGGCGCTTTGCACTAAGAGATCTTTATCGAATGAAATCCTTCCTTTTTGGAATAAAGTGATGACGCAAGAGCCTCCAAACGAAAAGAGCCCTTTTTCTTCTCCTTTTACCACACAATTACCTGGGATGAAGCTCTGCAGGATAGTGCCTACGTTTGTGGCACCAACCTCAATCATAGCTACTGTTCCAAACACAGGGGACTCTATTAGCGTAAGCATTCGTTTATTTAAAACGAGATATCTAATATTATGTCTTAATGCGATAGGGCTAACGGAATAGAGCCAGCCTGGTTCAAGATGAGATTCTGAAACTACTCCTGATACAGGGAAATGAAATCTGTGGTAATCAACGGGACATAGTCGCGAAATCAACATAGATCCACTTTTAAAAAGATCTCTTAGAGGTGTTTTTGTATTACTCTTAAATTCTCCTAGGAGCTCTGCTATTTCGAACTTTGCTCCCTTTACATAAAATCCATCAACGTCGTCTACGTTTTGGAATGCTAAATGTCTGCCGTCTGCTGGCATAATAGCTATTTTATCGCCCTGATAAATTGGCCGCTTTTCTGGTTTAATTGCCCTGCAAAAAAAATCATTAAAGGATCTAAAATCAAACGCGGATTTAGTAAAATCATCTACATCTATATTGTATTCTACGATAAAAGGTAAAATTTTCAGTGCACTAATTGGTCGTTTCATACTCCAGCCATAATAGCGTGAAACTAAGGCCCTCTTAACAATAAGCCATGCGGTTAAACGACCTAAAGGACTTCCGTAAATACGTCTTAGCCAGCTTTCTCCAAATATTTGCTCTGTTTTCACAGTGGCAGATATACGATCAAAATAAACGACAGGTTCGGAAGACATAATCGAGAGTTATAAAGAGATGCTGTTAAACACCCTAAGTTATGAAATGAAAGAAGTAAGACACAAGAACTTCGATTAGCTAAAGAGATATTAGCCCTAAATTCTATGGAACTATTATCTTTAGTAACTTAGTATATGAAGATAAACCATGCAAAATTTAGAACCCCATGACTTGTCGAATAAAGAAATACTTAGACGAATTGCACGTAGAGCAATGCTAGAGAAAGGTTTTGAACCCGAGTTTAGCGAAGCTGTTCTTGCTGAGGTATCATCGATAAAGGGATTACATGGCAAAACAGAACACATAAACGATTTACGAAGTTTGCCTTGGTGCTCAATTGATAATAATGATTCACGGGACTTAGATCAACTCACGGTCGCAGAGGAATTGCCGAATGGCGAAACTCGAGTTTATATAGCAATTGCTGATGTAGATGGCGTAGTTAAAAATAATACCGCATTAGATAGTCACGCCCGTAGAAACACTACCTCTTTATATACTCCAGGTACTGTATTTCCCATGTTACCTGAAAGGCTATCAACTGACATAACTTCTTTAAACTTAAATGAAGATCGTCGAGCAATCGTAATAACTTTGAGCTTATCAGCCGAAGGAAAACTTATTGCGTACACACATAACCAAGCTCTTGTAAAGAATCATGCTAAATTGGCCTATGATTCAGTCGCTGCTTGGCTAGATAGATCTCTGTCGAGTATTGATTCTATAGAAAAAGTCTCTGGCTTAGCTGATAATCTACGTCTGCAAGATAAAATTGCCCAAAAGTTAAAAGCACAGCGATATACGCGCGGAGCTTTAAGTTTTGAAACATTACGCGCAAACCCTGTCTTCGATGGTACTCAGTTAAAAGAGCTTATAGCTGATACAAAAAACAGAGCTCATGATATTATTGAAGATTTTATGATAGCAGCCAACTCTGCTACGGCATTATTTCTGCAGTCAAAACATTTTCCAGTTTTAAAGCGGGTAGTTAAAAAACCAAAAGACTGGGATAGGATTGTAGAACTTGCTGCAGAAAAAGGCTATGTACTTAATCCAAGACCCGACGTTCTAAGTCTTTCTCAGTTCTTAGAAGCTGAAAGAAAAGCAAACCCTGAGTCATTCGCAGACTTATCTCTTTCGGTGATTAAGTTAATAGGGCCTGGCGTATATATAGCTGAATCACCAGGTGGACCAACGGATGGCCATTTTGGTCTAGCGGTCGATCACTACTCACACTCAACTGCACCAAACCGTCGTTATCCTGATATAATAACACAGCGTCTTCTTAAGGCATGTATTGCGGGTCAAAAACCACCTTATAGTTTTAATGAATTAAGTGCGCTTGCACTTCACTGTACTACTATGGAGGGTGAGGCTAAAAAAGTAGAACGTCTGCTCGTTAAATCTGCTGCGGCACTACTCTTAGAAAAAATGATAGGGCAACGTTTCACAGCGATAGTGAGTGGAGCTTCAGAAAAAGGAACTTGGGTTAGAATACTTGAACTACCCGTTGAGGGAAGAGTTGTATCCGGCTACCAAGGTAAGAAAGTAGGACAAAAGGTAATCGTAACCCTTCTCTCAACAAATGTTCAAAAAGGATTTATCGATTTTGAGGCTTAAATTTTATTCCATATAGAGCTGTTCGTTTTTTACTTTAAATTTAACCTTACTGTCATCGGCTACTTGACCTGAAATAAGTGCACGTGCAAGTTGTGTTTCTATTGTGCGCTGTAAGAAACGTTTTAACGGACGAGCCCCAAAAACTGGATCATATCCCCTCTCAGCAATCCACTCGCGCGCTTTACTATCGAGCGTAACTGATACCCGTTTATCAACAAGCCGGCGGTTTAAGTCAGCTAAAAGCAAGTCAACGATTTGAGTTATTTCTTCAAGGGTTAGTGGTTTAAATAACACAGTCTCATCAATTCGATTTATAAATTCAGGTCTAAAAGTAGTGCGTAATTCTGAAAGTACGCTTTCTCTTACTGATTCTGGAATAGTAGTTCCAACAACACCGTCAATCAAGTGACGTGATCCTATGTTCGATGTCATAATGATT
>Ga0209188_1000029_pt1:0-80000 | contig 161784 bp, 135 predicted proteins | sample C_130625_EF_Meta_FD_187307 | JGI IMG/M metagenome (GOLD analysis project Ga0209188, IMG submission 187307) | Freshwater microbial communities from Lake Croche, Canada to study carbon cycling - C_130625_EF_MetaG (SPAdes) (version 2) | ecosystem: Environmental > Aquatic > Freshwater >... | reverse complement strand
TCATCTAGGTTCCTACTTTTTGTCTGATCAAATAGACCAGCAGCAGCAATAATTTGGCGTCCACGAAGTCGTGAAAAAGAATCACCACCAACAAGAAAAGGTTCTATTAAATCAACCCAATACTCTAAAGTACGTTCGAAACCTAAACTGTAAATTTGATTTAGAAGATTTTGCGAAAGTAGAAAAGGATTTACTAATTGTTTTGCTTCAAACACCGCGAGGAATGGAGTCATTTGCAAATGTCCCCAAGCAAGAGAATCTCCTGGGTGTGCAGCAACTTTTATCATAGCAAGCAGAGCTACACCAAGAGGATTATCTATACATATATTTAGATCGGATTCAGCTACAGCTGGAATTTTGCCTTGATGTCTTAGATAATCAGCAAGCTCTGTTGCATGGTCATTTTGCTGCACAAGAATAGCTACAGTTAAACCTCGCTCTATAGGTTTAATTTCCTGCAGCAACTTAAGGCAAACATTCCATCTATCTTGCTCGTTTGCAGCAAAAAGCAAAGTAGCATAGCCCGGTACATCTCTATTAAATGCAGTATGTGTGGACCAAGCCTTTTGCCAAGAAGTTGCTGCGTCCAACGGGAAAAGTTTCTTCATCACAGCTGTAGCTCCAAAAACGTTATTAACCATTTCTATGACAGCAGGTGCAGAGCGGCGCGATTCGACCAGATGCTCCTCTTTAATTAAACCTGGAGAGGAAGTATTATAAAATTCAAGTACTTGATTAAAAAGTCTGGGATCTCCTTTCCTCCAAGAAAAAATCGCTTGTTTAATATCTCCTACACAAAAAAACGATCTATTTCCCTCAGGATCTTGAACAACTTCATCGATTAAATTTTTTAATATTTTCCATTGTCCGAAACTAGTGTCTTGAAATTCATCAAGCAGCCAATGATCAATACGACCATCTAGACGGTAATCAACTTGCAATCTATCAGCACTTTCGAACTCGTTCGAAAGCAACTTGGGTTCAAGTATACGCTGCACATCACTAAAAGTTAGGTTTCCTTTCGAGCGTACACTTGATTGATACGTTTCATCATAGCTTTTAAGCACTGCAAAAATACCCTGCGTAACTTCGAGTTTTTTTAAGAATTCTTGAGTTATAATATATTTAATAAGCGTGTATAACGCTTGAGTAGCGTCGACATCTAGTGACTGTATCGATCGCTCAAACTTTAGTTCTACTTGCCCAGCGCAGAATACTTCCCACTGCTCAATAGCTTTTTTAAGTACATATGTCAGTTGATTTGAAAGTGGAGATCCTGGTTTCCAAACCCTAAAAGCTTCAAAGAATTGATTCCATTTTTCACGTGAATTCTGAGTTTCCGATTTTGAATTCACCCATAGTTTTAGAACAGACAAGGCTTGTTCAAAATTTCCGTCACAATTTAAAATATAAGTTTCATGTGGCCAAATAGCTTTTGCATTTCCCCAAAACTTTGCTTCGGGAACATCTAAATAAATTTGATGATACTGATCAATGAAGCGGTCTAACTGCTGGCCAAGTCTTTTCTCTTCTGTTCCAAAGGTGGCTCGCTTAAAGTTTTCTATGAAATCTTTTTGAGCTTCTTTCAAACCGTTCAGGGAGCTCATATACAGTTGCTCAAGTACACGTCTTCTTTCAAGTCGCGCTGCATGATCTTGTAATAATTCAAAGTCTCCCGAGAGTCCGAGCTCAAGCGGAAACGCCTTTACGATAGCAGCGAAAAATCCGTCCATCGTACCGAGCCTTAATCTAGGCATACTATCAATAACTATTTTGAGCAGACGCGTAAAATGCTCACATCGCATCTCAGCTTTACCAATTGCAATAGCAAGGTGACTGGCTTTTTCGGGAAATTCAGATGCTTGAGCAAGTTTATATAAAATTTCGTTAAAAAACTCACCAGCTGCTTTTTTTGTAAACGTAAGAGCTACAATTCGATCAGGTGATTGCCCCCGAGCAAGTAATGCAACATAGCGCGTCGTTAACTGGTATGTTTTACCAGATCCAGCAGAAGCAGAGATCATAACATGATCTACTCGATTCATGCTATGCCCTTCTTAAAAACTGCTAAACTTTCTGACACTCCCCGACTAAATAACGAATTAAATTCATCTACTTTTACGGAAATGTTTTCGTTAGGAGGCCAAAATTCTCCCTGCTTTATTGCTTCACACACACCTCGGGCACAACTCAGTGCATAAGTATGTGTTTCCTCTGAGTAGTCTGACCAAATAACAATCTCAGAATCTCCAGCAGCTTTTGGTAAATTAAAATAGCCAAGTTGGATATCAGAACCAAATTCATTTTTAAGTGCTTCTCGGTAAATAGGCAGTTGTAAATCCTTCCATGTTTTTTCTAGTTTTACACCAAATCGTGCAAATAGTGGATAATGCACGCTATCTTTATTTAATCCGCCAATATGTGCCTGTTCAGGTTTTATGAATAGATCAGATGTTTTATAGTCAATAACACGAACTGCTTGCGTATTTTCATTTCTCTCAACGCGGTCTATTTTTCCGGATACTATGACTCCAGATATTTCTAGCTCTATCTTTTTTTCGGTATCAATAATAAGCCAGCCAGCGCTACGTTCTCTTGCCTGAATTTGAGCTACCCTAGACAGTCGTTGCTTAGCTGCTTCAATCTGAACAACAAGAGGTAAACTAACGCGATTTCCATATGTATCTAAAATTAAATTATCGAGTTTATCTAATAAAAAATGGCGTATTTCAGTTTCGTTACAACTCTGCTTCATTTGCTCACTTTCACCCATGTATTCTAGGGCTTCGTGACAGAGCGTACCGAAACTACTCTCACTTAATTCATTTCTCCATACATCTACAGAAGCCATTTTCTGAACACGTTCTAAATAAAATCTAAATGGGCATCTGAGCCAACGCCGAAGTCCCGTTACACTCACGCTATTAAGTCCATGCCTTAAAAACCCTTCACTCTCTTGATCCTTAGTCAAGGCATGTGGAATAGATAAGCGCCACGCTCGCTTCCACGCTTGGTTAGCTGCAGAGATCGCAGGCTCCGCAAAAAGAGCCTCCACCCGCTTAGCGAGTTGTTTATCGTCACATTGAAAAAAAAGTCTAGATGGTCTAAGTGGGTCTCCAAGAGCCGATCGTTTACAAAAAAGTAAATCTAGTCTTCCTTTTGATTTACGCCATGCATTAAGCGTATACAATATATAGGCATCACGAGCATAACGCTCTTCATTACTTCTTAGGCCAAGTATACACCGCATCGACTCAGGTAAGAAGGCATCTGCAGTGATAGCATGCGGCACTCTACCATCATTCATTCCAGCTACGACTAAATGGGGAGAATCCTCCCAAAGTAGATCTAACCACCCTTGTAGCTCTATTGCACCTATGGGTTTATCTTCACTCAAATATTCAGAAGCAAAAAGACTTAAGGCGAAATCCCATACATAGTGTGATTTAAGCCCTTTAGAACCTGTAAGGCATTCATTTGCTATACGAGTCCATGTAAGTGCGGCTTCTTGTGCTAACCTATCCTCAGCACTATGTAGATCTAGCACTTTTCCTTTTAATAATGTTTGAGGCAGAGTAAATGCAGCATCCTGAAAACCCTTATTGAGAAAGTTTACGCGAATATTATCTATATGCTCTAAGGTTTTAGCTACCAGGTCTTGTTCTTTTAATTGAGATGCATGCAAGCGTGCAGTTTGTAAATCAACGGGTAAATATTTGGCTTTAAATTTATCTAGCTCTAAGAGCAAGGTACCTTGTGAATAACTATTACCTATTTGTTGTATAAGATAGTTACTAAAATCGGGACATCTCACTAGAGCTTCGACCGTTGAAAATAAAGTATCGTGCCCAAGATTACTCAACGCCTTCAAAAGGTGATATAGTTTTTCATCTGTTACACATCTACCGCTAGGATTAAAACCGACATGCTTTTCTCTTCTTAAAGCGCTTTCTACAAGGCTTGTTAGTTCAGGATCCGCTATACCTACTCCCAAGAATGCACGAGTATCGTGATACTTTCTTGCCCACTCCACAATACGATCCGCTTGATGCATAGGCTCAAGTAATGGATGTAGATGTTCTTTAGTGTCTGGAGGGCACACGTCTCTTTTTCGCCAGGCACTAACAACTGGGCGGCCAAAACGATCAAACAAAGACGCTTCATATTCAGGTGCGAAGATTACAATATCTACTGGAATATGCGTGCTTAAGTGCTCGAGCTTGATAAGCGCAAGGGGCAGCGGGTCAGGATTAGCTAAAATAATAATGCGTTTGATTTCCGGCCTAACTTTAGGATTGAAAGCACCTTCTATCGAAGCAGTCCTTGGATCAATTCGGCCAAGCTTAGCCAGAGCTTTATCGTATGCTATTTCAAGTTCACCAAGCTGTTCCCATCGTGATTCTTCGGGAAATGCTTTGTTTGAACTTACGGCCATCTCCTTAACCTGATTCATACGAAGCCCGGCCTCTGCTAAGGTGATCTGCAAATTAAAAAACGTATTTGCTAGTCTAAGTGCCCATGAAAAATCTCGCTGTTTTAAAGCTCCTGCAAAAACATGCTCGTAGGAATCCGGATCTAATGAAAGTAATACATCAATCCAGGCGAATATACATTCTGCTTTAGAAGCTACCTTGTCCTGAGTGTCGGGCGTTACAAATTGATCTGAAGTAACCACTGAAGGTGGAAAAACAGCTTGCCCATATTTTTGAGCGTAACTTGCCAAAGCCTCCCTTAATCGACGTCCCGACTGTGAGGTCATGACTACAACAAGTTGATGGGACAAATCTAGAGGTCCTTGCTTAAGCCAATCCTGCGACAGCCATGCAGCAGCTTGCTCAGGCAGGGGTTTGTCCCACGCTATAAAATGTCTTTTGATTTGTGCACTCAAAGTTAAGCCAAGGTAATTACTTTACACTATCTAGCGAAAGACCTCAGGGCTTACACACACAATCTCCAAAAATATAAATGAATATCCAGAAAAAAACCTGCGTCTGTTAAACGCAGGTCTAAAGTAAAAGGGTAGCTAATTATTTAGCTAAGGTATACTTCGAAGCATGTGCCTTAGCGCGTGAAGCGGCATTTTTATGCACTACGCCGGATTTAACAGCTTTATCCATTGCGCTAGTCCAAGCGATACCTGCTTTTTTTGCAGCTACTGCATCCTTAGCTGCGATCGACGTTTCCAGATTTTTGCGGAGAGTCTTGAGCAGGGTTTTAACGCCGCGATTACGCACAGTGAGTCGTACTGACTTACGTGCTGCTTTGATTGCTGATTTAGTATTTGCCATGAGCTAAAATGAAATTGGGTATCGGCCAAAGACTCAAACCTAGGACTTAGAGTCAAGGGTAATATGATAAATGGCTTTAATTAGATTAAGGTTAAAATTCTATTCACAACGAAAGTAGCCTTATTTTTTATAAAAAACAACGGAATACTTTTAATTTTTAAAGGTACTGGCGATTATGTAAATTACTCTAATGCAATTCTATATGTTTTAAATTCATAAAAACATAAAAAAGATAATTTAATGTCACTCCAAAAAATTTCTCTGGAATCAACACAATAATTAATATCCAAAAAAATACCCCCGCTCGTGCGGGGGTATTGAGTAAAATTGACTAGATAAATCTTAGAACTCTCCAGTTACTGTGAAGAATACACCGCGTGGAACGAGAATGGTGTAAGCTAGAGATGCTGGATTTGCACTAGGTGCCTTAAGGAGTAAAACATCGCGATTGAACAAGTTAGTAACTTGAACGTGAGCTTTAACACTCTTAATGAAGTAACCTTTAGGTAATTTAGTACCATAAGTTAAAGAATAATCAAACAAGGTATATCCACCTTGTATAGCAGTCAGATTTGTTGAAGGAAGTGGTAGTGATGGGTTCGCTGGTAAAGCACTGTAAACAGTGTAAGGTCCAATATACTTAGCAATAATTGAGGTATTGAAGCCAGCATAGTCATATGTAAATCCAAACAAACCTGTGGAATGATTTACGCTAGGAATAGCTGTTTTCGAATCCGCAAACACTGCCTTATTGACTGAACCGTTCGCAAATACACTTAAACCATTTGCTACGTAATACGTACCCTCTGCTTCAACTCCGGAATACTGTGCACCGGTAGAAAAATAGTAAAGTACATCACTCGTACTGGTACCATTAGGATTTTGCTGAGTAAAAGGAAAATTACTGTAATCAATCCAATACGCATCTACGTCAGCGTTGAAGCGTTTAGTTTTATAAACAGTACCAACTTGGTAATTAGTAGTTGTCTGAATTTTAACCTGACTTAATTGAGGATTTGGAATCTGAAATTGAGCTAAGGCTGGAGTAAGCATACCTTTTGCAAATTGAGCATAGGCGGACCACTCGTTAGTAATCTTGTAGTTCAAATCTGTAAGGGGTAACAATTTAGAATACACACGACTTTGTGTGAAATAAACAATGTACGGTGCCTTAGCTTGATTTGCTGGTCCCCATGCACGACGGCTAACACTCATGTATTTAAATCCAACGTCTAAAGTAAGCTTTGAAGAAACGTTCCAAGCATAATCGATGTAAGGATCAAAAGTACTTGTCCAAAAATGCATATTCCATGCATAGCCGTTGTTTGAGCCAGTATATCCCAAATCTATAAAGTCATTCTTTACAACTGGTCCTGCTGCAGGATTGTTGTAGTCATAGTAATAATTGTAACGAGGGCCGTGTTGGTAATCTATCCATATACCTGTCTTGAGTACTCCCATGTTATCTTCGTGCACGGCTTGAAAATAAGAACCATAAGCGCGCACAACATTAACTTTAACCTGGCCTCCGAAATCTTTCTTGGTCGGTCCAGCATTAACATTAGGGGACTCGTGGCTCACATTGTTGTAGTTAAACGTATATATCTTTTCATGTATTTCCCAACCTGCAGGTAATACAGAATCATAGCCGATATAAGAAAGATCAGCATGTTTTTCTTGATGATTACGCATGTAATCATTTCCAGCTGTATCTAGGTAATTTACTTGGCCGAAATTACGTCCCAACGTAGCAATTTGCGCTAGTGTAAATGTAGTTTGGTTAGGATTGTTAAATTTAATGTTATTATATGTGCCATAGACAGTAAGTGTGGCATTTTTACCGATAGGTTGAAGGTATTTAACTGCGTAAGTGTTACGAGCTAGAGTGCCGTAGGTGTGATAACCATTTGAACTCATATATTGGTAACCAGCCCACAATGAAGCACCGTTTTCTAAAAGACCTGTGTTTACTTCTAAGTTCTCAAGGTTTGTATTCCAGCTACCGAAGCTTAATGTAGGTGTTACAGATGCTTGCGTTGAAGGATCCTTTGAGTTCATTGCAATGGTACCACCAAATGTCGCCATTCCAATTGTTGCAGCAGTACCAGGACCACGATCTACTGTTTGTTTACCAATTAATTTAGCTGGGAAGTAACTTGTTGTATGATGAGTGTAGTCATTACCGTCACCGAAAGGTATTCCGTCAAAAGTTACATTGTATAAACCGTCGGCTAAACCACGTAGTGATACCTTAGATTCATTTAAGCCAGGTCCGTTAGTGTTACCCATAGCCATACTCGGAGATAGATTTGCAATTAATGCGAAATCCGAAGTAGGTGGTAAATTATTTTGAATGGTTTGTAAGTTAATTACAGACTGGGGTTGGGTAGCAGTTAAGCTACTTTCAAAGGGAGCCATAGTTTCAGCCGAATTTCGTGCTTCACTGACTACAACTTCCTCTAAGCGAATGGCCTTAGCTACTGGTTCTGTAGATGGCTTTTCGGAGGAGACTGCAGTAGTTTCAGCAGCATTGAGGCTGATAGAAACTAAAGATGTTGAAGAAAGTAGTACACTGAGGAGTGCACCAACATAAAGGCTATAACTGTGTGTTTTCTTTGTGTTCACTATAAAATAATAACTGAATAGTGTTACACAAATATGCCATAAGAGTTACGTTTATGTTACATCCCTTTAACACTGTGAACGTTATCTTATTTGCAATTAATGCTTTGAAAATTGCTTAGCCTTGAGGCCGATAAGCCGGATTCTGTTCCCTCTAGATTAGTAGAGTTCAGCGGTCATTTCTCTCACTGCACTTTGCAGTGCAGAGTTCACCTTCATAGTACTTGCGTAATATTACGGTAAATGCGACATACCCGAGGCTATAGGACGGGCCGCCCAGCCTCTTATTTTGTCTTGCACCAGAAGGGGTTTTTCATGCCGTCTGCCTCGCGACAGATCGCGGTGGGCTATTACCCCACCTTTTCACCCTTACCTAGGTTTCACAGCAGGCTGTTAAACTTAGGCGGTATATTTTCTGTGACACTTTCCGTCGCTATGGGTTTACCCCATAACGCCTATGCTTGCCCGTGAAGGCTCGCACAGCATCATGCCCTATGGTGTCCGGACTTTCCTCTCCAAGGATTCAACGGACAAGGGAGTTAGCCTTGTCTTGGGATCAAAGAACTTAGAGCGACAGCTAGACCTCAAAGCTAAGCAATTGCCAAAGAACAGTAACGTAAATTGAAAAATCTATGCGTTTAGCGCAAGTAAGCGATCAAGATTCAAAATAAATTATTCTGCCGCACTGGTCACAATTTGCTATCTCAGCTATAGCAGATGAACCACGCGAAGCAGAATCTGCATCACTGGATACCTTTAAATGACATCCGCCACATTTGCCTCCTCGTATGGCAACTACTATGGGCATCATGTTTCTAGCGAGCAGTCTATCATAGATTCTGACAGCTGGAACGGGTACGGGAACACGAGCTAATTCAACATCTTTCTTAGCAGTTTCTATTTCAAGTTTAAGGTTTTTTTCCCTCTCTCTTAATCCAGCAATGCGTGTATTGTAGCCAGTTATATTACTTTTAGCTACGTTTTCAGCAGCTATAAAACGTTTCTTTGCCTCATCAATAGAATACATCAACTCAAGTTCCTTACCCTCAAGATCACCTATGAGAGTTTGCGTCGTTTCTATTTCATGGCCTAGGGCCTGGTATTCTTCATTCTTTCTTACAGCCGACTGTTGCGTACGATATTTATTTAAACGATCGTTGGCACTGCCAATTTGAATCTCTATATCTTTTTTCTGCACCTCTAACAAACGTTGCTCGCCACGGGCGGCCTCAATAGCACTGTTTTCAGCTGCCACGGTTCTTTCAATTGCAGCAATTTCGGCGGGGACCGCCTTTAGCTGCGCCTCAACTCCTAGGCGTTTACTATCGCGATCTTGCAAGATGAGAAGCAGTTCGAGAGAGGGACTGAGCATGGTTTTGGATGCTGCAAGGGGTCTAGCATATGGTCAAGAACGGTTAACCCGCTATGGGAATAGCCCCTAAAGAACAGAGGCCTTTAAAAGCAAAAAGAAAGGGCTTAAAAACCCTCATTTTTACAAAGAAAACCCTCGCCACGAAGAGCGTTTTCAGAAAGAATTAAATTCTGACTTTTCATACAAAAAATCCTATTCATGGCCGATAACATCGACCCTCCAGTTATTTCCCGATCTGAGTCTGGCGCAGAGACTTACGATGCTTCACAGATTCAAAAACTTGAAGGCCTCGAAGGTGTTCGTAAGCGTCCTGACATGTATATTGGTGACACAGGCGAACGCGGACTTCACCACTGTGTATTTGAGGTAGTAGACAACTCTGTAGATGAAGCATTAGCTGGTTTCGCAACGGGTATAAAAGTAAGTATCCACTTGGATGGATCATGCTCTGTAGAAGATGACGGCCGCGGAATTCCCGTGGATATGCATCCAGTATACAATATTCCAGCTTTAGAGTTAGTGTTAACAAATCTGCATGCTGGCGGTAAGTTCGGCAAAGGAGCCTATCAAGTATCCGGTGGTTTACACGGCGTAGGAGCTAAGTGCGTAAATGCGGTATCTGAATGGTTTGAGGCAGAAGTAAGACGTGCTGGTAAAGTTTACCAAATGCGTTTCGCTCAGGGTAAAACAACCCAAAAAATGGAAGTGGTTGGAGAAACTAAAAAGACCGGTACGAAGATAACGTTTAAGCCTGATTCTGAAATCTTTTTAGTAACCCGTGAATTTCAATATGAAATTCTAGCTAAACGTTTACGCGAGCTCGCTTTTCTTAATCCAGGTATTCGCATTGAACTTGATGATCAAAGGTCACAGAAAAACGATATTTTTTACTTTAAAGAAGGCATTGTAGAATTTGTACGCTTCTTAAATCAGAATAAACAAATCCTTCACGAAAAACCTATAAGTTTTACAGACTCTGTTGCAAATGAAGCAGATCCTAGCCGTCCAGCGACGGTCGTAGACGTAGCACTTCAGTATAATGATAGCTATAACGATCAGGTCTTTGCTTACGCTAATTCAATTTATAATTTAGAGGGTGGAACTCATCTTTCTGGCTTTCGCACAGCGCTGACCCGAGTGATCAATAATTTTGCTAAAGCAAATAATCTACTTAAAGACAAAGACCCTGCTATTACGGGTGAGGACGTCAGAGAAGGTTTAGTCGCTGTTATTTCAGTCAAAGTACCTGAACCTCGTTTCGAAGGTCAGACTAAAACGAAACTTTCTAATTCTGAAGTAGATGGTATCGTGCAAAAAATAGTGGGTGAAAAACTTAAATTTTTCCTCGAGTCTCATACAGCAATTGCAAAGCGCATTATCGATAAAACGCTTCTTTCTGCACGTGCACGTGAAGCAGCACGTAAGGCGAGAGAAACTATCAGGAAAGGCGCTTTATCTGGAGGTGGTCTTCCAGGAAAACTCGCTGATTGTTCTGAAAGAGATCCAGCCTTAACTGAGCTTTATATTGTAGAAGGTGACTCTGCAGGTGGCTCTGCAAAACAGGGTCGAGACCGCCGCTTCCAGGCAATTCTTCCTTTGCGAGGTAAACTTATCAACAGTGAGAAAGCTCAGATTGATAAGGTATTAAATAACGAGGAAATACGTACTCTAATTACTGCTATTGGCACAGGAATAGGAACGACAAGCATTGAAGAAGATCAGGATGATGGTTCCTTCAACATAGAGAAAACTCGATATCATAAGATTATCATAATGACGGACGCTGATGTGGACGGATCCCATATCAGAACTTTACTTCTAACGTTTCTATACAGAAAGATGCGTGGTCTTTTTGACCGTGGCTATATCTATATTGCACAACCACCTCTTTATAAAATCAAACGTAAGAAGCGTGAGCAGTACGTTGATAATGACGAACAACTTAACCGTATACTCCTTGAACTAGGATCTGAAGACATTGTTTTAACACGTCTTTCTGATAGCTACGTGTTTCCACCAAATCAAATAGACCTCCTAGTTGAATCTTTATCAGCGATTGAGAAACTAGGAAGCGGAGTCACGCGTTATGGCGCCTCACTTGGAGCATTCTTAGATTTGCGTGATACAACAACTCATGAACTACCGCGTTACATAGCTCGCATTCGCGAAGGTAACAAAGAATCTACAGAGTTTTTAAAAAATGAGTCTTCACGTACTGCTTTCGTACAAGCTCATAATTTAGATGCAGATCTATTTGCACAACCTGAGAACGTTAAAGTTGAACCAAAAGCAAATGGTCCGGTTCGTAGAATTACGATTCACGAAATTTTTGAAGCTATAGAAATGACTAAATTACTAAACGCAGTTGCTAAAACTGATTTAGGTAGTGAGTTATTCACTAAGAGTGAGGCTGCTCGCTTTACTATTACTGAAAATATAGGCTTAAAGACAGAGACAAAAACTGAATTGTTTGGTCCTCTCGATATTATTGCTCAGATTCGTGCAAGCGGAAGAAAAGGTCTTTCGATTCAACGGTATAAAGGTTTAGGTGAAATGAATCCTAAGCAACTCTTTGAGACTACGATGGATCCTGAAAAACGCCGATTGCTCAAAGTTTCAATTAATGATGCCGCCAAAGCTGATGCTTTGTTCACTCTACTTATGGGTGACGACGTTCCACCGCGCCGCCAATTTATCGAAGATAATGCATTAAACGTTCAATATTTAGACGTTTAAAATAAATTTAGAGCTCCACGCTATTTAACTTTTAATAATTGATGTATACAGGATCAGAAAAATTACAGTCGGCTAACATCACCGATATTATGCAGACAGCCTACATTGATTACTCAATGTCGGTGATTATTTCGCGCGCTCTACCCGATGCACGCGATGGACTTAAGCCCGTACAAAGACGTATTTTATACGCAATGTTACGCTTAGGTTTGCTGCACAATCGTCCCTTTAATAAGTGTGCTAAGGTGGTTGGAGAAGTGCTTGGTAACTACCATCCTCACGGCGATGCCTCCGTTTACGATACATTGGTGCGTCTCGCCCAACCTTGGGTTGTACGCTACCCGCTTATTGACCCTCAAGGTAATTTCGGTTCCGTAGACGGCGATCCACCAGCCGCATACCGTTACACAGAAAGTCGTTTGGATGAAGTAGCTGAAGAACTCTTAAAAGATATCAACGAAGACACGGTTGATTTCGTACCTAACTATAACGAAGAGACGACTGAACCGACCGTACTTCCTTCAGCTCTGCCTAGTTTATTAATGAATGGTTCGACCGGAATAGCGGTCGGCATGGCAACAAATATTCCTCCACATAACTTGGATGAACTTATTGATGCGACCTGCGCAATTATCGACAATCCAAATATTTCTGTAGATGAAATCTGCACTATTATCACAGGTCCAGATTTTCCATCAGGGGGAGTCATTGCAGGACGTGAAGGAATTTTAAGTTATTTAAAGACAGGACGAGGTATCGTTCGAATCAAAGGCAAAGCCCATACCGAAGAAATGAAGGGCGGCTCTGAGCAAATCGTCATAACTGAAATTCCTTATAACGTAAATCGAGCGACATTAGTTACGCGTATTGCAGAACTTGTTGGCGAAAAGGTACTCGAAGGCATTAGAGATCTTCGTGATGAGTCTGACGAAAATACCCGTATAGTTATAGAATTAAAGCGCGGTGAGCAGGCAAAAGTTGTTATTAACCAACTGTTTCAAAAGACTGCACTCGAATCCTCTTTCGGAGTAATATTACTCGCTATCGATCATAAGAGACCGAAGCAGATGAATATTAAGGAGCTTATTGAGTGCTATATAGCTCATAGGCGTGAAGTAATAACGAGAAGAACACAATTCCGTTTAAAAGAAGCTGAAGATCGTGCCCATATCCTCGAGGGATATAAAATCGCTTTAGATAATCTCGACGATTTCGTTCGTGTTATACGTTCATCCGGCAGCAGAGATGAAGCAAAAATTAAGTTAATGGCTAAGTATCCATTAAGCGAACGCCAAACTGATTCTATCCTAGAACTTCGTTTATACCAGCTCACAGGACTTGAGCGCGACAAGATTGAGGCTGAATACCTAGAACTTCTACGTATCGTAGAAGAACTACGCAGTATTCTTAATTCAGAAACTAAGTTACTCGATTTGATTAAGAAAGAATTAAGTGAGATGCGGGCTAAGTACACCTCCCCTCGTCGCACAGAAATCATTGCTGCTGTAGGCGAATTTCGTATGGAGGATGTAATTCCAAATGAAGGATGTGTCATTACAGCATCCCATCTTGGTTTCGTTAAGCGTACACGCGTATCCGATTATCGTTCACAAAAAAGAGGTGGTAAAGGCATTATAGGAACTGAAACCTATGATGAAGATTTTGTTGAGCATTTATTTACCGCAAGCACTCACGATTACATCTTATTTTTAACTAATTTGGGTCAGTGCCATGCTAGAAAAGTGTATGACGTACCCGAGGGTAATCGTACGTCTAAAGGTAAATCAGTATCCAGCTTTCTGAGATTATCAGATGGAGAGAAAATAGCTGCTATGATTTGCGTAAAGGATTTCACGGATTCCTTACATTTAATTATGGCTACGAAAGCCGGCATCACTAAGAAAACTACACTTGCCGACTACACTAATGCTACACGCGAGGGCGGCTTACGTGGAATAAAATTGGAAGCCAATGACAGTCTAGTTGGTTGTGTGCTTACTAATGGTGCAAACGAAATAGTTCTCGTTAGCCATAAAGGCCAAGCAGTACGTTTCACCGAAGAAGACTTGCGTGATCAAGGTCGTGATACTGTTGGTGTAACAGGAATGCGATTTAAGTATGAAGGCGATTATGTCCAAGCCATCGAAGTCTGTGATAACGAAGCTCAACTTCTTGTTGCGCGTGAAGACGGTATTGGTAAAAGGACTCCTTTTGCAGACTATCGACTTATTTCAAGAGGTGGTTCTGGCGTAATCGCTATTGATTTACCTGAAGACGGTTCAGTGAATGTGGCTGGAGCTTTAAGTGTTCGAGACGACGCAGAAGTCATGTTCCTAACAGCAAAGGGCCAAAGTATTCGCACTCGCGTAAGCGAAATTCGTGAAACCGGCCGAGGTGCCAGAGGTGTTAAACTTCTAACACTTGCTGAAGGGGATCGATTGCTTAGTATAGCACGCGTAGTTGAAACGGCAGAAGAAGAAGCCGCTGGTGAGCCTGAAGCCTAAGCCTTTATAAGCTTAGGTTTCAGTTCTATAGAAAAAAATTGCGAATAATAGATCTAGGGATAATCATGTTCCTATGAAGACAATTAGACTAACCGCTCTTTTTGCGTTGTTCTATACAAGTGCTTTATTTGCTCAGAGCTCTCATTTTACTAAAGCCGTACCTGCGAATGAATTTAACGCTGCAGGTCTTTCTAAACTAACACCTGAGGAATTATTAAGATTAGATCTTTTAGTTGAACGATACAGTAAAGGTGCACTTCAAGCAGCAGAACAAGAAGCAGTAAATGCTAACGAAAGAGCAGCAGAAGCAGAAAAGAAAGCTGCCTTAGCTAAAGTAGAAGCCCAAAGCCAAATCGCAAAAGCACAAGAAGAAATAAAAAAGACATCAGAAACACTTTTAAATCGGGCTAAAAATCTTTTGGCACCAGGTAGCCCAATAGAATATAAAACTACTGAAAGCCGTATTGTAGGTTCTATTTCAGGATGGGAACCTAATTCAATTTTTGCATTAGAAAATGGCCAGATATGGGCTGTCGCCGATGGAAGCGAATACGTTTATGGAGGCTCTGTAAAAGGTCCTAAAGTAATACTAAAACCCGCTCGTTTTTTGGGCGGTTTCCAACTGGAAATTATTGGAATGGGAACGCTTCGCGTACGCTTAGTTGGAAATACAAAAGAGTAAGTTATATCGGTAATTCAGACTGCTCTAAATTGCTACGCTTAATCGGATCTAAAGAGCTAAGAATGATTAATTGAGCTAAACTTAATTTAGCTACTTCTTCAATACTCGCCAAAGCGCGTAGTAAAAGCGCCCCTGCAAGAGCATCATAAAGCGCACAATGGTAGTCTCTTCTATTAATCATACAGTAGCGGTCTGCGTTTAAATCGAGCTCTTTTTGCAGACCAGCAGCTTTGATTATATCCTGCAATTTACCTGATCTAAACTGCGGAAAAAATTGTCCATATAAAATAGCCGTATCTATCCAAGGCCCCCACTCTCTTACTGTAGAATTTAGGCGCACAAAATCAGGTGACTGTCTTGCATAAGGCCATGTTGCTTTGATGAGCGAATTTTCTGTTCCTGAATAATGCGCAGCAAAAGGCCCTCGTTCTCGCAGAGAAGCAAAGTTTTTCCATTCGTCGGAAAAAAAAGTTTTCTCATCGCACATTTCTTTTCTGATACCATGTACATTACAATCGAAGGAAGTAATGGGTCCACACGGCTTACATAATCTCGTTTTCGTATCTACTATAGAACATCCCTTAAGTTCTACTATTCCATATTCTAAAATACCTGAACTTTGATTACCCTCGAAATCAATAAAAAATATAGAATGGTTTACCCAAGACATAATTAGTAATCTTTTAATTCTTTAAACTGATGCCATGGCTTTACCCGCATGCCAACCCGTGGTCCAAGCAGCCTGAAAATTGAAGCCTCCAGTAATTCCATCAATATCAAGAACCTCTCCTGCAAAATACAAATTTGGACATATGCGACTTTGCATTGATACAAAATCTATCTCACTTAACTTTATGCCTCCGCAAGTAACAAATTCTTCTTTGTTCATACTTTTACCATTAACCACATAATTAGAAGCTCCAATTAAAGCGGTTAAGTTTTGAAGGAGTATTTTCGATACTCCAGCCCATTGTACCTGATCTCCTATTTTAGCGCTTAAGCAGAGTCTCTCCCAAAGACGTGATGGAAGACCAAACGGATTTGCAGTCAGTATAAGCTTTTTAGAATGAGCGATTTTCTGTTCATTCAATGATGCTTCTATTGCTAACAGACTAAGCGGTGCAGCCCAATTAATTATAAGATTAAATTTATAATCGATTTCGCTTAATGTACGCGCTGCAATTGAGGATAGTTTTAAGATAGCGGGACCACTTAATCCCCAATGAGTAATTAACATAGGCCCTTGGGAAAAATACTTACTCCTCTCAATCTTAGCCTCGGCTTTTAATACAGATAAGCCCTCGAGACCTTTTAGAAACTGACTATCGATGTGAAAAGTAAATAATGAGGGAACAGGAGGTATAACAGTATGACCCAATTGTTGAGCTATTTGTAAGCCAGCCGAGCTTCTATTTCCGCCAGTTGCTATAAGAACTTTGTCAAAGCTTTCAAAATCTCCGTTGCTAAACCCTAGCTTAAAGCCGTGATTTACTTTTACCAACGAGGTAACGCCACAACGCGTTTTTATTATTACACCTGCTTTACTCGCTGCGTTTTGTAAACATGAGATTATAGTCTCTGAATTATCAGTAATAGGAAATACCCTACCATCTTCCTCAGTTTTTAGTTCTACCCCCAGCTTATTAAACCACGCAAATGTCTCAGTAGGTCCAAACCGGTGAAAAGGCCCTAATAATTCTCGATTTCCTCTTGGATAATTTTGCACCAGCTTCTTAGGCTCGTAGCATGCATGGGTAACGTTACATCGGCCACCGCCGGATACCTTAACTTTAGCAAGTAGATGAGCAGTCGCCTCATACAAGACGACATCTGTTGCTGGACTTTCTGCAGCCGCAATGGCACCAAAAAAGCCTGCTGCACCTCCACCTATAACTGCTATACGCATAACACAAACTGCATCTTTATTTAGTTCCAAGCACCAATAAAAGTACGGTCATGCTATTTATACTCAAAATATCAGTAATTTTTCCGTGCCATCTTAGGTTCTGTAAGCTTGAGTAACTAAGTGGATCTAAAACCATACAGAGATTTTATGACGGAACTCGCTTTAAAGAGTGGCGATTTTATTCGTCCCTATTTTGCGAACCCGTCGTTAAAAATTGAAACAAAAGATGACCTAACTCCAGTAACTATAGCAGATCGTGGCGCTGAGGCCTTAATGCGCGATTTGATCGAAAAAAGGTTTCCAAAGGATAGTATTCTTGGGGAGGAATACGGAGAGCATAAAGGTAGCTCAGAGTTCACTTGGATTTTAGATCCCATAGACGGCACTAAATCTTTTGCTAGCGCATGTCCCTTATTCGGAACTCTTATTGCATTAGCTTATCAAGGAAATCCTATTTTAGGATGCATTAATCAACCTGTTCTTAATCAATTATTAATTGGTGATGGCAACTCTACTGAATTAAACGGAGAGCCTGTAAAAATAAGAGTTTGTACAGAAATAAGTTCGGCAACTCTGCTTACGAGCGATCCTTTCAATCCGTCGCTTTACCAAAATGGTAAAGCTTACGATAGCTTGGCGAAATCCGCTAAGTTAAACCGCACCTGGGGTGATTGTTATGGCTATTTGCTCCTGGCCACAGGTTGGGCAGACATCATGTGTGATCCAATTCTAAGTCCTTGGGATATCCAAGCGCTCATACCAGTAATTCGCGGAGCAGGCGGCGCTATAAGCGACTGGCAGGGTAAGGATCCTGTAAAAGGATCATCGCTGGTGGCGGCTGGCCAAGCTATACATCCTAAAGTTATAGAAGCGCTGAATAGCCTGTGATACTTAGCGTTTCTTACTTTTTTTCTTAGGATTATAATCTGCAGTAATGATAGAGGTAACACCACCTCTACCTTTCCAATCAGCTATAATAGTAAGCTGTCTTGGAGATAAACATTTACCTAAATCATCACAAATTTTATTTGTGACTGCTTCGAAAAATATTCCCTTATTACGAAACGCATGAAAATACAGTTTGAGAGATTTTAGCTCTACACAGATTTTATCTGGAATATATTTTACGGTAATAACTGCAAAATCGGGATGTCCTGTCATAGGACACACTGAAGTAAATTCTTGATGCGAATGCGCTATTACATAGTCGCGGTGAGGCGCAGGATTTGGAAAAGATTCGAGGATTTTAATATCAGCCATATAAATATTTTAGTTCGCCGTTTCAGTGAATCGACTTTCTCTGATAACAGTTATCTTAATTGTACTAGGGTACTGAAGTTCACTTTCAATTCTCAAACGCAACTCCTTTGAAATTTCACGTGCTCTATCCTCGGTAACATGCTGGGGTGCAACAACCACTCTAATTTCTCGACCCGCTTGAATAGCAAAAGCTTGATGCACTCCGTCTATAGAGAGTGCCAATTTTTCTAGTCTATCTAGGCGTTGGATATAGCTGTCCATAGATTCTGCACGAGCACCAGGTCGTGTGGCTGATATAGTATCAGCCAAAATAACAAGACCTGCGTAAACAGTCTCTGGCTTTACTTCTTCGTGATGGGCAGCAACTGCATTGGTTACGATTGGAGTTTCTCCGTGACGCTTAATAAAATCTGCTCCAATAATAGCATGACTACCTTCTAAATCACCCGGCACGCCTTTTCCAATATCATGAAGTAGTCCGGCACGCTTTGCTATATTAGGATCAAGTCCTACTTCACTTGCTAAGATGGATGCCAAGAAGGCTGTCTCGACAGAATGATCTAATGCATTCTGATTATATGAAAATCTGTATTTAAGACGACCAAGCATTTTAATTATCTCGGGATGAAGGCCATTTATATTTAGTTTTGAAACAGCATCTTCGCCGGACTGTGTAGTCACGAGGTCAATTTCATCCTGCGCTCGTTTAACAAATTCCTCTATACTTGCCGGGTGGATACGGCCGTCTTTGATTAAAGCTTCAAGAGCAGAGCGTGCTACCTCTCTTCTAACGGGGTCAAATGAAGATAAAAGTACAAGTTGAGGAGACTCATCGATCATGAGCGTAACCCCGGTAGCAGCTTCAAACGCCTTAATATTTCTTCCCTCACGACCAATAATCCTACCTTTCATATCCTCCGTTGGAAGATGAACTAGCGTAGCGGTAAGATCATTATTTGGCTTACTTGCAATGCGCTGCATAGCTGCAATTAAAATACGCCGCCCGGTGGTTTGTAGCTCTTGTTCTGATTTCTCTAATGTCTCACGCTTAAGAGCACGAAATTCGTCTTGGCACTCAAGGAGCACCTCTTCTCTTAATTGACGCTTAATCTCTTCTCCATCTAAGAGTGAAACATTTTCAAGTCGTTTACGTACACTTTTGGATAGAGCACGCATAGTGTCCCTCGCCTGTTTTATAGCTGCACTTTCACGATTAATACGATCCTGCCTCTGCTCTAATTGGTAATCGAGTAGAGCTAAAGATTCTTCGTGGGCACGAATTTCTCGAAGGCGTACATCTACTTCAATTTCACGCCGATCAAAATCGCGTGCGAGCTCTAGCCGCTTATCTCTAATTTCTGTATCCGCTTTTTGTTTTATTTCTTCAGCTGCAACGGCAGCTTCACGTCGAGCAACCTCTATCAATTCTTCCGATTGTTCCCGTGCTGCGTTACGCTTTTGCCTGACAACAATCCACGATAAGGCAAAGCCCAACGTGACTCCAACGATCCCTGCTATTAGGGATGCGGAAAGAGACCAGTCGGTCCCGTCACTTTGTGCTATAAATGGTTCGGCGAAATTAAGATGGCTCGCAGGTGTCAAGGTTAGGTAATATCACCATAAAGAGCTAAAAAAAAAGCTCAAGCCGTAAGCAGGCATTGCAACCTAGTGAATTTCACTATCATTATATCCACCTCGTGAAGCCGAGCCCCCTGTTCGAAATAAACAGCCTGTTTCGCACCTCCACGCGTGAACGCTGGGACTTGGTGACGCCCTTGGCTATCGTATTACTTTCAATAATTAGTATTACTTTTATATATAGCGCACAGTCTTCAAGTATTTCTAATGCAAGTACTTCCAACTATTCCGCACTGGAAACTGTTCGTCACTTCTATTACTTAAAACAATTGATTTTTTTAGTACTAGGCGCCGGGGCTTATATAGCTGTTGCATTAGTTGATTACCGAAGGTGGCTGGGTATCGCTCAATGGATTTACTTTATTTGCGTCATACCTCTTTTTCTTGTGCTTATTATAGGGACAAAGACTTATGGTTCCCAAAGATGGCTTGGAATAGGTCCCTTTTCATTTCAACCATCAGAAACAATCAACGTAGCTGTTCTCTTAATAACAGCTAGTATATTGATACGCAGCAAGATAGGCACTTTATCTCAGTCTGTAAAAATACTCGGTAAATTGGCCCTTGCGGTGGGTCTACCCATGCTCTTGATTCTTATGCAACCCGATATCAAATCGGCAATTGTGCTGACCCCAATGGTCTTTTCTATGCTTTATGTTTCACGACTCTCGCCTCGATTTTTTGCGGCGGCTCTTGGAGCGTTTCTGATATTTTTAGGTATCATAGCATATGATATATGGCGTTATTCAGCATACATGGACAGACTTCAAGTTGAGTATGAAGCAGTACATGGGCAATCCCATGATTCCGTATATGTTAGGGCTAAAGGATCCTACGAGCGTCACTCGTGGGTTCCTTTGCATGACTATCAGCGTAACCGCATTCTTTCATTTGTTAATCCTGATAAAATTGATCCCGTTGGAATTGGTTGGAATCAACGCCAATCCTTAATATCCGTGGGTTCAGGAGGACTTTTGGGCAAAGGCTGGACACAAGGCACGCAAGCGCGTCTGGGCTACCTGCCCCACTCTGTTGCACATAACGATTTTATATTCTCGGTTATAGCCGAGGAAAAAGGTTTTTTGGGAAGTATTACTGTTATTAGCCTTTTTGGCTTAGTTTTGTTTAATGGCATACGCATTGCCGGTCTTGCAAAGGATCGACTCGGTACACTCATTGCTATAGGCGTGACCGTACTGTTCACTGTGCATGTGTTTGTAAACATAGCTATGACCATAGGGCTTTTACCCATAACGGGTATACCACTTCCCTTCATCAGCTACGGAGGTTCCTTTGTGCTTAGCTGCTGTATAATGCAAGGACTGGTCCAGAGCGTCTATCGCTTCCGGAAGGATTTCCAATGAAATTGGATTCTTCACGCGATATTGACCGCTCTGCTGGAATTTCCTGCGCAGCTACTAACGTCCTAAGGGGCTCCGTGCATAAACCAGAAAGCACCCACAATGAGCGACAATACCAACGACAACCCAGAAAACCATTCAGATACTCATCAAGAATATGATACTGAGATGGCAAATCCACCACCTGTTAGAGAATTCACTGCAGCCACAGCTGATGAATTAAAAGCGGGAGCTGTAGAGCGCGCACAACAGCGTCCTCTACTTCAAAAAATACTATCTGTCTTTAGAAAAGAAAAAGGCTCTTACAGAGAGCTTATTATCAATTCTGAACCTCTTGAAAAGCGCGTAGCCCTCTTAGTCGATGGCCGTCTTGAAAAATTTGAAATCGAACGTGAATCTGACAACAGAATGGTCGGTGGCATTTTCAAAGGTAAAATTAAAAACTTAGATCCAGGACTCAAAGCTGCGTTTGTAGATATTGGCTATAACAAAAACGCGTTTCTTCATTACTGGGATATGTTACCAGCTGCAGCTGACTCATCTGTAGAAGTAGTACGTGTAAATCGTAGACGCGACGCTCAACCTAAAGGCGAAGTAACTGTTAAAGATATTCCAAGCATGTACCCACCGGGTACTGAAATCGTTATTCAAGTTACTAAAGGACCGATAGGAACAAAAGGGCCTAGAACTACAACAAATCTCTCCATACCTGGCCGTTACTTGATACTAACTCCATATAGTGATGGTTGCGGCATTTCACGTAAAATTGAGGACCAGAATGAAAGACGTAGACTCAAACAGTTAATTAATGAATTAACGATTCCTGAAGGTATGGGAGTAATTGTTAGAACAGCTGGAGAAGGCAAAAAATCACGTTATTTTGTGCGAGATCTCCATATATTGCTAAAAAAATGGGAAGAGATTACACGTAAGATTCAATCCGATAAAGCACCTGTTAATTTATACATGGAGCCTGACTTGGTTGAACGTACAGTAAGAGACTTTCTCACTGAGGAGGTAGATCGAGTATTAATCGACGACAAGGCTGATTATGAACGCACTCAGGATTTAGTAAGCCAAATATCTAAACGTTCTCGTTCAAAAATAGCTTCCTACAGTGATAGTATTCCTATTTTTGAACGATTTAATATTGAACGTCAGATCGAACAAACGGGTCAACGTAAGGTTCCTCTTCCAAGCGGTGGTGAAATTGTTATAGACGAAACCGAGGCGCTAATTGCAGTAGATGTAAACACGGGCTCACATAAAAATAAATCGGGCGATGAGAAAAATACAATCTATGCAGTTAATCTTGAAGCGGCTCAAGAAATTGCACGTCAGATTAGACTAAGAAATCTAGGAGGATTAATCATTATCGATTTTATCGATATGAAAGAACGTCGCCATCGTAATTCAGTGTATGAAAAGATGGTTGAACTAATGGCAACGGACAAGGCACGTAATCACATTCTTCCAATATCTCAATTGGGTATATTGCAGATGACGCGCCAACGCCAACAGGAGTCACTGTGGTCTAATTTATATACGGATTGTCCGTATTGCAGGGGTCGTGGCATAGTAAAATCTGCCACAACTATGTCCGTAGAGCTTCAACGTCGCCTATCCTCTGTGGCACGTCGACTGCAAATAAGGGATGAAACAAAACAATACTCACTTCGCGTACTTGTACATCCAAGCATTCTAGAACGTCTACGGAGCGAGGACGCAGACCTGCTTGTTAGAATGGAGCAAAGTCATAGTGTTAAACTAGCCTTCCGTGCTGACCCAGCTTATCACGTTGAGCACTTTAAAATTATTAATTCTGATACAGGTGAAGAGTATCGTTGAGATGTATTTACGGTATTAGGGGGCTTACCATTGGTAAGTCCGCTAATACCTAGCATCACTTTTACTTTTTAACGCTTTTGTAATAATAGAGCGATTGATCAGTATGCCTTTAATCTGTTTTATTAAAAGTTACTAATATTAGTTACTTTTAAAACCATCCCCGTGTGATCTCTATTTTAAAAAATATTTGGACCTCAATTGTACAATGGGTAGACTCAGACTATACGACCGAAAGTCCCGAGGTTTTACGGTCTAGGCCAGATCGTGTAGATTGGACCCGCTGCATTCCTTTTATCATACTTCATCTCGGTTGCTTTGGAGTTATATGGGTTGGAGTCAGCCCCTTCGCTGTTATTCTTTGTATAGCGTTGTATTTTATACGCATGTTTGCAGTAACAGGAATATATCATAGGTATTTTTCTCATAAAACTTACCACATATCTAGATTCACCCAATTTTTATTCGCGATTTTTGCTGAAACAGCAGTTCAGCGTGGTCCTCTTTGGTGGGCTTACCACCATCGACACCATCACCAACATTCTGATGATGAAGAAGATGCACACTCTCCTCATGTACATGGGTTTTTATGGTCTCACATTGGGTGGATAACAAGTACCAGAAACTTTCCAACGGATTACTCTCAAGTTAAAGATTTAGCGAAGTTTCCTGAACTGGTGTTTCTTAATCGCTTCGATACCATTGTACCGGCTGTTTTTGCAGCATCATTATGGTTTTTAGGCCATATGCTACAGATCTATTTCCCAGCACTTCATACAAGCGGACTACAGGTATTAGTCTGGGGATTCTTTATCAGTACTACATTCTTGTTTCACGGTACATCGTGTATCAATTCGATGGCCCATCTTATGGGTAAACGTCGTTACAATACAAAAGATGACTCACGTAACAGTTTTATTCTAACACTTATTACTCTAGGCGAGGGGTGGCATAATAATCATCACAGATATCAATCCTCTACACGTAATGGGTTTTATTGGTGGGAAATCGATATCACCTACTATACGTTAAAAGCTCTCACATTTACAGGTCTTGTTACGGGTCTAAAAGCGGTACCTAAAAGTGTTCTTGAAGAAGGCCGTCGTCCTTTAAGCGTTCCCGCACAAAATACAGCAAGTCCGACAGTTTAGTATGGAGCGTATAGCGATCATAGGTACGGGTATAGCTGGTTTAGGTTGTGCTCATTTTCTACATCGCGATTTTGATATCACATTATTCGATCAGAACGACTATGCAGGAGGCCACACGAATACGGTTGATGCTGAGGAAAACGAAACTTCAAGAGTAATACCCATAGACACTGGTTTCATGGTCTTTAATAAACAGACCTATCCCTTGTTAACTCATTTCTTCGAAACATTGGGAGTTAAGATAAAGCCAGCCCCCATGTCGTTTAGTGTTAAGCACAGTGATAGAAATATTGAATTTTGCGGTTCCTCCGTAAACCATCTTTTTGCACAAAGGAGAAATTTGCTTAGGCCTTCATTTTACAAATTCCTGGGTTCTATCGGTAGATTTAATAAAGAGGCTCTTACAGCCTTAAATTCACCTGAGACTTCTGAGATCACCTTAGCGGAATACGTCAAACGAGGCGGTTACGGTAATGACTTTCTGAACCTTTACTTAATTCCTATGAGTTCAGCGGTATGGAGTACACCTCCAGAACTCATGATGGAATTTCCTGCAGCAACTTTGCTGCGTTTTTTCCATAATCATGGTTTTCTAGGTTTAAACACTCAGCACCCTTGGTTCACTGTAGATGGAGGATCCAAGACGTACGTAAAAAAAATACTTGAGAGTACCGCAATAAAAGTAAGCCTAAATACTAAGATTAAATCTGTAATTAGGACGAATTCTGGCGTTCAGCTAAAGAGTGAGAATGGTGAAATACATACGTTTGATCGGGTAATTCTTGCATGCCATGCAGACCAATCTTTAAAGATTCTATCAGATCCTACACCCGAAGAGTCGCGCCTGCTATCTGAGTTTAAATATCAATCGAATGCTGCGACGCTACACACAGACGAAAGTGTTATGCCTAATACAAAGCTGGCTTGGTCCAGCTGGAATTACGAAATTTCTCGACATAACAAAGGTCCTTATTCGACAGCAACGCATTACTGGATGAATTCTTTGCAAGGTGTTTCTAAGGTAAAGAACTACTTTGTTTCAATCAATAGACCAGATGCTATAGACCCTACTAAAGTGCTTAAAAGAATTCAGTATGAGCATCCTTTATTTAATCTAGGAGCTATTAAAGCGCAAAAAGATTTACCTACGCTTAATGAATCAGCGCTTAACACTACCAGCACATTCTTTGCAGGGAGTTATTTTAGATATGGATTTCATGAAGACGCATTCGGTAGTGCTGTTACCCTGAGTAAACTACTCCTCAATCGTAAACATTAGTATCATGCGAGTTGCGAAGTTCTTTAATTAAGCCATAGTATAAGAATGCAGAGCTGTCTTTACGAATGTAGGGTTATGCATCACCGATTTGTGCCTAAAGAGCATAAATTTAATTATCGAATATTTCTTGTAGCTTTAGATCTCGATGAAATTGAGTTGTGCAATAAAAAATTATTTTTCTTCTCAGTTAATCGTTGGAATATCTATTCCATCAAAGAGGCTGATTATTTACCAACTTTTGAAAAAGTACATAATCCTACAAAGACCAATGCAAATGAGTTGAAACAAGATTCGAGTAAAAGCCTAAAAGAGCGCGTAATTAACTATCTCGCACATAATAATATTAACTGTGAAGGCGGTAAAATTGTTTTGGTAACAGTACCTCGTATATTTGGTTATGCCTTTAATCCAGTTTCATTCTATTACTGCTACGACAAATCCGGGACCTCAGTGGCAGCAATAGTCGAAGTAACAAATACGTTTAGGGAGATGAAGCTTTATTTAGTAAATAAAACTAATGAAGGAAACAAACCCCGTTTCAGCGCGCGAATGGCTAAGAATTTTTACGTATCTCCTTTTTCAAAGGTAGACCTATCTTTTGATTTCGATCTTTACGAACCGTCTCATGTATTCGCGGTTTGTATAGATGACTATAACGAAAAGTCTAGGGTTCTTGAAAGTACTATGGCTGGTCCCAGACGTAGTATGACAGACTCAAGACTTTTGGTATGGTTACTAAAATATCCTCTTTTAACTATAAGAATTATAAGCTTAATTCATATCCATGCTTTAAAGCTGTACTTAAAGAAAATCCCTTGGTTTAAAAAAACCGCAAATGCAGATTTGCAAAAGGATTTATTTAAACCTCACCACTCCTTAAATTAATAAATCCATTATAGGATGAACCCTTCGGCATTAACAGAAGCTAGATTACAAAAACTCGCCAACCGACCCTCTATCTGGCGAGGTCCTTTGCTATCAGCTTTCTCGAGGATGCCAGAGGGATATTTAAAACTTATTTTTCCTGACAGTAGCTTTACATCTTTTGGTTCAATTGACAGCAGCATTAAGGCTACTATACGCGTAAATTCTGAAGATTTTTTTAAACGCTGTATTTTTTACGGCGACATTGGGTTTGCAGAATCTTACCTAGATTGTGAATGGGATACCGATAATATAGCTAATGTAATTAGTTGGTTTATCGTAAACATAAAATCAGCTCCTGAACTTTCGGGTTCTGAAGCACCAAAAAAGAGCGCATTAAATTTACTAAGAAACATAAATCAACTGAAACACTGGTTTACTAGAAATAGTAAAGAACAAGCTAAAAAGAATATTGCTGCTCATTACGACCTATCGAATGACTTCTTCTCTCTTTTTCTAGACAAGTCGATGATGTATTCATCTGCAAAATGGATTACTCCTTTAGACACTCTAGAAAAGGCTCAGTATCAAAAAAATGAGGCTCTTTGTGTTAGTCTAAAACTAAAAGCGAGTGACCATGTTTTAGAAATAGGGAGTGGATGGGGTGGTTGGGCAATTCATGCTGCGCAAAATTATGGCTGCAAAGTCACAAGTATCACGCTTTCAGGACAACAATTGAAGCTAGCTAGACAACGAGTAGATCAAGCCGGTTTAAATCATTTAGTTAATTTCGAACTATGCGATTACAGGGATGTAAAAAGTACTTACGATAAATTAGTATCTATCGAAATGATGGAAGCAATAGGTCATAAATATTTACCTAACTTTTGTTCAGCTATTAATAATTCATTAAAACCTAGCGGAATAGCTGCTTTGCAATTTATAACCTGCCCAGATGCTCATTATGAAGAAATTCGTAAAGGCGTAGACTTTATACAAAAACATATATTCCCAGGCTCATTATTGTTGTCACTAGGTAGATTAAACAAACTCATGCAAGAAACGGGTCAGTTCATAATGGACGGGATAGATGATCTAGGACCAGATTACGCAAGAACATTAAGAGTCTGGCATGATCGTTTTAACGAAAAATTACCCGAAGTAAAACTCATGGGTTTTGAAAATTATTTTATACGTAAGTGGCAATATTATTTGTCGTATTGTGAAGCAGCTTTTAAACTTAAGAAAATATCTGTAGTTCAAGCTGTATACGTTAGGAAAAGCGCTACTATCTAGTAAATGAACCTAATCGCGGTACTCGTAATAAGTCTTTTAATACTAATATTTTTATTTGGTATATGTAGTATTATTGCAGAACGCATTAAGAACTATGGTATAGTCGATATACTCTGGTCTTATGCATTCGGTCTATTAGTGCTAATTTGTTTCTTTCTGGCAGAAGGTTCTAATAATAGAAAAATACTAATAACTGCGCTTGTTCTCGTTTGGAGTATACGCTTGGGAACACACTTACTTTTACGCGTTTCAAATCACCACCCCAAGGAAGATACGCGTTATAGTCAACTAAGATTAGATTGGAGTGAAAATCTGGTATTTAAAATGGCATGTTTTTTTCAAATACAGGCTATTTCTGTCATAATACTTAGTATACCCTTTTATATAATAAGCCAAAATACTACTAAAGGTTTAAATAGTTTTGAAATATTGGGCTCGTTTATTTGGATTATAGGTGTATCTGGAGAATCTCTAGCGGATATGCAACTTGCTCAGTTTAAAAAGGTACCAGGTAATCGTCATGAAGTATGTAATCAAGGTCTTTGGAAATATAGTCGTCATCCTAATTATTTCTTTGAATGGATAATTTGGGTTTCCTATTTTATCATAGCTTGCGGATCACCGTATGGATGGATTTCAATAATTAGTCCCATTACGATACTCTACCTTCTATTAACAAAAACCGGGGTACCAATGGCTGAAAAACAATCACTGATTAGCAAAAAGGAAAAATACGCAGCTTATCAAAAGACAACTTCCGTATTTTTCCCTTGGTTTCCAAAAGTAAATTAATTTAAAAATGATAGATACTTTTCTAGAAAAGAACTTATTGCCTAATTGGCTTATTAGAATCGGCATAAGGCGTTTACTTAAACAGCGCGTTGCTGAAATTACCCCGCGAGATAAACAAACGGAGAAGTTAACTATCGAATCATATGTGGCCGATTTAAAGAAACGTCCTATCGCCGAGTGCACTGATGCTGCAAACGATCAACATTATGAGGTACCAGCAGCGTTTTATGAAAAATGCTTAGGTAAGAATCTAAAATACTCCGGTTGCTTGTATTCAACAGGTACTGAAAGTCTATCTGATGCAGAAGATGCAATGCTTGCTCTTTATGCCGAGCGCGCAGAACTTAAAGACGGTCAAACTATTTTAGAATTAGGATGCGGCTGGGGCTCGCTTAGTTTGTACATGGCGAAACGTTTTCCTAATTCCACTATTACTGGAGTTTCTAATTCAAACTCTCAAAAAGAGTATATTGATAATCTAGCCAAACAAAGAGGCCTAACCAACGTAACAATTATTACCTGCGATATAAATAATTTCAGTCAGCCGAAAAATCATTTCGATCGTGTAGTTTCTATAGAAATGTTTGAGCATATGAAGAACTATCAGCTGCTTCTAAACCGAATCTCGACGTGGCTCAAACAAGATGGCAAATTATTTGTCCACATATTTACACACTGTAAAAATCCTTATCATTTTATTGCTGAGGACAGTTCAGATTGGATGGCTCGGTATTTTTTTACTGGTGGTCAAATGCCGTCACACGATCTATTAAGTTATTTTCAGGACGATATGAGATTAGTCAAGGATTGGAAAGTGAACGGTAAGCACTATCAGCAAACTGCTGAACATTGGTTATTAAATATGCAGAATAATAAAGCTAGTATTATGCCTGTATTCGCAAAAACTTACGGAAAGGATGCCGTTAAGTTTTGGGCATATTGGAAAATATTCTACATGAGCTGTGCAGAACTGTGGGGATATAACTCAGGTAATGAGTGGATAGTTAGCCACTATCTTTTTGAAAAAAACCCAACTACTTGATTTTAGTAGCGCTAGTTTCTACTAAGCCACTAAGAAATGCTACTGGACCACTACCAGGTTCGTATCCAACCTGTCGTTTTAACTCTACTCCCTTACTATCTAGTACTATAACAGTAGGATAGCCCTCAATTAAAAATAAGGACTTAAGTTGGTCGTTCTGTTTATGTTCCGCATCAGTTAATTTGATGGTGCGAGGATAATCTAAACGAACTAGTATATAATCTTTTGAGAAATCATGGAATTGGGGTGTAGCAAACACTTCGTCTTCTAATTTTTTACAATACATGCACCAGTCCGAACCCGTAAAATCAAGTAATATACTCTTACCTGTTTTAGTAGCTAGAGTTTTTGCAGCTGCATAATCAGTACTCCAATTTTCTTCAGCTTTTAGGGTACCTAAACTCATTATTATTAATGCGCTAATAAAGAGACTTTTGTAGTTCATATTTTAAAAAGTATGCCGTGTTTAAGTTTTATTTAATTTTTACAGGTATTTAACCATTCTAACCAGTCTCCACTTACAATCGGAGTACCTGATAAAATCATATTTTTGGGGTAAAGATAAATGTCAGCCTTTACTTCATTACTCGTTACAATTGAAGTTCGATAGTATAGATCCGGGTGGCCCTCTAGCGTGTCTAATTCTCTAAGTACAGAGTCGTTAATTTCATATAATTCAACAATTACAACGCCAGATCCTTGGGTTAAATAAGGATACTCTCCAGCATAGAGATCATATCCGCTAACAGTATCTAAACCCAAAAAATTTACTTCATCTCTTTTTAGAAGACCGTGATTTTGTAGTCCCTTTCTGAGCGTACCGTAAACAGCTATGACCATATTTGATTAAGACAAACCAATCGTTTTGCTATTTTTAATACCCGAATTAACTGTAATTTTTCGCGACTGAACAAATTGTTTAACGACTTCCATTCGTCCTTTTTGGATACTGTCCTCTTCAATTTCTTTTGCGCTCCTCTGAACGTCCCTATTTTCCATTAAACTACGCATGTGCTTAATAGATAGCTGCTCGAGTTGACGAATACGTTCACGGGTTACGTTAAATTTTTTACCGATTTCCTCTAAAGTCATTTCATCATTACCGTCTAGACCAAATCTCATCCTAATAATTTGAGCTTCTCTATCACCAAGAGATTTAACAGCGTTAGCTAAATCTGTAGACAAATTCTTATTACCTAGCGATTCAGAAGGGCTTGAAGCAGCATCATCTCGTACGATATCACCCAATAAGGAAGCATCAGCAGATTCACCTAGAGGTGCATCTAAAGAAGCTGGATGCACTGCAACGGAACGTAAGTGAATCAGCTTCTCTAAGGGCATATGCAATTCAGCTGCCAGTTCTTCATCTGTAACTTCATGTCCAAGCTTTTCTGATAGAGCTCGGGCTGTTTTACGAATCTGTGATATTTTAGCTACAGCATGTACTGGTAGTCGTATCGTCTTTGATTGATTAGCAAGCGCTCTTTGAATTGATTGCTTTATCCACCAGGATGCATATGTACTTAATTTACCACCCTTTGAGGGGTCATACCTATCAACTGCTTTAATTAAACCAATATTACCTTCACTAATTAAATCCTGTAAAGGCAGTCCAAAATCTCTGTAGTCTAAAGCAATACGAACAACTAGACGTAAGTTTGCACTAATCATGTGCTGACGCGCAACCTGATCGCCTTTTCTTATGCGCCCAGCTAATTTAATTTCTTCCTCTATTTTAAGAAGCGGAGTTTTTCCAATCTCGTTAAGATATAGCTTAAGACTATCTTTGTCTGATTGTAATTCTGGCACGACGGCTTCTGAATTAGTTTTATTCATAGCTTGGTCTTGGTTATTTTTTAAATATGTGTGCATTTGAAATAATGATTAGTGTTATACAAGTACGCCCTCAGTAGTGACTAAATTGACGCGAAGTAAATCGATAGTCATTGAGGGTAATTGTAATAATATGTCAGGGTTATTTGTAATTCTAGCGTGCGTTAGTAAACCGTCGGTAATTGCGAATAAACTATCTGTTTTTTCTGCAAGATTACATTTTGGAATATATCCTAAACGGACAGCATCTTTAATCGCATCTTTGAAATAGTTACGCTTAGAATCACATATAGATTGTATCGTATTTCGGATACTTTCCTCTTGCGTGCTAATTTCAGAACCTACTGAACAAAAAGGACATCCTAATGTTTTTCCGTGTTTCTGTTTTAGTTCAATCTGTATATTATACAGAAACTCAAAATACAGATTTAATCTGTCTAGAGGCTGCTCATGAGAGAATATAGCGGTAAAATGGGGTAACAAATTCTCTGACCACAATTGATTTAATGCGACAACGGCCAATTCAGCCTTTGATGAGAAAAAATAATAGAAACTACCTTTCTTAACATTGGCTCTTTTGCATATGTCATCAATTGTAACTGCGCCGTAGCTCTCCTCCCATATGAGGTCGACTGCGGCTGTCGTCAGCCTTTGTTTCGCATCGCTTGTTCTACCCATGGACTAATAGTTGACTATCTAGTAAACAATTACAACTAGTAATCGGTAGCTATATTATAAGTATCAGCAAACCAATGATTTATCTAACTTGTAGGGTATCCCCTTCAAATATAAGATCTAAAGGTGGAATAACGACAGCTTTTCTAGATCCCTCTTTTCTAACGGTACCCGCTATCCAAGCATCATAACCAGACTCGAGGGCCGCATCTACAGTTTGTTTCGCTAAAGAGGGGTCAACATATGCAGCAAACCCTACACCCATATTAAATGTAGCATATGCTTCACGTAAGCTAACAGGCCCCTTCTGCATAATAAAATTAAACAATGCAGGAGCTGTTCTAACATCTGTAATTGTATAAACAAAAGGTTCTTCTAGGCGCATAAGTTTTCTCCAACCATGCCCTGTAACATGTGAAACGTAATTTAACTTAATACCCCGTTTCTGACATTCCAGTATGAAAGATACATATATTTTTGAAGGAGCCAACAGAGCTTCACCATAAGTTCTTCCATCTCCGATCAATGTTTTATAGCCCTCAGGTAGAGAATCCCCCAATTGACGACATAAAGTAAGTCCATTTGTTTGAACTCCTGAGGAAGATAAAAAGATTATAACATCTCCCGATTTTACATCACCAATAATCCGATCTGATTTTGGAAAAATTCTTCCTATTGCTGAACCTGCTAGTACAATTGTAGTTGGATCTATAAGACCACGTAAAGTAGGTGTTTCACCGCCTCCCCATACAGCTCCTGCAGTACGACACCCTTCTGCAAATCCTTTCACAAGTGATGTGGCACGTTTTTCATTTGAAAACCAATTGGAATCACCAACAGCAGCATGCATTGCAACTGAAATTGGTCGAGCACCACAAGTGATCAAATCATTAACTATGGTAGCAACTGTATCTATACCAATCTCGGCATAATAAGAATGACCCGTTTCTTTTTCTACCAAGTCAGCTACTAAATTTTTAGTTCCTAATCCCTCTTCTACATGCGCTAAGTAATGATCACTTGCCTCAATTAAATAGGCGCTTTCTCCACGTGTTTCAGCGGGTTCTTTATAACCGTGGTTTGAAAGAAGATCTACTGTTTGAGCAGCAGCCTTTTGGCATGCACGTTTAAACGCATCCAATTGGTCGTATCTGACACCCGATTTTTCATAGCTCAGTGACATAAGATTAATAAGAACGACCTGAAGATTTCTCAAAGTAATTGATATACGCTTGATTGACTACCCTGTAGCCGCCAGGTGTTGGATAGTTTCCCGTAAAGTACCAATCCCCCGTATGATTAGGTACAGCTAAGTGTAAATTATCAATCGACTGAAATATAACTTCAATTTCGCCTTTCCAATCGATGTCAGTTGGACGGACTAATTCTACTACCTTAGCTGAAATTTGTTCAGGCGTAAACGTTTCGTAAATCTTACTTACTTGATTTACCAAAACTTCACCGGGTTGTTTAGCGACTTCTTCACGGCATAAATCATATACTTCAGACAAAATATATTCTCTTCCACTTTCCTTAAGCAAAGCTACAGCAGCTTCGAAAGCTACAAACTTACCTAGTTCTGACATATCAATACCGTAGCAGTCGGGATAGCGTATTTGAGGAGCGGTTGATAAAATTACAATTTTCTTAGGATTTAATCGAGAAAGAATTCGCAGAATAGATCTGCGTAATGTTGTTCCTCTTACGATAGAATCATCCACGCAAACAAGATTATCTTTAGCTTCAACCGATCCATATGTAATATCATATACATGACTACCTAGTTGATTGCGCATATTTTCTTTTCCAATAAACGTGCGTAATTTTATGTCTTTACTTACAACTTTTTCTCCACGAGGCCAATTCCTCAAAATTAAATCATCAAGAATTGATTCCGTAAGCTTACCCGATTGGCTAGCTTTCAAAATAGCATTTTTTACCTCATCACGTCTGCGTACGCGTAGTGCAGACATCAGTCCGTAATATGCAACTTCTGCTGTATTAGGTATGAAGCTAAACACAGTATTACCCCAGTCATGCCCAATCGCTTTTATTGCCTGTTCAGCTAAATTACCTCCTAGAGCCTTACGCTCTTTATAGATATCAACATCATTACCACGGGAAAAATAAATACGCTCAAAAGAGCAGGATGTCTTTGGAAGTATATCTGTGAAACGTGAAATTTTAACTTCGCCACGTCGCTTTATTACAACGACATGCCCAGGAGGAAGTTCTTGAATTTGATCAACTGAAAGATCAAATGTGGTCATCAAAGGGGCTCGTTCTGAAGCAAAGCTTATTACTTCACTATTTTGAAAATAATAGCAGGGTCTAATTCCAGAAGGATCTCTCGCTACAAACGAATCTCCATTTCCTATCAAACCAGCGAGACAATAACCTCCATCCCACTTTAGCGAAGCACGAGTTAAGACGCGGGCTAAATCCAAATCCTCACTTATTTGCTTAGACATAGCAGAGCCATCTAAATCGCGTTTTCTTAAAAAACGGTAAATGTCTTCATGTTCTTCGTCTAAGTAGAATCCAATTTTTTCTAAAATAGCTTGAGTATCCGTTGCAAATATTGGGTGCTGCCCCATTGCAATTAAGCTATCATTTAACTCCTGAGTATTAGTGAGATTAAAATTACCACAGAGAGCTAAATTGCGCGTTGGCCAAGGACTACGTCTAAAAAAAGGATGGCAGGCACTGATATTATATCCGCCACTTGTTCCATACCTAAGATGACCCAAAAATAATTCTCCTCCAAAATCAAAATATTTTTTTACTGTATCTGGAAATTCTGGATGTATTTGGCCCGAGTCCACTTTATCATTATACTGAGAAAGTAAAGATTTGAAGATTCTATCTAATGAGTCTGATTTTACATTTCTTTCTCGAAACATAAAAGGTTCACCAGCCGGCATATCTAATTTTACACATGCAACACCCGCTCCATCTTGTCCTCGGTTGTGCTGTTTCTCCATCAAAAGAAAAAGTTTAGTAAACCCCCATAAAGGACTACCATACTTCTCTTGATAGTAGGATAAAGGCTTTAGTAAGCGTATTACGGCGATACCGCATTCGTGTGAAATGAAATCGCTCATGGGTTGTTTTTATGAATCTAAATTAATTAAGACCAGGGCGCTTCATGGCATTCTCTAGTGTAGTTTCCCAACCATTTCTTAGCGCAGCTACATCCCACTGAGTATTGATTGCATTGCAGGTTATACGTAATATTCCCGTTTCGTTAACTTCTCCAATGAGAGTGGCTTCTAAACCTAGCAGAGCAGCTTTATCAAGTACTTCTTTTTCTGCGGAATTAGAAACTGCAATGATAGCTCGTCCTTGGCTCTCGCCGAAAAGTAATGCGTCGATACGTGAAAACTTTAGATGGGATAAATTGATATCTGCACCAAAAGTAAAAGAATTTGGTTTACCCATTTCTGGGGTAAATAACATTTCAGTTAACGTGACCATCAATCCACCTTCGCTGATATCGTGTGCCGCATCAACATACCCAGCTTTGATTTGTGCTAGTAAAAAGGTTTGTAAGCGAAGTTCAGCGTTTAAATCGACTTCAGGAGCATCTCCCGCTTTTATACTATGGCACGCTCCTAAATACTGACTACCCCCAAGTTCATGAGGAGCTCCTCCCAAAAGAATTAATCGACTGCCTTGAGAAGTAACGGTTTGGCGTGTGATATGTTTTTCATCTTCAATTAAGCCTACAATCGAAACGGTAGGTGTTGGATCAATAGATCCAGCAGGAGACTCATTGTATAATGATACATTACCGCCAACAACAGGAACATCGAAGAAGCGACATGCTTCAGCTAATCCCTGAACACATTCGCTGAGTTGATAAAAGTTTTCAGGCTTGTAAGGATTTCCAAAATTAAGGTTATCCGTCATAGCAAGTGCTTTTGCTCCACTACATGCTAAATTTCGTAAGCATTCAGCCATTGCTATAAGAGCACCTCTTCTTGGATTTAGCGCGCAGTAACGTCCGTTACAATCATTACTAATTGCAATAAATTTATCTGTATCACCTAAACGAAGTCGAACTACAGCTGCATCACTTCCTGGACCAACTGCAGTTGCATGCTGTACCATATGATCATACTGGCGATAAATCCAGCGCTTCGATGCAATTGTAGGACTTCCAATTAAAGTAACGAGCGCATTATGCACGCTTTGACTATCTAGATCACTTAATGCAACAGGAGTCCACTTACGTGCATTGATAGCCCATTCACCCTCTTTAGCTTCTCGTTTATAGAGTGGCGCCTGATCTGTAAGAACACTCGCTGGTATGTCAGCAACTGTAACTCCATGTTGTTTGACTATCATTCTACCCGTATCAGTAACCGTTCCAACATTCGAAGCGTGTAGATCCCACTTTTCGAAAATTGCCTCAATTTCTTTTTCACGTCCTTTCTTAACAATTACAAGCATGCGTTCCTGAGATTCCGATAACATGATTTCATATGAATTCATACCGGGCTCGCGTTGAGGAACCTGATCGAGCTCAATTTCTATCCCTGCTCCTCCTCGGCTCGCTGTTTCACAGGTTGAACACGTAAGACCTGCGGCGCCCATATCTTGAATTCCAACTACAAGTCCTGGTACTGCCATCATCTCAAGACAGGCCTCAATTAAAAGCTTTTCCATAAAAGGATCGCCTTTTTGTACAGCGGGACGATCAGCTGCACTCGCTTCGCTTAACTCACGAGATGCAAAAGCTGCACCACCAAGACCATCTCTACCAGTTGCAGCTCCTACGTAAAATACAGGATTACCCACTCCTGTTGCTTTACCTAATCGAATTTGGTCGTGCCTTAACACGCCTAAACATAATGCATTTACTAATGGGTTGCCTTCGTAGCTCGCATCAAAGTACACATCTCCGCCAACTGTGGGTACGCCAACACAATTACCGTAATGAGCAATACCAGCAACAACACCACGTAGAAGGCGTTTAGTTGTAGGTGAACTCAATTCTCCAAAACGTAGGGAGTTAGTGAGCAATACAGGTCTGGCTCCCATCGTAAAAATGTCACGAATAATTCCGCCAACACCGGTAGCGGCACCTTCGAACGGTTCTATTGCACTTGGATGATTATGAGACTCAATTTTAAAGGCCACAGCCCATCCATTACCAACATCAATAATTCCAGCGTTTTCTTCTCCTGCTTTTACGAGAACACGGCCGTAGTCTTTAGTTTCACCCCGTTTTTCAGTAGGGAAACCTTTCAGCAAAGACTTACTGTTTTTATAGGAACAGTGCTCAGACCACATCACTGAAAAAATACCTGTTTCAGTTAACGTAGGCTGACGGCCTAAACTTTTACAAATCAACTCAAATTCATCGGGAAGAATTCCGTGTTTACGAATTAACTCAGGTGTGATCGGCTGATTCAGAAGCGGATCTGGATTGGCAGGCATAGGAGCAGCTACTCCCAAGGCGGGATCGCGTGGTGATTGTTGCGAGGCGGCCTTTAACATTTTTAAAATAGATTAGCGTGAAAAATAAAAAAAGTGTTTATGCAGAGCGCTTAAGCAGTTGTGGAAATTTTGTCGCGAGTATTGCGGTGGCTACTTTTAGTCCGTCTCTACTTGGATGAAAGCGTTCGAAAGCTCTGTCAGGATGAGGCATCATTCCAAAAACATTTCCCGTCTCATTACGAATACCAGCGATATCACTGAGTGAGCCATTAGGATTATCTTTATAGCGCAATAATACCTGCTTATTTGACTCTAGCCGTACAAGCCCTGCTTCATCGATTCTAAAATTTCCCTCTCCATGGCCGATAGGCAGTCTCACTTCGGATCCTAACGTAGTTGGATTAAATGTAGAGGTACTGGCCTCTACTTCTAGAGCACAAGTAATACACCGATACTCAAGCGATGCATTTCGAATAAGAGCACCTGGAAGAAGACCCGCTTCGCACAAAATCTGAAACCCATTACAAATGCCGTAAACAAGACCACCTTGCGCTGCAAAGGATTGCACCGCTTTCATTACAGGTGAAAAACGCGCAATTGCGCCGCAGCGTAAATAGTCGCCGTAGGAAAATCCTCCCGGCACTACAACGAGATCTGCGTCACCTAGGTTAGTATCCTTATGCCAAACATAGTGTGTATTTACCTTAAGACCACTTGCAAACAAGTGAAATGCATCTTGATCACAATTCGATCCCGGAAATTGCAATACTGCTACTTTCATTGAGAGATAATCTCGTAACGGTAATCTTCAATAACTGGATTACTCAGCAGATCTTTGCAGACCTGATCTAAAAGAGTCCTAAACTCAGGTGAATCAACTGCCTGTATCTCTAATTCGATTAGTTTTCCTACACGGGTAGTTTTAAGCTTAGGAAATCCTAAGCTTTCGAGGGCATGGCCTACAGCCACGCCCTGAGGGTCGAGAACATTCTTCTTGGGAGTTACGATAACACTTATTTTCACAGTACGGTAATGAAACTCCATGCCATTCTATATATTCACGTGGTCAAGGGGTTTTTGAAAATCTTGTGTTAGTTTTAACATTATTAATTAATTATCCTCAAAAAGGCTTAATCTACAGGATCTTCAATTCGTTTAAGCTTAAAAAAAGCCTGGATAAGCTCTCGGCACTCAGTTTCGAGTACTCCTCCAGCCGTAATGTCTAATCTATGATTAGATCGAGGCAGATCATTAAGGTTGGTTGCTCCGCCTAAGCACCCCATTTTAGGGTCTTTAACTGCATAGCAAACACGCTTGACCCGAGCCATCACCAAAGCTCCAGAACACATAGGGCAAGGCTCTTTAGTTACGTAAATTGTGGCATCAGACAGACGCCAATCACCCAACTTAGAGGCTGCTTGGGTAAGTGCTAATATTTCTGCATGTGCGGTTGGATCCTTGCTGCCCTCGACCCGATTATGCGCAGAACCTACAATCTCTCCTCCAATTTCTATCACTGCTCCAATAGGCACTTCATCCTCACGCCATGCGTCAATGGCCTGATTAAAGGCATAATCCATGTAAAACTGGTCATCTCGAACGAGTTGTGAAGGGTATCGTTTATTAAACGGTGGAGGTTGCACGTAATTATATACTCTAAAATTAATTATGCCTTAATCTCGTCTTTTCGTAAATCTTTGACTTAATTCTTGGTTTACGCCTATGACAGGCATACTATTTAAGCATACTCTATGACAATATTCTCTCTTAATGCCCTTTGCGGTATTCAAAACCATGGCTGACGGTACCGCAATTGAAGTCGAAGGAAAAGTAGTATCCGTGCTACCAGGCACAATGTTTAAGGTACAACTTTCAAACGGACACGTCGTTTTAGCCCATATTTCAGGCAAACTACGTAAAAACTTTATCAAGATTGCAGCGGGCGATATGGTTAAGATGGAGATGAGCCCTTACGATTTAGAAAAAGCTCGTATCACATTCCGAATGAAAGAGAGCAATCCTGCTCCTATGCAGCAGATGCGTAGAAGGTATTAATACTAGAAGTTATATTTTCAAGAGATCTTGAGTTTAGAAGCTGGCTGCAAGGGGTTAAGGTGATAAACCTGATAATACATGGCTCGCTTACTCAAAGGATCACGCTTAAGTCCTAGTAAAGCACCGGCTCATTATGCCTCAGACATTGATGCTTTTATTGCGTTTATGGATTTGGAACGGGGCCTCTCTAGAAATACACGTGAAAACTACCAACGAGATTTAGATCAAGCCGCTGCCTTTTTAGATAAACATAAGGTTAAAGATTGGCGCGCTGTAAGCGAAGACCAAGCGAGTGCATGGTTAAGAGATCTATCAGAAAGTGGTATGGCAACAGCAAGTCTTGCTCGTAAATTAACAGCAGTACGGGTCTTTGCTCGTTTTTTAGTTAGAGAAGGACTGAGGCCTGATGATTTTACTGCATTGTTGGCAGGTCCTAAAATTTCGCGACGCTTACCCGAGACGCTTTCAGCAGAAGAAGTTACTCAACTCATGAAAGCACCCCAGGGAGGAGACCCTCCGAGCTTAAGAGATAGAGCCTTAATGGAGCTTTTTTACTCAAGTGGTCTTCGCGTTACAGAATTAGCTAGTTTAAACATTCAACACATTGACCTTGAGCAAGGGTTTTTAAGGGTATTCGGCAAAGGCTCTAAAGAACGCGTAGTCCCTGTAGGAGGTCGTGCCTGTGATGCTCTCAAAATATATCTTCAATCCGGCAGACCTCACTTTGTTAAGCAAAAAACAGGCAGTCAGCTCTTTTTAAGTAACAGAGGAGCCGCGCTATCACGGGTTCGCTTGTGGATGATTGTACAGGATTACGCTAAAAAAGCAGGAATACAAAAGGCCGTTAAGCCCCACCTTTTAAGGCATTCTTTTGCTACCCATCTTTTAAGTGGTGGCGCTGATCTCAGAGCGATTCAGGAGATGTTAGGGCATGCAAGTATAGCAACGACTCAAATCTATACCTCGGTGGAATCTAAGCGACTGCTTGACCATCATGCCAAATTTCATCCTAGAAATAAAATAAAAGTATAAAGGCAAAGTAGCTTTCATGCGGTTGACGAAAGCAAGTCTCTTCATACATTAATTCAACTAACTCTTAACTCACTTCACTTATGGCATTCGAACTTCCCTTACTTCCTTATTCATTAAATGCGCTTGAGCCTCACTTTGATGCAAAGACTATGGAAATCCACCATACTAAACATCACCAAGCTTACATCAATAATGCCAATAATTTACTCAAGGATCATCCATCGCTTGCCTCCCTTTCGGCAGAGGCACTAATTGTTGATTTAAGCAAAGTACCTGAAGCTATTCGTGGAGGTATTCGCAATAATGTCGGCGGTCATAGTAATCACTCTTTTTTCTGGCAAATCATTGGACCGGGTAAGGGAGGCACACCTAAAGGCTCACTCAAAGCAGCAATTGATTCGACCTTTGGATCATTTGATAAATTTAAAGAAGAATTTGCTAAAGCAGCTACTACCCGTTTCGGATCTGGATGGGCATGGCTAATCGTATCGGGAGATAAAAAACTTTCTATTGGTTCGACTGCGAATCAAGACAGCCCTCTTATGGGTAAAGCAGTAGCCGGTATAGAAGGTACTCCTATTATTGGATTAGATGTTTGGGAACATGCGTACTACTTACACTACCAGAACCGCCGCCCAGACTATATCGGAGCATGGTGGAATGTAGTGAATTGGGATGCTGCAGAAGCACACTATCAAGCAGCACTTGCGTGATAGTTTATTCAGCCATGTGTTAGCGCGTTTTTAACGAGCTAACACATTTGCTTGTAGCGTAGAGCCTAAACTCGATGGGCCAACTGGCGTACTGCGGTGCGTTTCAGTATCTAATATACAAATACGACTGTAATGGGAATTACGTGCAGTATAAACGACATGGCGGCCATCAGGCAACCATGAGGCCTCAACGCCGTCGAACGCAGCTTCTGATACCTGTTCAGCTGCTGCTTTACTGAAGTCATAAACACCGATCTGGAATCGTCCTCCTGATCTAAAAGTAAAAGCAACTTTTTTTGGATTCGCCTTGCTCCAGTCAGGCTCTGAGCAGTAACTGCTTAATCCCGTAGAAATACGCTGTGCAAATCCACCCATGGAGGACATTGTATATAGCTGAGGACCTGGCTCTTGTGCGAAAATAATCCTAGATCCATCAGGCGACCAACACGGCGAAGCCTTAGTTAATTCAGAGTGAGTTTTACGTACTAAACCATGACCACGTGAATCACTCACCCAAATTTCTGGAGAACCGCTACCTGATAAGATCATAGCAACTTTACTTCCGTCAGCACTATAGCGTGCACTCATGTTAAGTCCTTTAAAACTTTCAAAAGTATAGCGCTGGTTTGTAGAAAGATCCATGACGTAGATGTCAGGAAAGCCATGCATATAGCTCGTATATATTATCTTTGTTCCGTCAGGTGACCAACGCGGCATAAGTGCGTCAGCACGGTCACTCGTAATGCGATGAACTTCTCCGAAAAATAAATCGCCCGTATAGACTTCAGAGCGCCCCGTGAGATTACTAATAAAAACAAGCTTAGACGCAAAGTAGCCCTTAAGCCCTAAGCCACTCGTTTTTTCCACGGCAACATCCGCTGCTTTTAAAAGAGCATTACGAGCACTTGTACCCGTCACAACTTCTGAAGCTAAATGCTCACCCGTTTGGCCTTTAGATACATCTACCTTAACTTCCTTTGGTCCAATTAAAGTAAACCGGATATCGTAAGCGAATGCACTAGCCTGAAGCCGGTAGCGGCCATGGGACCTAAATGCTTGGATAGCCAGTGCATTTAATTGGGCATTGTCTGCGGATACCCTTACAGGTATCGTTTTACTGAGTTGGACAACTTCGACAGCGCCTAAATCACGCTGGCCATACGTTGAAACCAACCCGCATGTTAGGGTTAGGACTAAAGTTATAATTTTTTTAATGCTCATCAGATACACCTTTCTATTTGCGCGTAAGCGGCTCATAACAACTCTTATTTTATAAAAGACTACTATTTTTATTTTTGTGAACGCAGAAACCATTAAGGAATTCCTCAAACAAGTAAAGTATCCCGGATTCAGTAGGGATATCGTTTCATTTGGCCTAGTACGTGCAACTTCTTTCGAGAATGGAATTGCGCGAGTTGAACTCACTGTCACCACCAGCGACCCTAAAGTGCCCTTAGCCTTGAGGCGTGAGGTAGAAGCCTGCTTGAAAGCTCAAGGCTTAGATAATGTAGAGGTAGAAATAGCCGTCTCAGCAGCTAAAACTCCTGCCCCAAGCGGTAATATTGCAGGCGTGCAGCAAGCTCCACGCGCAATTCGTTACGCTATAGCGATTGGTTCAGGTAAAGGCGGCGTTGGTAAGAGCACATTCTCCGTAAACCTAGCGTGTGCGATCGCTCAGATCTTAAAAGATAAAGGCCAACTTAATGCAGTAGGTCTACTCGACTGTGATATTTATGGCCCTAGCCTACCTTTGATGATGGGACTTCATGGTAGACCTGAAATTAAAGGTGAAGGCCCTAGCGCCAATCTAATCCCTATGGAACGCCATGGAGTTAAAGTCATGAGCATGGGATTTTTAGTTGATGATAATACCCCTGTAGTATGGAGAGGGCCTATGATCATGAAAACCATTCAACAATTTGTTCAAAATGTTACTTGGGGTGATTTAGAGCTGCTCTTAGTGGATCTTCCTCCAGGAACGGGAGACGCCCAACTCTCTTTAGTGCAAACGCTTCCTCTCGATGGAGCTGTTATTGTAACCACACCCCAGCCTGCAGCGTCGAATGTAGCTCGCAAAGGTGGTATCATGTTTCAGAAGGTAAACGTACCCATACTTGGCGTTGCTGAAAACATGAGCTACTTTTTAGATCCTGCAGGACAAAAACACTCCCTCTTTGGAGAAGGAGGCGGATTAATTACTGCTGAAAAACTCGGTACAGTTCTCCTTGGGCAAGTCCCGTTAATTAATGAAATAAGAGAGGGTGGAGATCTAGGTGAACCTATTGTTGTTTCAAAACCAACCAGCCTGGGAGCAAATGTTTTTAGAGAAATTGCAGAGAAGATACTTTTAAGACTCTCTAAACACGTGAAACAAGCATTGTAACAATTTTGAAAATTGTCTGCATTGACACGTATCAATCACTCGCTTTTTATAAAACTTATTAAAGACGCATGATTACGACGCACAAAGAGCAGGACTCCTCGTCGAGAGAATTCGTTAAGCAGTCCAGTCTTTACCAAGAATTTCTCGCTGAACGTGAAGAAATACTAAAACACAAATGGTTAGAATCTGAGCGTTTGGGTTACGATATTGGTTTTGAAAGAGCTTTATTAGATTGGATCAGAAAGCATCGTGAAAGCTGGAGAGCAGCACGCAGAAGCCAACTTGGCCAATCTAGTTCTTCAAACCAGCCAGAAACTAAATAAATCGGTTTGAGTTAAATGTTTGGAACTTAAGAGCTACAAAAAAAGACGCGTTAATTACGCGTCTTTGTCATTTAAGAGTATAAACGTAATCGTTTATTACTTAATCTCTCTGTGAATAGTGTGACGCTTTAAGTGCCAGTTATACTTCTTCTTCTCAATACGCTCTGTAACAGTCTTTTTGTTGCGTGTAGTGAGGTAACGGGACACAGGTTTGTTCTCTTTACGAGCTTCTGTGCACTCTAATGTAACAAGTTCTTGCATGGTTGAAAATAGTTGAAGGGTTATAAAAACCTAAGCAGGGGGGCGGCTGCAACTCCAAAAATTGAAATTTTAATCGGAGATTACTTATTAACGACGTTTGTCCGTTAAGGGAAGCATGACTCCTCGTCTGAAAAGCGTTACCTGTCCGGTACTTGAGGAAACTACAATGGATATACAATCTGAAGTTACACTGATGGCTGCGGCGGCGGCATGCCTGCTCCCAAGGCCGCTCGGTAAGTTATGGTCGTTATCCGTAGCCTGGATAAGACTACCCGCAGATTCGACAACTCCATCTCCACGAATAATAAAAGCACCATCAATCGATGAAAATTCCTTAACTGTTTCGTCCATGAATGGGTTAAGTATGTTTCTATCTTCTTCTTTATAGCCGTAAAACGGGTTTAAAACCAGTGGTTTTGTGAAATGAGATACTTTAATCGTGTCACCTACTACAAACAAACATCCGACGGGGCGACCTTCTCTTCCCTCAACAGCTAACTCGGTAGCTACAGCAATCACTCGCTCGAGTACTTCGGGAGTGACATCTGAAGGAAGTAGATCGGCAGTGGATCCAGTAATCAATGTCTGGAATTCTCGCTCGATATCAACAACCACTAAGGTATCGATTTGATTACTGCCCGTAATGCCGCCTACACAACACACTCGATCCTTAAAGGCTATTATACCACGCGTTAAGGCTACAAGAATAGCACTTCTTAACTGCGCTAGACGTTGACTCGAAAATGACCTCACCTGAATCGTTTCGGAAAAACGTTCCACACCCTCTGACGGATCGATAGGATTTCGAGTAACTAAAATCATTTTGAGCTTAGACTTCATTGTGCCTGGCTCAATACCTCCGACAAACGTATCCCCAAATATCATAATCGCTTTGCACGCCGCTCCCCGAGCAACACTTTCTGCCTCTCTAAACATTAAACGATTAATACGACTCTGCTGGGCCTGCACAGGCCGCAGTCCACCAAATCCGCTCACTAATCGTTCAAATAAATGATCAAGATCAGGCGCGTTAACGAGTGCATCCACTAACTCAGATTCTTTAACCTGACGGGCAATTGCCGCTAATACTTGTAGATAATCACGGGCTTTATCTCCTGCAATTAACATAAAAACGAGCCTGATTGGCTCGTCGGAAAATGAGCCGTCATGGCGAATACCCACACGGCTTCGTCCTACAGCAAGAACGTAGCGCCTCGGCATTTTAACACGTACATGAGGCAAAGCTACCCCATGACCTAAATACGTTGTCATGGTGCTTTCTCTTACCAATAAGCCTTTAAGTATAGATTCTTGTTTGAGATCGGGGAACTTAGAGACAACAACCCCAGCCAACTCATCTAAAGCGGCCTCTAATTCGACACTTCTTAAATCAACCACGCGTGTTCTCGTGATAATTTTATCGAGCCTCATGGTGATATATAATTTTCAGGATTCGTACCTGATTAAAAAAACTATCTCTCCCACTCTAAAGCGCCCTTCTTAACTTCATAGAATAATCCAAGAACAAGTACGCCAAAAAAGAAAAGAATAGGACCCAGAATTGCGACATGATGAGCTAGGAAATCGCGATAGATGAAGCTCCATGGGAGCAAAATAACCACTTCGAGATCAAACAGCATAAACAATAATGCAGTTACGAAAAATTTAACTGAAAAACGGGAATGAATCATTCCTTCTCCCGGTGCCCCGCACTCGTAGGCGGTATCCATTATCTTTGAATGCTTACCTTTTTGCCCAAGCAAATGACTCGCGAGAACGATAGCGCATGCAAGCGATGCTGCTAAGATCGCTTGAACTAAAAAAGGGAAATAAACACTAGTGGCATTCATGACCTATAAGTAATGGGACTACTCATGGCCCTGAGACAAGCGGGAATTTATAAAAAGCCTTACTCTCCAACAGAAACCATACGCACATTTTGGATTCGGGTTGATCCGACTCCAAGTGTTTCGGCAAACTCGAGAGTACGAATATCTTCTGAAATATCTTCAAATCCATCTCTACGCCGCCACCTATTCATGCGTGAGCGCATCAGCGAATCCATAATCACGGGATCGGCACTCAGCCAGACATGAGGTTCAGAGGCAGTATAAAGTGAATTAAAAAACGGTCCACCAATATACTGATAGACCTCTAAGCTAGCAATTGTGAACATCCACGTCTGTCTGAGCTCAGGAATTGCACTCATTTCAGCTACAGCAGCTGGCGCATTTGCTGGTGAGCGAAAGAATCGAGCGGTGTTAGACGCATTCCATAATGTTGCGTTAACTAAAGCACCGTTAACCCCCAATACAGGGTGATCTGTATACACAGGGAGATTAATCCAAAAATCTGCATCTAGAAAAAGTGGTGTAGCCAAGAAACTCTTTCTATCTTCATCTTTAGATGAATTATTCGAGTAACTGCGTGTCTGTTGCTCCGCTAAGATAGGATCAAAGCGCTCTGGCAGTGGACTATCGTAGAACCATACGGGATCATAATAACGACCTGATTCAAGCACGTAGACTGGATTTCCTTGAAATGCTGTTTTACCGGTTACAAGCGAAGGCAAATAACCCGTCATTCGCATACGCAATTGATTCAGCCCAACTAAGAAGATGTTTTTATTTTCAAAACCACGGCGTACTAAAGCACGTATTACCGCATGAACCAAAGGTGCTGGAGTAGAGAGGCCTGGACCAGAATCCGAATAAATTTTTAACCCAATTCGTTTTTTAACACCCGGTACAACACGTTTACCTACCGATTGTTCATAATTTGATATTAGCGCCTCAACCGAACGGTCATAGTTGCTTTGATCAAATTGAGGGATTTGTGCGTCCCATACAGGCTCTTTGGGCGCATGGGATCTCGTAGGTGCCTCTGGATTAACAGGTTCCACACTAATTCCTAAGGTAGTCGATGCGATAAACCCTAAAATAATGCCAACTCCACGTGGACGTAGTAATCGCAGTAATGGCCTTAACTTAGGTATGGAATTAAAGATCATGTGACTGTAAGTCGCCCTAAACCGGGCAAAGTTTCATAAATTAAGAGGTAAACTTGACAGTATCCATAACCGGTTGAAAGTGCATTCTTCAGATAGGTACAATTAAAAGTACCTAAACTCAATGGCCGTCATAAAACCCAGCTGCGTTAGAGACCTAAAACTGCGAGTTAATATCGCAGATGTAGTGGCGCGAACAGTCGCTTTGAAGAAAGCGGGTGCCAGACTTAAGGGACTGTGTCCTTTTCATGGTGAAAAAACGCCCTCGTTTAATGTGGATTCAGACAAAGGTTTTTATAAATGCTTTGGATGCGGTAAAGCTGGTGACATTATAAGCTTTGTTCGCGAAACGGAACAGCTCACATTCTCGGAGGCAGTAGAAACACTCGGGCAGCGTTTCGGTATCGTCATTGAGTATGAAGAAGGTTCCGGCCCAACCAAAGAAGACAGATCTCTAAGACAAGAAATCTATGATCTGCATGAGCAAGCTGCTGACTATTACTCTGAATTATTTAAGGGAACACACAGTGCGGGCGAGTACATAAGAAACTACTGGGTTGAAACGAGAAAATTTCCTCTAGAACTTGCTGATGAATTTAAATTAGGTGTGACACCCGCTGATGAAAACGCTTTAGCAACGCGACTCTGGAAGCGCAAATACTCTGAAGATGCGCTTCGGCAATGCGGCTTATTTTTTGTAAGGGAAGGTTCACTGTTAACACCAGGAGCACTACGACCAAGATTTCGCGGCCGTTTGATGATTCCTATACGCGACCATCAAGGGAGAGTTGTCGCTTTTACCGCACGTCAAACTGAACTCACCCCCAAAGATGACCCTTCGTTTGAAGCAAAGTACGTGAACTCACCTGAAACTCCTATATTTGTAAAAGGACAACTTCTGTTCAATCTAGACCGAGCTAGGGCAAACGTATCTGATGATAAACCTTTTTTAATGGTGGAAGGCCAACTCGATGCAATGCGCTGTTGGCAGTTAGGAATTAAAACCGCAGTTGCTCCCCAAGGAACTGCAATAACTGAGGGGCAACTCTCTTTATTAAGACGATATAACCCAAAAATTGATTGTTTTTTTGATAGCGATTCAGCAGGACAAAAAGCAGCCCTTCGCCTTCTTCCCATGGCCTTAAAAACAGGCATGGAAGTGCGTTATCTTGGCTTAACAGGTTCAGCTAAAATAGACCCTGATCTCCTCTTTTTAGAAAAAGGCCTGAGTGCTTATGATGATCTCAAAAAAGAATCCTTAAGCGGGATGGCATTTGCTTGTCATGCATATAACCCAGAAGGCCAAATCGTATCAGCCGAAGAAAAAAGCCGGGCTGCACAAGCCGTGCTTGAAATCATAGCAACAGCCGAAAGTGAAGTATCCAGATCCAGTTTTATTGCAGAGGCAGCGGGTCATTTAAAGATTTCCCCTGAAGCACTTCAGAGAGACTTCGATAGACTCCTTAAACGAGGTGAACGCCAAGCTAGAAAGCCCATAAGTTTAGCTCCAACTTCACTTCCAACTCCGCCTTCAACTTTTGATGGGTCTAAAACCCCTGAAATTGAACTCCTCTCTTTGTGTTTGCACAAAGAAGCGATGGGAAAACCTATAAGTGCAGCGTTACCTCCAGCGTGGATAGATACAACCCATATCGCAGGGTCGCTGCTCAACCGTTTTTTAGCAGAATTTGACCAAGACAACTGGCCAGGCAGAGACCATCTTGACTCTCTTCTGGAAACACCTGAAGAAAAAGCACTTATAGCATCTCTGTTATTCGATACCCCAGTGTTGGAAAATCCAGTCAAAATAGCCCAAGAGGGTTTAAAACGGCTCAGGGCTCGATCTTTAGAGCCAAGACTACGCCAAATTGAACTTGCATTAGCCAGTACCCCAGACGAGAGTAAGGATGACGCAATTTCACTCCTAAAAGAGAGCTTTGAACTGCACCGCGAGCTACGAAAAAATATCGTACTTGGGGTTGCGGATTAGGGCTTATTGTCGTTTTTGTAGTTTCCGCTATAGTCTTTTACAGAAATCTTTATTCCATGTCGCGCAAGTCCAAGCCAGCAGCACCCGCTCATTCCGAGGCCGTAGAAGAGGTCCTTTCACGCAAGCATACCTCTGCATCAGCAGATGGTATTGATCTCCCAGAGGGAGCCGAGGCCGCTGCTCCCGGTGGTATCAATGAAAAGATACGTCAACTCATACGCCTTTCTAAAGAACAGGGCTATTTAACGATTGATGATATCAATGAAGCACTACCCGATTCGGTAGAAAACCAAGACGAGATTGATAACGTTTTGTCGATTCTTTCAAATTTAGAAATTGAGATTTTAGAACAAGATCAAGTCGAGGACTACAAGCAAAGACAAGAAGAGGCAGAGGAGCAGGAATCTAAAACATCTCAGAATGATATTTTGGATGATCCTGTCAGAATGTATCTCAAGCAGATGGGTCAAGTACCCCTGCTGACTCGCGAGCAAGAAGTTGAAATTTCTAAGCGCATTGAAAATGCAGAACTCAAAGCTCAGGAAGTGCTTTTCCAAGCAACCGTAATAGGCACCTACATTGCAGGACTTGGATCTAAACTAATTACCCGCGAGGAACGCTTTGATCGTATCGTGATCGATAAAAAAATCGAAAGCCGTGATGCCTATTTTAAGAATCTGCCGAAGCTAGTTGAAGCAATAGAAAAGGCAGAGGCATCTGTGTTAGAAGGTTGGTTAGAATTACAGAAAGCTAAAAACGAAGTTGAGCGTAAAAAAATTAATACGAAATTCAAGAAGCGTGAAACAATGCTTCGCTCTCATTTTGGAAAATTCTTCTTTAAGCTAAAAGTTTATGAAGAATATTTGGATTTTATATTTCCACTTATAGATGAAATCGAAACCCTTCAAAGTCAGATCGATCGTTCAAAACATCCAAAGACAAAGAAAGATTTGGTAATAGATACAAAGGCGATTCAGGCACGCTTCAAAAAAATTGAAGATGAACAACGCATCGCTCCAGAAAATTTAATTAACATTATTCGTCAGACACAGGTTCATATTCGTGAGGCCCACAAAGCTAAAACCGAGATGGTCGAAGCAAATCTACGCCTTGTTATTTCAATCGCTAAAAAATATACGAACCGTGGACTTTCTTTTCTAGACCTTATTCAAGAAGGTAACATGGGGCTAATGAAAGCCGTAGAAAAGTTCGAGTATCGCAGAGGTTATAAATTTTCCACCTACGCCACGTGGTGGATACGTCAGGCTATCACACGTTCAATCGCAGATCAGGCGCGCACCATACGTATTCCGGTCCACATGATCGAAACGTTGAATAAGGTTATGCAGGTTCAAAAACAACTCCTTCAAGAGTATGGCCATGAACCAACGCCAGAAGAGGTAGCAGATGAAATGAATCTACCTGTAGAGCGCGTGCAACAGATTATGAAAATGGCTCAACAGCCTATTTCTCTGCAGTCGCCCGTTGGAGATGGAGATGATACAAATTTCGGAGATTTTATTGAGGATAAGTCTGCAGAAAATCCCTATGATATGACCGCGTACTCACTTTTACGTGAGAAAATTATAGATGTCTTGGATTCACTTACTGAACGAGAAAGACGCGTACTCTCCTTACGTTTCGGTCTTATTGATGGCTACAGCAGAACCCTCGAGGAAGTAGGTAAACAATTTAAAGTTACCCGCGAACGTATCCGTCAAATTGAAGCGAAAGCTCTACGTAAAATGCGTCATCCAACGCGCATAAGGCAGCTTCATGGATTCTTTGATGCTGAACAGATCGACAACGCACAAAATCAACTCAAGACTGCAGGTGGTTCTAAAAATCCTGATCAACCAGGCACACCAGATCCTACCCCTTAACCTTTATTAATAAATAGGTTACACATAACCTCTAGCTTTCACCCTTTACAGCCAAGCCTTCTCAGATAATCTATAACTACTATGTCAACGAATAGCGCTATTCTTGGGGTACTCGGAATCGGTGGTTCAGAGCTATGGCTGATCCTCGTAATTGTTCTCGTTCTTTTTGGAGGCGCTAAACTACCCTCTCTTGCTCGTGGTCTTGGCCAATCTATTAAGGAATTCAAGAAGGCTCAGAAAGATGACGATGAAGTAAAGCCAACGGACGCTAAAGTGGAGGCTGCTAAAAAAGCTGATTCTACACCTCCAAGTTCTCACTAAGTTCTATTCACAGGGTCTTTTCTACTCTACCGCTAGGGCCTAATGAGACGTTTTGATTTAAGACCAAACGTCACTAACACGTTGACACTTTTGGCCTCAAGCGATTTGGTCGCTCTAAAGGGGTTTGCCCAAAGACCCGTAAGCGTTTTGTAATCATGTCTAACTTCTTCGGTTACTTTTCAAACGATATCGGTATCGACCTCGGCACCGCTAACACACTTGTATATGTAAAAGACAAGGGGATTGTTCTGCGTGAACCGTCAGTAGTGGCACTAGATACTCAAACGCGTAAAGTACGGGCCGTCGGTATAGAAGCTAAAAAGATGTTAGGTAGAACACCGGGTAACATAACCGCAATTCGTCCTATGAAAGACGGCGTGATAGCGGACTTTGATGTTACTGAAGCCATGCTTCGTTACTTTATTCAAAAAGCGAGTCAGAGCTTTCGTGCTCCACCTCGAGTAGTTATCGCAATTCCATCAGGTATCACAGCCGTTGAAAAACGTGCAGTTATGGATTCTGCTACCCATGCAGGTGCAAGAAAAGTTATCACAATTCCTGAGCCAATGGCAGCGGCAATTGGTGTTGGGTTACCTATCGACGAACCAGCTGCAAATATGATTGTAGATATAGGAGGTGGTACTACTGAAATAGCTGTAATTTCGCTTAATGGTATAGTTTTCTCCAAATCGATTCGTGTAGCAGGCGACGAACTTGATGCAGCAATTATCAATTACATGAAGCGTGCTTATAATTTACTTATCGGTGAAAGAACCGCAGAGGAAATCAAAATAACCGTAGGTTCCGCATATCCCCTTCAGGAAGAAAAAACGATGGAAGTTAAGGGCCGTGACTCTGTAGCCGGACTTCCTAAAACAATCCAAATCACGTCACAGGAAATAAGAGAAGCGCTTTCTGACACTATTGCTTCAATCGTAGATGCCGTAAGAACAACCCTAGAACGTTGCCCACCTGAACTTTCAGCAGACTTAGTAGATCGTGGCTTTGTCATGGCAGGTGGCGGCTCCCTCATACGTGGAATTGATCAACTCCTGAGCGATAAGACAGGCCTTCCTGTTACAATAGCAGATGACCCGTTATCAGCGGTAGCGAATGGTACAGGAGCGGTCTTAAACGACCTTTCTTGGCTAATGGATAACGTTTAAAACTAAAGGCTGTCGCAGTGTTTAATCCGGCTCAACTGTAGCCGTGACTTTATCGCCATTTCAGATCAGAAAGAAGGTCCATTGGCTAAACGATTTGATCAAGCTCATCCCTTTCTTACTTTAGGCGTCGTTGCGATTATATGGATCGCAATACCTATTGCGGTAAAATCGTTTGTTCGCGCAAGTTTCTTTGAATTAACTGCACCAATACCGGTATCTGAATCTTACCTCAGAGACTTAAAAGCGTATTGGTCTTTGAGAGTTCATAGTAATAATGAACTCATAGAAGCAGGAAGAGATTTAGCGCGTGTGAACGCTTCCTACTCTCTTTCGGTTCAACAAAATAATGAACTGCAAGCAGAGAACGCCCGCCTTGAGCACATGCTCAATATACCCGCACGAGCTGATTTTCATAACGAGAATGCGCGGGTTGTAGAACGTGATTTCTCGGCATGGTGGCAACGTATAACAATACGTAAGGGCAAAGATGCGGGAATTATAGTTGGCTCACCTGTTGTATGGACTGAGGGTGTTGTAGGTAAAATTATAGAAGTACATAGCTATACTTCAGTTGTAGAACTCATCAGTAATCCTGGTTTTAGGATAGCTGGTCTCATTGAAGGGTCTGCTCAACCTGTGAGCTATCAAGGAGGAGCAAACCCAACATTTTCACGCCCGACTGGAACTGTAGAGTTCGTTCCCCTCGAAATAATTGCCGAACCGAATATTCCCAAACGACTAGTTACATCGGGTTTAGGAGGGATTTTCCCTCCAGGAATTACTATAGGCCAAGTTACTCGAGTAGAGCCTAGTACTGACGGATTGTTTAAAACGGGCGTGGTAGAATTAGATGCACGATTAGGTGAAATAAGTGAAGTCACCGTGCTCGTTCCTCGTAAGCCTGAAATTATACCCTAGGCTATGCTCAAGTCTTTCATAATTTTTCTTACACTATTAGGACTAGAACTCATATGTGTTGAGCTAAACCAAGCACTCTCAGCCTATCATATTTACGTGTTTACTGGAGGGCTTCTAGTTTCATCAGTCATTTTTAATCTTACGTTTAGACAAGGTTTAATCGCTGTTTTTGCGGCAGGGCTCTCTTACGATGCCCACGCATCCGTTTACTTTGGTACGCATGCATTATTATTCACAGCCGTTTACGTATTGCTTATTCAACTTCAAGATCGTTTACCTTATGATTATACAGTAGGTCGAGTTATCATTGCTTTGATTTGTAATCTTATACTCTTTATAGCTCTTACATTTATACGCATAGATCTAGTACCAGAACCTTCTTCTATGTGGCCTAGAGTGGGTATGGATATTTTGATATCTCAACTCTTTATTTCGCTAATAGCGCTATGGTTTTTTGCGCTACAGAAACGCTCATTAATATTAACGAGTAAAAAAGTAGATAGAATCTATTTCAATTAGTTGTATGCTTAACAATTCAGAGTCGTCTGGAAACTCGGGGCAATCAATCCAACACCATCTAGGATTTGATCCACGTATTATCTCATTCTACGGAATTATTGGCATTCTCCTTCTTTTTTTGGCGTCTGGCACCGCGTATAAGCAACTCATAAAATCAGAAGCATACGGCCAAAGTGAACACGAACAAACAGAAAGACGTGTTCTCATTCCTGGTCCACGTGGAAATATCTACGACAGGTACGGGCGTACACTAGTAAGTAATGAGCCAAAATTTTCAGTAGTACTTTATCTCGACGAATTAAAAAAAGATTTTCGCTCTGAATCAATTCGTATAAGAAATAACTATAGAGCGCTTGGTGATAAAGACGTACCTAACATGACTGAAATGGAGCAGATTGCTCATGTAACAGTTGCTCAACATTATTTAGATATCGTAAATAAAGTCTTGGGAAGAAGTACTACGATTGATGCGGCGGATCTAAAACTTCATTTTAGTCGCAGGCTTTACATGCCTTATACGCTTATAGATCAACTTTCTCCCAGCGACTTTGCTCGTTTACTAGAAAACATTCCTGTAGGTTCCCCCATACAGCTTTACACAACAAATGAGAGATACTACCCCTATGCAGTAGCAGCAGCACATGTACTCGGTTACATAGGATCTGGAGATAATAGCATTGATGAAGATCAACCCGGTGAAAACTTAAAGACTTTCTCCATGCGAGGAACACTAGGAAAAACAGGTTTGGAGAAACAATTTGATTCTATTCTTCAAGGAGGAACAGGAGGCTCAATTTTCCGAGTAGACCCTGCAGGGTACAAAGTAAATCCCCCTTTGGAGCAACATAAGCCTTCCCAAGGAGACAATTTAGTTACCTCGATTGATATTGATCTACAACGTGCTGCTGAAGATGCGATAGGCGATCAAATCGGTTCTGCTGTGGCCATAGACGTTAATACTGGCGAGGTCCTTGCTCTAGCAGAAAAACCAACTTACGACCTAAATCAGTTTTCTCCAAAACTTTCCAAAGTCTATGCTGATGAAATTGCTAAAAACAAAGCTTGGATTAATGTAGCTATAGGTGAAGGTGGTACAGGATATCCTCCAGGCTCCACATTTAAAACGCTTGTAACTATAGCAGGTTTAAGACGAGGCAATTTAGACCCTGATGACGTTTCAATTGAATGCAACGGTCGTATAAAAATCGGTAATTCTACTAAAACGTGCGATAATGGATTAGGCCATCATGGAAATCTTAATTTAAGCCAAGCTCTAGCACAAAGCTGCGATATCTATTTTTACGAACATGGTATGCAGATTGGAATTACAGCGATTGCGGAAGAAGCGAAACGTTTTGGTCTTGATAAACAAACAGGAATAGAACTACCCAGTGAAAGGAAAAAAATGTTAATTCCTGATCCTGCTTGGAAAAAACGTGTTCGTGGCGAATCTTGGACTAGTGGAGACACAGCAAATATAGCAATCGGCCAAGGAGACATCTTAGTTACACCACTCGCAATGGCCTGCTTTGCAGCGTCTCTAGCTCGTAATGAAATAGCCACGAAGCCTACCTTACTGCATCAAGCAGATAGACCTACCCAGCATAGCGAGCCCATAGGACTTACAGTTAAACAAAGGGCTGCACTTATTAGTGGCATGGAGGGCTGCACTAAGGCCGGCGGCACTGCTAGTGTTCTATCGAATCTTGAAGAATTAAATATTCCTGGAATTCAAATAGCAGGAAAAACAGGAACAGCCCAATTTGGAAATCATCTCAATATTGCTTGGTTCATCTGCTTTGCTCCATCAATCAATCCTAAAATTGCAATGGCAGTGGCGATACGAAGCGAGAAGCCTGGAGAAAATTACGCGGGTGGTTTATATGCTGCACCAGTCGCTGCAACTGTCATGAAGAAATATTTTGCTAAATTGGCTGCAGCTAGACCGCTTACTTTAGCAGAAAAATAAGTCACGCTAAAATTTCAAGTATGCGCTCGAATAGTCTATTCACTAATAACTGATTAGATTTTACAGCATCTTTGAAATTACCAAAATCTATCTCTGTACCTTCTAGCCCGTTGGCATAGTTGTCGATAATCGCAAAACTATTGTAGTGCAGTCCAATTTCACCACATAAATCAGCTTCGTGAGCTGCAGTCATACCCACGACATCTCCCCACTGTTGGATAATTTTAATTTCTGCTTTAGTTTCAAATCTAGGGCCCTTCATTTGAACATACACTTTGCCGGTATGAATTGTGAATTCAGGCGAAAGTTTTGTGATAAGTAAGGGGATGAGATTATTAGCTATTCCTGCTACACCGCCTTTGAGTTCTTTATCATAAAAGGTAGCAGGCCCCTGTTGGAGACCTACATAGTCACTACACGAGACTAAAGTGCCTGGCGGTAAATCCTTTTTTAAAGAGCCAACAGAATTTAATGATACTATGTCCGTGTAGCCTAAATCGGCTAATCCTCGAATATTAGCTCTATAATTAATAGCGTGAGGTGGAAGTGGAAAACTGTACCCATGGCGGTTAATCAATACGAAGTCTCCCTTAGTCTTATAAGTCACTGACCCATAAGGAGTATCGATAGCCTTTATTTCCCAAGAGGCAAAAAGTGAAGAATTAACAATGCTCGTACCACTTATAAAGGCTACTTTCATAATGTAAAAAACGGCTATCTGGTAACTTATGGCAACGCCAATCGAACTGAAAAAGTTAAAGCTTTTCCTAAGTATAGGTTTCCCGGCTTGCCACACGGCGCCTAGTCTAGCCACGATTGTATCTTCACGCATGTCATCCGACCTTACTGGTGGAATTAACCCGGCTTTGATACCCGGCCATATAGCCATAATTATGGACGGCAATGGTCGCTGGGCAAAACAACGCGGGCTTCCACGCATTGAAGGTCATCGCCGCGGTGTAGAGGCCGTTCGTACCATTACCTTTGCAGCACGCGACCTAGGAGTTAAACGGCTAACTTTGTATGCATTTTCAGTCGAAAATTGGAGCAGGCCTCAAGATGAAGTCGGTGCACTCATGGGGCTTCTTGAATACTATCTTAAAAAGGAACTGGAGACCTTTGTTCGCGACAAAGTACGTTTCGAAACAATTGGTCAAACAAAGGCCATGCCTGAGTCTATTCGTACGTTACTTGAATTAACCGTAGAAAAAACTAAGCAATTTACTGATTACACGCTTGTTTTAGCTCTGAATTACGGTTCTAGAACCGAAGTCCTAGATGCGACCAAGGCGTACACTGAAGCTGTAATCTCAGGCAAAGAAAAATTAACGGAACTTACGTGGCCCGTACTCAGTCGTTATCTCTATACCCAAAATACTCCAGATCCCGATCTCGTTATACGTACATCTGGTGAAACTCGTATTAGCAATTTCCTTTTAATGCAGGCTGCCTATGCTGAGTTTATCTTTACTCCAGTTTTGTGGCCAGAGTTCACCAAGAAAGATTTAGCAGAAGCAATAACTGAGTACTCTAAACGGGAACGTAGATTTGGTTTAACTAGCGAACAACTGCCCCCAAAAGCCTAATGATAAAACGAATATTTAGTACTGTTGCTCTTTGGGCTTTTTTAGGGGTTCTTTTATGGCGTTTTGAGAATTCTGGTGCTGTTATTTTAGTGGGTATTATAGGAATGCTAACGCTGCGCGAATTTTATAAATTTCAAACTGCCGCAGGGAGAGTACCTTTCGCAAAACTAGGCATGGCCTTTGGTACTCTAATTACAGTCGCTCCATGGCTCGAGGTACGCTACGGCTGGCCTAGTGATAGATTAATGGCTCTAGCCGTTATTCTTTTTTCCATTCGTATTTTAGGGGAAAGAGAGGCAAATCGAAGAGCGTCATCTTTAAGCTCTACCCTCTTTGGTTTAGTTTATGTTTCAGTAACTCTTCAATATTTAGTACGCATACTTACACCGCATACAGATGACTTAGTATCAGCTCAAGGTAGGCTTCTATTAGCGTTATGGGTAGTTGTAGTAGCAAAGATGTGCGATACAGGGGCGCTGCTTACCGGCTTAGCTTTAGGTCGTCATAAAATGGCTCCTGATATTAGTCCTAAAAAAACGTGGGAAGGCGCTATAGGAGGGGTAATTACCTCGGTAGCTGTAGGAACAACATTTGCATGGTTTTCTAGACATCAAACAGGCATCTGTCTGCCTTTAACAAAAGCGGCTCTCATAGCTATACCTGTAGCCATCGTATCCATTGTTTCTGATTTAGTTGAATCGATTCTTAAACGTGAAGCAGCTATAAAAGATTCAGGTACTTCAATTCCTGGCATAGGGGGTATATTTGATTTAAGTGATAGTATTTTACTTGCTGCACCCGTTGGATTTTTTCTGCTTGGATTAAAATAAGCCAATCTTCGTGAATCTTAACCATACACGTAAGCGCGTTGTCATACTCGGTGCAACCGGATCGATTGGTGAAACTGCACTTAAAGTTATCGCTGCACATTCGGATAAACTAGAACTCGTCGGTGTTGCTGCTCGCACCCAGGTAAAACGGTTATCAGAAATAGCCGATACGTTTCAGGTTAAACACGTTACTCTTTTTGACGAAAACGCAGCGCATGAAGCAAAACGAACAGGAGCATTTAGATCAGGTACAACGCTTTATTCAGGACTATCTGGCCTCATACAATTAGCTCAGCTACCCGAGGCAGATATAGTTTTAGTTGCAGTGGTGGGCACCACAGGATTAGAGCCTGCACTTGCTGCATTAGCAGCAAAGAAAGAACTTGCTTTAGCGAGTAAGGAAATTCTTGTTCTTGCAGGTAAGTTTGTCATGGAAGCGGCACGCAATTCGGGGTCAAAACTTATTCCCGTAGACAGTGAGCACAATGCGGTTTTCCAGTGCATAGAGGGTCATGATGCTGCTTCTATTAAAACGGTGTTTCTTACTGCAAGCGGAGGCGCATTTAGAGATTGGCCCCTAGATCAATTAAGCAAGGTTATGCCTGAAGATGCTCTTAAACATCCCAATTGGTCGATGGGGCCTAAGATTACGGTAGATTCTGCTACGCTTGCAAATAAGGGACTCGAACTCATTGAAGCCCAATGTCTTTTTAATCTTAAGGCCGAGAACTGTGAGGCTGTTATTCATCCTCAAAGTATCGTACACTGTATTGTTGGTTTTAACGATGGATCAATGCTTGCTCAACTTTGTCCTCCATCGATGACATTTCCCATCCAACATGCTTTACTGCATCCTGTGCGATTACCTGGAGTTACTGCGTCTTTAGATTTGAGTAAACTTATTACATTAGAGTTCAAACCGGTAGATTTGGCTAGATTCCCTATGCTTGGTCTTGCACGCAGTACTATGCTAGCAGGTGGAATTACTCCTGCAGTATATAATGCGGCTAATGAAATAGCAGTGGAAGCATTTCTAGCCCACAAAATCCCTTTTCTTGGAATCACTAAAGTCGTTGAACAAACACTAAGCTCAATACATAACTTTGAACCAAACACGCTAGCCTCAGTTATCGAAGTCGATACTGAGGCAAGACGTGTAGCTCTGCTGCAACTAGGTAAACTCTGAACTTTCTCATGGCTACTGTCTTAATTCATTCCTTATTTTCTCACGTTTGGTCTATTTTCTTAGTCATCCTCTTTTTTGAAGGCTCTGTTTTCGTGCACGAATTAGGTCATTTTTTAGCTGCGCGTAAATGTGGGGTAAAAGTTGAGCGCTTTGCTATTGGATTTGGTCCAGCAATTTGGTCATTTACCGGAAAAGATGGCGTACTTTACAGTCTATGTTGGATCCCGCTTGGAGGTTATGTTTTACTCCCACAACTTGCTGACCTATCTGAAATTGAGGGAGAAAGTACCGTAGATATAACAAAGCTACCTCCTGTAAGCTATGGTTCAAAGATGCTTATTTTTGTAGCGGGAGCTACTTTTAATATTTTATTCGCTTACCTCCTGGCCTGTGTTCTTTGGGCTATAGGTACGCCAGAAAGTAAAGAAACTACAACAACAGAGATAGGCTTTATTATACCGCAAATTGAAGTAGCAAGCGGCCTTAAAGTTCCAAGTCCAGCCCTTGTAGCAGGCTTACGCGTAGGAGATGTGATTACCCAAGTGGATGGAGATTCTGTAAATGATTGGAACCAAGTAAGACAGGATATTGCAATGAGTAGTGGCAGGGATGCAACAGGACATCCCCAAACTCTATTCACAGTAAGACGCAATAATGAGATTAGAACGATTGTTGTTCTGCCTCTATTAGCTACTGAAGACAAATTGCGTCAGGTGGGTATTGGCCCAGCATTTGATCTTATCGTTTACAGCGTTTCTCAAGGATCACTCGCGGAGAAAAGTGGAATTAAAGTTAATGATGAAATTGTTAGTATAGATTCAGTGCGCTTACGCAGTAATGTAACTCTGGGAGAATATCTTCAAGCGCATGAAAACCAGGCCGTAAGTTTAGGCGTGAAACGAGGATCTACGCTTATTTCTTTAACTGTTCCGCCCCTAAACACCTTAAGTAAAGATTCGGACTTTGGACTCACCTTTGATCCAGGCGTTAGAATTGTTCACTATTCACCTATCTCTTTAGTAAGAGATCAGTTCATGAATTCATTTCATACCTTATCTAGTTTAATTAATCCTCACTCGGATATTGGGCTATCGAAACTCTCAGGCCCTATTGGTATTATTACTATGCTCAACCGTGCCGCTGAAGTAGGTCTTCCAGCTATCATGATGTTGACCGTAATGATTAATGTTAGTCTTGCAGTACTTAATCTCATGCCAATTCCGGTGCTCGATGGTGGACAAATGTTATTTGCAACGATTGGTAAAATTCGCGGGAAAGCTCTCCCGAATGAATTACTCATTAAGATTCAAAGTGCTTTTTTAATTCTGATTCTTTCGATGGTTCTTTATGTAAGCTTTTTTGATGTACGCCGTATAGCCCGCGATGTACAGCACGCGCATACAGAGGCTACTAAATCTAAGTGAGTTACTGCACATCCCGTTATCAATCCCTGAGGCGTTCCACATTGGTGGTTAATGTCGGCGAAGTAGCCGTTGGTGGATCTAACCCTATTCGGGTTCAGTCCATGACAACAAGCGATACCCAAGATGTTGAAGCGACTGTAAAGCAATCAATAGCCCTCGCTGAGGTAGGGTGTGAGATTATACGTATAACTGCACCTAATGTTGCTGCAGCAAAGTGCCTTCAAGCTATTCGGCGTGAACTTTCGAAAGCTGGTTTTGCGAAAATACCTTTGGTGGCTGATATCCATTTTCTTCCCTCTGCCGCAATGGAAGCCGTTGAACACGTAGAGAAAATAAGGGTAAATCCAGGAAACTATGCAGATAAGAAAAAGTTTAATCAGCGTGAATATACAGATGCAGACTACGATAATGAATTAGTGAGACTGCATGAGGCTTTTTCTCCACTAGTTCTACGGTGTAAAGAGCTTGGTAGGTCAATGCGTATTGGCACAAACCATGGATCTTTGAGTGATCGTATAATGAATCGTTATGGCGATACTCCGCTTGGAATGGTGGAGAGTGCGTTAGAGTTTTTAAGGATCGCAGAATCACACAGCTACCATTCGATCATTTTGTCTATGAAGGCCTCAAATCCTAAAGTAATGATCGAGGCATACCGACTTCTTGTAGATCGCATGCAAAAAGAAGCAATGAGATATCCTCTGCATTTAGGCGTGACAGAAGCTGGAGATGGAGAGGATGGACGTATTAAAGGAGCTATAGGCATTGGCTCACTACTTCTCGACGGATTAGGTGACACTATACGCGTTTCGCTCACAGAAGATAGTGTCTATGAAGTTCCAGTCGCTCGGGCCATTGCAGAAAAAGCGATGCATCTTTGGACACAAGCGAAACCCCTTGCCATTAAACCGGCCGCTACCGATAGCATAGACCCGTTTCATTTCACCAAACGTGAAGTAAAACCAATTGAATTAAGCCCTTCGTGTAAGATTAGCTCTGAGCTACCTCCTCGAATCATTGTTACTCTTAAGCCAGAAGATGCAGGTAATTTGTCTCACGTATTTCAGTCCATACGTATTGCGGATACTCCTGTCGAAGGGTTGCTCTTCAAAGTTAAATCAGCACTAGCGATTAGAGAAATTAAAGAAAAACTTTCTCAAGGCGTGGAGGTTATTAAGCCTAGCTTTGTTCTATTCGAAATTCCAAATACCTTAGAATTAGACGAGCTTTCTTCCTGTTTTGATAAAACAACTGATTCGCATAAATATGGAATCGTTCGATGCTTTGATACAAAAGATGCAGATCTACTTAAGAATTTTGCGTCATTCGCTAATAAACAAAACCTGGTACTCGCTTGTGATTTAAATTCAGATGCCGCTACAGCACTTAGGAGCACAATCAGAGAAATTAAAAATACGGATTTAATTTTAACTTACTCCGGTCAGCACTTACCTCAAGATTATCACAACCCAGGCACTTACCGCGCATTAGTAGAGTCCTTCAAGAACTTGGATCTTAAACTGCCTATTTGGATACGTAATACAGAAGCCACTTCTATTCTTAACCAAACAAGTTTTCTATCTAAACTTATTGAAGCGAGTATTCTTAGTGGCTCACTCCTCTGTGATGGAATAGGAGATTTAATCAGCATTGAAACAGAACAAGAGCCAGCTCGAGCGCTAAAGCTTTGTTACAATTTACTTCAAGGAGCTGGCGCCCGCATCTCTAAAACTGAATTCGTTGCTTGCCCTAGCTGCGGCAGGACCTTGTTCGATCTTCAAACAACAACACAACGCATTCGCGCACAAACTGGACACTTAAAAGGAATAAAAATAGCTATCATGGGTTGCATCGTAAATGGCCCAGGTGAAATGGCCGATGCAGACTTTGGTTATGTAGGTGGAGCTCCTGCTAAAATAAATCTCTACGTTGGTAAAAATTGTGTGCAGTACAACATTCCACAGGCTGAGGCGGATGCTAAATTAATTGCATTAATTAAAGAACATGGAAAATGGGTAGAACCACCCAAAGCGTGAGCTAATTTCTGCTAAATCTGTATTACGAAACCGATACTCCGTAACACTTTCGTAACATGTTTTTACCACTTTAAATTTACTTTAGAGCTAATTTTGTAATTTGTAGTGTTAATATAATTACTCATAGCAATCTCCAAATATGCTGCCTATAACCTTCACCTTTGTTGCAACGAAAAACTGAAAAAACTTATACCCAAAAAAATTGTGAATAAGTTGTCAGAAACTTCGTCTTGAAAGGTCTTTTTGTTTCCCTGTTAGTGCTAGCTTGTTCAGTAAGTTAAGCCCGTTTCAATGTTCTTTCCCATGTCCGTTTTTACCCTCAGAAGTGAGTCCCTTTGGTTTTAATCTAATTTATTACTCATCAACTGTTTACGTTATTTTATAACGTGTCTTTGCCACAGCTTGAATGATTTTCCCTTTACCACAGCAGCTGGAGCTACAGAGTGTAATGCCCGATATGACGATTGCGCCTTCAACGATCCAGTGTGAATAAAACTAGTACCTAGCCTAAAAATGTCGTCATTGTCTTTAACGCCCAATCTTTGGGAAACAGTAAAATGTGACTTTAAGTCACTCTTCCCAGAAGATGTATTCCAGATGTGGTTTGAGCCACTCGTATGTCTAGAAAAGACTGAAACGAGCATGGTTTTGGGCGTTCCTAATGATTTTGCGGCTATTTGGATTAATGATAACTACTTAGACCTAATTGTTCAGCGTTTGCGCCTTAATGCTGGACGAATGATCACGGTCAGTCTTCGTAAAGTAGATTCCGATGTTCGCAGCCAGCTAAAGGCCTATAATCCAGAAACGGTCTCTACCCCTAGGCTAAAGACCCAACCTACGCGTCGCTCAGGGCGTACCGATGAACGAGGAGCATCTACAGGCACTCTAGTTCCTCGCAATACCTTTGATACCTTTGTTGTAGGTGCCAATAATCAAATGGCTCATGCAGCGGCTTTGGCTGTAGCCCAATCCCCAGGCCAAGCTTACAACCCTCTTTTTCTCTACGGGGATACCGGATTAGGTAAAACTCACCTTATGCATGCCATCGGGCATATGATCCTGCGAAATAACCCGGAAGCACGTGTCGCCTACCTTTCTACGGAAAAATTCACGAATGAATTCATCCAAGCGCTCCAAGAGAACAGCCTAACCAAATTTAGGCAAAAATACCGTCACGTAGACATCCTTCTAATTGATGATATTCAGTTTTTAATGGGAAAAGAACGTATTCAGGAGGAATTCTTTCATACCTTCAATGATCTGTTTGAAGCTGGAAAACAAATCGTTCTTTCAAGCGATCGCAGAGCCAGTGAGATTCAGAAATTAGAATCACGTTTAGTTTCTCGTTTCGAATGGGGACTGCCTGCTGATATTCATGCACCGGACTTTGAAACCCGCTTAGCTATCTTACGTTCAAAGGCTGCAACACTTCAATGTGATATACCTGATGCCGTGCTTACTTTCATAGCTCAGAATGTTACAAGAAATATTCGACGTCTAGAAGGAGCTCTCATTCGAGTAGCAAGTCATGCTTCATTATTTAGTAAAACTTTAGATGTAGAGGCTGCGGAGCGCCTTTTACATGATATGCTTATTGAGCAGGCCCAAGTATTACTTACAATAGAGACTGTACAAAAGCGCGTCGCAGATCATTTCCAGATTCGTCATAGCGATATGACGAGTAAGCGTAGACCTAACAACATCGCGATTCCTAGACAAATTGCGATGTACCTATGCCGTACGCTTACAAAGCATTCCCTGCAAGAAATTGGTGACGCCTTTGGTGGTCGAGACCATGGAACTGTTATACATGCCTGTAAAGCCGTCGACAATATGATGGAGCAAGATGCATCCATGCGTGGCAGTATCAATTTCTTAAAAGCACAGCTTTCAAAATAGGAGCGGTGCTAAAAGAGGTATTCTGATCTCTGGACAGCTTGCGGACTGTATATAATGTTACTTCTATGGCTTTGAATACTGAACAAAAGCAACTCGTTACTAATTGGGTGGTGGCAGGCGACAGTCTTTCCACTATCCAAAAGAAGATTATTGAGACCTTTAAACTCTCAATGACTTATATGGATGTTCGTTTTTTAGTAGATGACTTAAATCTGATGCTAAAAGATGCTCCTGCAAAAAAGAGCACCGACTTAAGTCAACCATCTAGCGATACGTCTTCAGCAGAGTTAGAATCCAATCCCGAGGATGAGATTCCACCAGATGCACTGACAGATACAGCTGACGACACTCCGAGGGCGGAAGGAAGTGCTATAGTCACAGTTGATAAAATAACACTCATCCCAGGAGCAATTGCTAGCGGTACAGTCGCTTTCAGCGATGGAGTTACTGGAAAATGGATTATAGATAATCAAGGCCGTCCAGGTTTCACAGAAATAAGTAAGCCTGACTATAGCCCTAGACCAGAGGATGCCCAAGCGTTTATGCGCGAATTAAGTGCGGCGATGCAAAGCCGCGGTTACTAACTCTAAATTAACGTATTAGCTTAAGCAGTTGCTGTTCGTCAATTACCGGAACACCCAACTCAAGAGCTTTATCTAATTTGGATCCTGCCTCTTCTCCAGCTACTAAATAATCAGTTTTTTTGCTTACACTTCCAGATACCTTTCCTCCTGCTTGTTCTATTAAGTGAGCAGCCTGTTCTCGCTTAAGCGTGGGTAGTGTTCCAGTAAGAACTAACGTTTTACCGGCAAGCGATCCTGAGCTTAATGCTAAATTTATTGTAGGTCCGACTGGACTAACCCCTAGCTTATTGAGTTCTGAAATAAGAACCTTATTCCTAGTATGAGTAAAGAAAGCCAAGATAGCTGCCGTAACCGTTTCTCCAATACCCTCAATTATAGTTTCGTTATTTTCTGAAAGTAGATCCGTTATTTTAGCTGAAGCTAGCGCTTCAAGGCTTCCGAAATGTAGAGCGAGATCTTTTGCAGCAGCTGCGCCTACATGACTGATCCCAAGTCCATGAACAAACCGCCACAATTCTGTAGTCTTACTTGATTCTATAGCAGCGATTAAATTATCCGTTGATTTTTCAACTTTTTTACCAAGGGAAAGCAAATCCAAACGCCTGGAGGGCAATCGGTAAACATCTGCCAGTGTAGAAATCCAGCCTTTCTCTACTAAAGTTGCTACCATAGCTTCACCTAATCCATCTATATCAACACAGTTTTTAGAAACAAAATGCTGAATTCTTCGACGTATTTGAATTGTACAATCATAATTAGGACATCTAAGTGCAACTTCTCCCTCATGAAAGATAGCAAGTGTTCCGCACGAGGGACAGTGCTTAGGAAATTCAAAACGTACAGACTCTCGTTTGCGTTTTGCTAAATTAACGCCAACAACAGCAGGAATAACCTCCCCTGCCTTTTCAACAAATACGTAGTCTCCAACTCGTATATCTTTACGAGCTATTTCATCTCGGTTGTGTAACGTTGCTCGAGCAACCGTTGAACCTGCCAAAAGTACGGGAGTTAACTCTGCAACGGGTGTAAGCACACCCGTCCTACCTACTTGAATAGAAATTTCTTTTAAAAGTGTTTCGGCACGTTCTGGCTCAAATTTATAAGCTATTGCCCAACGCGGTGCTTTACTCGTACTCCCTAATCGATTTTGAAGTAAAAAAGAGTCGAGTTTAATCACTGCTCCATCTGTTCCATATGTAAAACTATGTCTTAGCTTATCCAAGGCCTCAACTGCGCGACATGCTTCATCAATACCTTTAGCATGCCAACAGCGCTCAACAGTTGGAGCGCCCCAAGCTCGGAGTCTCTCTTGATAATCCATCTGTGTTAAACCAGAAAATGATACTGGAGAACAAAACCCAATACCATAAAGAACGATTTCTAATTTTCTACGAGCGACTTCTTTCGGATCTAGTTGCTTGATGGTTCCTGCAGCTAGATTTCTTGGATTAGCATAAAGCTCTAAACCATCTTCTATTCTCTCGGTATTAATTCTCTGAAATTCAGTTTCTGTTAAATATATTTCACCACGAATTTCTATGATATCAGGGACAGGAAATTCTTGGGATGACTTAAGTTTCTTAGGAAGACCGTATAACGTTAGTGCATTAGCAGTGATATCGTCTCCCTCAACACCGTTACCACGCGTTACGGCGCGTACAAAATTTCCTTTTTCAAAAGTGACACAAACCGCAACTCCGTCGATTTTAGGCTCTACGCAATAAGATAAATCTTTCGTGTCGGTTAGTTTAACGAGTCGAGCATGAAATTCTCTAAGCTCTGCCTCCGAATATGTATTATCCAAGCTCTGCATCGGTATGCGGTGTTTAACCGTCTTAAATCCAGAGGATCTATCATCACCTATCGTTTGCGTTGGAGTATCTAAACCTAGCGATAAAGCGAGCTCAGCGTGTTTAGATTCAAGGGAAGCTAATTGTGATTTAAGTTGATCATAAGATTGATCTGATATCTCAGGTTTAGCCTTCTTATAATATAGGTCATCATGATACATCACTACTTTACGTAATTCTAGTATGTGCTCGTGAGGATTCCTTAATTCCATAGATTTAAGCTACCCTAGGTTTACAAAGCCTCAAGAAAGGATACATAAAATATTGTTTTGTGTATGTACTTAGATGGTAAGTATTAATCATAAGTAGCTTAAATCTTGCGTACTGCGTATAGCTTAGTTTTATAACACCTTCAATTGTTCGGGCCGTAGCTTAGCCTGGTAGAGCGCTTGCATGGGGTGCAAGAGGTCGGGAGTTCGAATCTCCCCGGCCCGACCATTTTACCTGAGGAGAGTCTTCGCGTTTTGTCGCGTCAGGTCACGTCTAAACCCGATACTAACCGATGGTTGCAAAGTAGGTGGTGGCTAACTCTCGATGATAGGCGCTGACACCTCGAGATCGGCAGTGACCCGCGTTTCGATGTGCGTGCAAAAACTGACTCGTGAAAATTCGGGACATTGGAAATGAAGGTTTTAGAAATTTCAGGGCTTGTGAGTTCCTTCTCACCGGCCTTTTCCGCGCTCATTTTTGTATGCGCACTACCAGCGGAACTTACCTCGCCGGCCAGGTCTGCGTGTATGCGTATTGATGTGCGTCGGAGAGGATCGTTCGAAATGTTGCCCCGGTCTTGTGGGCTGGGGAGATCAATTTCCCTCGCCATGCTCGGCAGCGCTCCGACGCCTTGCGCCAGCGGCAGCTTTGACGAATCGTTGTACAGGTTGGTCGTCAGCTTGAAGTCGCTGTGACGCATCAGCTCTTTTCACCACGATGGGATGAACGCCGTTGGCCAGCAGGGTCGTGCCGAAGGTCATACGCAAGGAATGGAAATCGACCCGCCGGCCTACTTCGTCCCGGAGCTGAATGCCAGCCTGCTCCAAATCCTTTCGCAAGCAGAGAGGGCCGGGATGCAATGGCGCGTTGCTAGTTTTTTCGGCCCGCAGCATTCGCATTATCGCGCAACGGCTGGGTTTGCTGAGTCATCTCTTTTTCCCAGTAGGCGATCATCGCCGCAGGGACACCGGCCTGGGTCGCCGCCGCACGCCAACCCCCTAGGGTGGCCGCCTCGACTTGCCCGTAGATTTCTCGTGCTGTCTTGGCAGAGATGCCGCCGATTTCTGCCAAGCGGAGCAAGGAAGCGAATTGGGTGGGTATCTGCGCGCTGCCGAGCCAATGCAGCGCAATCAGGACATTGTAGATACTGGGATTGAGATCGAAAGCGGGCGCCAGCGCCCAGGTCCGCACTTTCTCATCGTAGAGAAAAACATGGTTGCGGCCGTGGTCGTCTCGATTCGTCGCGAGCAGGTTGAATACCGCGCGCCGGAAGCATTCCACCGCCTCCTGCGCTCCGCCCAACAGGCGGCTGAGGCGCATGAAATCTTCGTAGTCAATGGCGCCATCCGCCGCCTTGCGGTGCATCATGCCACTGAGAGAATGCACGTGCCGCCGGCCGACGGTTTCATCAGCCCGGCGGTAACGGTCAAAGCGTTCGACCGCGAAATGCCGGCGCTCGCCGTCATATACGAGACAGGCGCGGGGAAGGCGGATGCCGGCGTCCCTCGCCATCAACCAAAAGGCAAACTCCACCGCACCTTCTGCTTCATCGCTGGACCGGGCAAATTTCAGGATGCAGGGGCTATAACCGGGAGGCGGAGCGCCTCCGACGAGAATCTCATGACGCTCGATGAACTCCCCTTCCAAACGCAGATGAACCAACGCCTTGGGGTAAGCCCCGCCCAGTGTGCTGCCACCCTTGGCTAGTGCGGCATTCACACGCTCCTCGGTCAGGGGCACGGGTGTGGCCCGCAGCCGGTCGGCATCGTGGGCCAATGCGGCAAGATCGATGGCAGTCGGATTTTGGTCAGCCCCTGCGCCCAGCACGGGCTCAAAGGTGATCGCCCCAGGCCCGCGCGGGCCGATGGCCGCAAGTTTCCCGAGCAGTGTCTGCACTTCCGGCATCTCATGGCGCAGCATCCGCTCTCCCCAGGCGTCGGGCAGGGAATCGGCGATCAGGCCTGGCAGTCCACCCGCAAAGGGAGAGTCACCCGGCCGGAAGAGTCGCGGCCCGTTCGCAAACGAATCCAGCGGCAGGCTCAACGGCGAGAGGTCATGGCCGCTGGCCAGGAAAACGCGGTCAAGTTCAAGCGCATGCACGGGGCCGGCCGGCCGGTAGGCGAGAACGCCCAGCGGCTGGCCGAGAAATTTCAGCTGGAGCAGATTGGGTTCGATCACGGCCATCAGTTAAGGGGATTTGATGGCAGCGGGTGCCCGTCGCCTTGGTTTGGCCGGCCCGTTCACGGCGAGAAATGCCGCGATACTCTTGGGGGCGTCCGCCGGGCGCTTGAGTGCGGTCAGAAAATTATCGGCAAGGCCCAGCGTGGCTAGCAGTTTGGCGAGTCCCTGGAACCCGATTTGCCCGGAGCGCTCAAACCGCCGCAAGGTGGCGATGCCCACCCCGCTGCGTTGGGCCAAGTCGTCCTGGCGCCAGCGCAAAGCCAGCCGATGAGACCGCACCAAATCGGCGATCTCACGGAGGACGTCTGACTCTGTTTTAAGTGATAACATATGATCACTAGGTCAAAATAAATACCTATAAGCAATCATATTTGATCTTTAATAATGACATCAACTGAGCCTTCCCACGCCCTGCCTGCGAGTGGAGGCTACGGCTTGCTGCGCAAGCGCTACGGCGTAGATTCCCGGCAGCGACAACGCACAGCCAGGCAGCTATGTGCGGAAGCAAGTTCTAAGTAAATTAATAATGCCCATTGTCCGTAGGTGCCCAATCTCCCAAGTTGTCTGGGTTGGATTAGACTCAATTGGTGGAGACTCGAACCGGCTGATTTCGAATCTCCCCGGCCTGACTAAAAGAGATACAAGTTATACGTGTTATATCTTCAAATATAATGAAGTGATTTAATTAGTCCAAAATACTAAAGCTAATGTATATAAATACATCTTATTACCCAGAAGTATTCAAAATAGATTGTTGTGCAGCTGCACTACCTAGATTTTGTGCAATATTAGCAACTACTGGAGCAAACCAAAGTAAAACAGCAGCTACTGTAGCAAGCATAGCCTTTGCTATACCATTATGCGTAACGAAATAGTAGGCAGTGCCAAGTCCAATTAAACTTAAGAATTTAAGTATAGAGTATACGTATCCAGTAATATTGTTTAATCCATTTTGGAGTCCTTGATCCATATTTTGTGGCCCATTAAATACTGAATTTGAAGACTGAGCCTGTAAATAAATTGCACTTAGTATAACTAAAAACGTTACAGATATTTTAGCACAAAAAAGTGACTTAGGTAAAAAGTCACAACGTTTAACATTTGAGGGTTTCATGATCTTATTAAAGCAAGTTCTTTAATGAGGGACTGATTAGATACTTGCTATAATAGGTTCGATGGCTGCTAAAACAATTACAACTCTATGCTTAATTTATTTAGTAACGTATATATTAAAATCCGAAGAAATAACTGATTTTAATAACGTACAAACATTTAATGCGCTACCAGGATCAATATTAAAACAGGAAATATCTGGTTACACACTACAGGTTCTTAAAAAAACAAAAGTAATAGCTCTAACTATCAATGGAATAACAGCTAAAGCTTCACTACCAATATACATTTATATACCAAAAAATAATCTACCCGGTTTGGAATTGATGAAAAATGCAGAAACTAATTTAGAAGTCCTTACTCGTAAATCAGATTGGGATAAAGAAGAGATAGATAAAATAATTAATGATCTCAAGCAAGGTATCGTATTATTAAGTACATATAAAAATATAAGCGAAAAGTAAAATGCAAGATCCTAATTCATACGTAAGATTCAATAAACAACTAACACGCTCGATCTATATTTTAGGTGTTTTTACGCCAAATGATTTTATCACATTAATCATTTGTCTTTGTGTTAATGTACTAATCGTAAATAGCAATATATGTATGATACTAACATTAACAGGATACCCTATTTATCTTGTATTATTTCGTCTGGGTAGAAATCCGGGATATGATGTTCATTATTTCAAATCACTATTTTATTCCAAGAACATGAGGCCGGGAAGAAGTTACCCAAAAGATTAAATTATGCTTAATTTAAAATATAAACGTACAAATGAAATTGGAGGTAATATCATCAACAATGAAATATCGGTATTGGCGCTATCGAATGGTGTAATATTAAATAAAGATGGATCAGTTGGATGCGGATTAAAAATTGATGCCGCTTATACACCAAGCATGTCGGACGCGAATTTAGGTAATCTATTAAATTGCTTCGCTGGTTTTCTTAATTCTTTACCAGCTAATTACGATATACAAGTTATATGGTCGCAAAATTCGCGTTCAAAAGAATTAAGTACAAAATTAAATAAAACTAAATTAAGTGATGGAATAATTGGAGATGTTCAAAAAGAACAAGAAGATAATATTTTATCTTTATTTGATGAGGGTGAACTTCGCTGGATAAATGTATATTTTCTATTAATTAGAAAAGTATCATGTAAAAAAATAAATAATTTATATGCGATACCCAAAAAGAAGGTAATATCGTTTCTACAAAGATATTTTACTGATTTAAAATCAACTGCAGAGGAAAGAATTGTTAATAGTAAAAATGAAATTAATGAAATTAAAACCTACTTGGATCAATTTACGGTAACACTTGATAAACTTGGTTTAAATCCAATTAAACTAAAAAATAAGGATATAAATGAAATATTTTATCAGCGATGGAATCCCCAACAATTCAACAACGGTTCTAATCCCCGAGAATACAAAGAAAATACATTAATTCCATTTTCTGAATATTTTACTACAAGTGCTTTTTTATGGGATCCTACAAATAGAAAATTTCCCTCAGGTATAGCAGAGATTGATGGTTGGTATCATTCAATTTTAACTATGCAGGAACCTCCAGAAGAAGTTAAGGGGTTTATTTTAGATGACTTGCTGTTGCTTGATGGAATTAAACGTTGCGAAGTTATTGTTAATGTAGAAAGAGGTAATAAACAGGAGCGTATAAAACGTTTAAAAACAATTTTAAATCAAAGATTAAGTCACTCAACTACTAAAGAAGATCCGTCACAAAGAACCGCTACTAAAGAAATTGAATTAGAATTAGAGAATATGGGTTCTGATTCTGAAAATACTTGGAGAGCTGCTACATATTTTCATATTTGGGCTGATACGATTGATAACATTAAACGTGATACATCAAAAATTCAGGCATTAGCTAGATCAAAAGACATTGTACTTATTGTAGAAAAAAAAGCTTTATGGCCATACTGGAGGGCAATTCAACCATTTTGGACACAAGATAAAGACAGATACAGACTTTTAGACTATTCGACTTCTCAATTGATAAGACTGTTACCTATTTTTGGTCAACCTACTAATATTGAAAATAAAAAAATAGGAATTCTATTTCAGACAGCCTCCCGAAGTATTTTCAATTGGTTAGTTCCCGATGAAACATTATTTAATAATCCACATTATTTAATTGTTGGTGGTACAGGTTCAGGAAAATCAGCTTTAGCTGTAGAAAATTTAATTTCCTTTCAAAGGCAATTATCCCAAATAATCATTATTGATTTAGGAGGTTCATTTGAAAGTTTTTGTAAATCTGGTGAAGGTATTTATATTGATTACAATATAAAAAGTAAATTTAACAGAGTAAATCCACTCTGGTTACCACCTGGAACTGAACCAGACCCTGAAATACTAAGGTCGCGAACACTTTGGCTAGAAAGTTTAGTGGCAGAAGAAGGCAAAAGGATAAGCAATGATGATTTAGTAATATTAGAAGATGCGCTTAAAAAAGCTTATTTGGTAAATCTGAACGATACTGTTTATTTAAGAAACGTTCGTAATATATTGCTTAAAGATACCAAAAATGAACACCTATCAAGGCGACTTTCGCCATGGTGTGAGGATGGTGCTTTAGCCAACCTTTTTGATGGACCAACGCTAATTGATTTATCAGCCCCTATTGTTGTTTTCGATTTGAAACGAGTAATGTACGATCAACAAGACACAACATTAACACGTATAATAGTTAATTCAATCGTTAGTGCAGTTGTTAGCCTATCTCTCCTTAAGACTGATGAGGCTAAATATCTTATTTTTGATGAAGCTGGAGTATTACTAAAAGATGAAGCTACCTCAGAATTTATGGAGTACTGTTTCCGTACATTACGTAAGACAGGGGTTTGTGTTTCAGCTATATCTCAAGCTTTAGAAGATTTTATAAATATATCAAAAAATAGAAATAGCTTTATTGGATCAGCTGATAATCTATTTGTCCTAAAACAAGATAACCCAGACAAAACAAATATTATTAGTGAAGAGAAAAATTTATCCACGAAAGAAATATTCATAATTAATTCTTTAATAACCAAACCAGGCGAATATGCAGAGTTCGTATTAATTCAACAAACACCTTTCGGTCAAAGAAGTATGCATCTGTTAAGTGCATCCACTCCTTTAAAATATGCATTCACGGCGAACTCACATGAAGATCGTAATAAAATATATCATTTAGAAAAAAACGGCTTATCTCGACGTAATGCATTAATTGAATTTTCTCGGAACTATCCCAATGGCGTTTTAACATCTAAATTTACAAGCGATAATGAAATATAAATACATAATTATTTATATATTTATTTCTGCGTTAAGTATTTCTTGTTCTTCAAACATTATTAAATGTTTAGATGATAAGCAGAATCAAGAAACATTATTACGATTACATCGGCTAGAAAATCTAAATAGTTTTTGGGAAGAGAAAACTAGTGTTGAAGTAGAAAAAATGAAATCAGATGAAGATAATGAAATAATTAATTACCCGGCGGGACTTTACAAAGAAATATTATTTTCATCACGTACAAGTAACTCTGATGACCTTATAGAACCAATAAGATGAAACATAAATTGTATTTTCTGATTTTAGTTACTATATATTTTAATTGTAGTTTTAAAAGTTACGCTATTTTTGGAGCAGGAGACATTGTATTTGATCCGGCTAATGTAGCACAAACAATCAATGTTCTTAAAGCTGCTCAAGGGCAGCTTGATATGTTAGGAACTATTTTAGGTATCTCTACCAAACAATTAGATCAATTAACAAATCTAGCATTTGCTTTGGGTAATATTACTGATTCTAAAAGTATCTCCCCGGCTTTAACAGATCTTCAAATTAACGATATTTTAAAATTTACCCCGGGATATGATACCCTGAATTTAAATAAATTATTCGATAAGAACGGAATTCTTGATGCATTTATGGGTGTATCTCTAAAACAATGGATTCAAGCTGTAGAAAATCCAACTAACTTCTATCGTCAAAATATGATTAATTCTGCTTTAGCTAGAATAGGCTCAAATGCAGACTTAACTTCTCCTACAATTGCATATACCGAATGGTATTCATCTTTGTCTTTAGATGAGAGACATATTTTAAATGATAAAGCTAATGCCGACTTATCAGATTTACTTAATAGCTATTGGCTAGGGGAATCAAAAACAAGATTAGTTAATCTTCAGGAATTATCTGTTCAATCAAGAGCAGCATCTGATGAATCTATAAAAGCAGCAAGTTTATCTGATCAACAAAGAACACAAACACAACTTGAAGGTATCACTAATAACATACTTCTCGAAGCTGCATCTCAAACGGAAAGCGGTCAAGAGACAGTTATACGAACAAATATTGCAGAGAATGTAAGTATGCAAAATTTGTTAGGTGCTAATAGAGATTCAAGCGAAATAGTACTAAATATTAATTAGCAGTAATATGGTTACGGAATCTACAGAACTAGGTGGAACTAGTATTTCTGCAAGTTTAGCGGATTGCCAACAACAAATAACTCAGATGTTAGGCTTGGGTACGAATTCAAATACCGATTATATTTCTAACTTTTCTAGTGCATATAAACTTAGTGGTGGTGGACCTATATTAAAGCAGCTTGGCTACAATCCTTTCGAGATATTTACATCAGGTGCATTTCATTTACTTTATTGGGGTCTAATTACAATAATACTTAGTATCGTATGTATCATAGCGCTAAGCAGAATACTTAATTCTAGATCTTCTGTATCTGCTAAACATCCCTTAGGACAAATTTCCACAGTATATTTTAGATTATTAATAGGCGTCTTAATAATCGGGAATACTCCTTTAGTCTATGCATTATTAATGACTTTTAATACAGTATTATCGGAAGGCGTCCGAATCATTTCATCGAGTAAAATAAATGGGATAATACAATCCAGCAACTTAGGTACACTTACTTTTGCTCAAGCTAGAATAGATTCAATTCGTAGCGCTACTTCGCGTAGAGTAATTGCACTTTATCCTAGTGATATAACCAAATTAGAAATGCTAGAGATAGCTAACTTCTATAATTCTACTATTCAAAGTTTGAAGGCTTTACCAAATCCTTCTCGATCGGTGCTTTCACTCCAGGTGATAGATACATCGTCCCTACTAGATATAAAAGAAGATTCCCGGGTCATATCTTTTATCGGACGTATATTATTACAGAATTTCAATGTTTTAATAGCTTCATTAGGTTCAATTGATCAAAACCTAAAATCGATTCAAATATCTTACCCAAGTGGACATACGTCAAATCTACCATTACTTTCAAGTGCTTTGAGTATAGACGATTCAACAGCAACTTTGGCAATTAGTGGTTCATATTCTGGAAACTCAAATTTAAATTTCGAAAATGCAAGGCAGATTTATGCTAAAGCTATTTTTTTAGACACATTACAGTATCTTGATAGTACAATTTTACCAATAATCCGAAGTTCTCCTACTTTGTCGCAAAGACTATCATTATGGTTTTCGGAAAAAGTTGAGCAAGCAGCAGCTTCTGCTATTAATTATATGACCGCATGGAGATCAATTATAGACTGGATCGCACGTAGTATAGGAATCGTTTTTACACGATTTGTTTCATTTATTATAACCCTTGGAGTCTCGGTATTAATTGAAGTAGAGCTTTTCGTACTAGTACTTACAATACCGCTTTGGCTAATAGCTTCAACAGAAGAAGCATTCTATGGAGTATTACGTTCGTTAATTAGTTTAAGCGTCTTTGTTCCAGCTTACCAATTCATTATGCTATTCGTAGATTCTCTTATGGGCCTAATACTACGATACATATTATTAGGCTCTGTGTTAACAAACTCAGTTAATTCTTCAGCTGGTGATATTATTTCTAGTTCTGGAATAATTGCGATTATTGGGTCAAATGGAGAGTTAATTGCACTAGTTATGACTTGTTATATAATAATATATTTGTTTCTTGCTGTATTCATTGCACTTAAGACACCTAAATTATTAACTACTTTCATAAAAGGTGCAGGCTTATCGGGTATGTTTCTATCTACATTCATCACTGGTTTAATAGCTGGTGCATCTTCTGCAATCACAACAGCTTCTGTTGCTGGAGGTAACAATTCAATTGCTAATAAGTTTTTAACTTCAGGAAGTAGAATGTTCCAAAATACTATTAAACCATCTTTTACAAAACCTAGCATCGGTAAAGTAAGCTCTATGAGTTTAAATAAAAGTTCTAAATCGATCAGAGAGGACTTTTCTTCTAATAATGATATTAATCTAAAAAATCACTTTTATAAGGTTAACTATAAAGCTGCAGTTAAATTTGGAGCTAAAACATTTGTTGAAAATTTATCTTCAGATGCTCCTTTAGACGGACTTACAACATCCTTAAAAGCTCTAGATATATTTAATAAGCAGGCATCAAAAGACACTGGACCTAAGTCAAATTTAAAACAAAAAGATGGGGTAATTTAGTCACTTGCTATTATATATACGTGATTGCATTAGCATTAATTATTACTGCTTCTGGCTTCTTAAATGACGCTATAGTTTCGAAAAGTACTAATAATGGTACAGAATTATTAAAACCTAATCTTTCATATATTTCATTAACGAATAATTCTGCGAATGAACTAAGTCTTGTGCTAAAAAGCGATACAATTACTCAGAAACCAATTAACAATATAGTTAGTATAAATTTAGAAAAAATAATAAAAGATTTTTATCCAAATCCTTTTAGAGATATCTACACAAAATTAAATAAACCAGAAATTATAAATTTATCAATCGGCTTAGTTATTTTAGCTAATCAAGAGTTAAATGACTGTGTCTTTATTAACGGAAAATTTATTAACTGTGGAGATTTTATTGGCAGACTAAAATTAATAAAAATAAATTTAGATAATATCATTTTTAGTTTAGAGAAATTTTTAGTAATTATACCTATACAAGCTGAGTCTGTAATTATTTCGTTAAACGATGATAATGCTGTTATATGAATAATAATTCTATACAGCGAATTAGTTTCATGAAATGGGTACTTAGCATTGTGAATATAAAATATATTCATAAAAAAATACATCCTAAGTTTTTAACATTATTCTTCGAAGAGCTATCTATGTTACTTTCGTCGGGAGTTTTGATATCTGACGCACTACTTTGCTTATCATTACGGTTTCCAGATAAAAATGCTAAGTCTATTATAACCACGATTTATAAAGAAGTATACAATTCTAAATGTAGTATTTCACAGGCATTCTCCCAGCATCCGAAGACTTTTATTCCTAGTATAATTGCTGTTATTGAAGCTGGTGAACAAGGAGGATCAAATCTTTTAGCAATGAGATTTAAAGATCTTTCTGAAAGGATAGAATATGAACAGTTATTAAATACACAATTAAAGAGAGCTGCTGCATATCCTTTATTTGTTTTATCACTTTCTCTTGGACTGTATGGACTTTTACTAGAAGTAGTATTCCCTAGATTATCAGATCTTTTATCTTCTCTTGGTAGCGATCTACCACCAATGGCAAAAGGTGTTATCTTTTTAGCTAGTATACTAAAAAGATTATGGCCGATTTTAATAGCACTAGTTTTTACTTTCCCATTAGCACTTTATTTTACAAGAAAGTATACATTATTAAAAAAAATAATTGATAGTTATTTACTAAAAATACCAATTTTGGGTGATGTCTACATATCTACTAAGGCTGCATTAGTTTGCCGAGTATTTAGGTCTCTTTATTTGTGTAATCAGCCAACACCTCAAAGCATAGATCTCTGTATCAAATTAATGACAAATGAATCATTAAAGGACGGCCTAATTAAAGCACGCTTTGAAATTACTAATAAAGGTGAGATGTTATCATCTGCTTTATCCAAGTCGGGTCTATTTTCTCCAATGGCTTGTCTTGCGTTAGAGGTTGGAGAAAGAACAGGTAAAATAGCTCCAGCCTTAGAAAAAGTAAGCGACTATTTAGCGAAAAATGCTAAAGACCGTCTTGATGTAGCAATTGCTGTAATTAACCCCTTGCTAACTTTAATTGTAATAGGCGGTGCAGGCATTATTTTAATTTCATTTTTTCAAGCAACTTATCAGATTATCTATGCAACTCAATAATAGCAGTAAACGTAGATTATTTAACATTAACGCTTTTACATTAATTGAAATAATAACTGTATGTACAATAATTGGAATCCTATATTCTATAACAATTCCTGGTATTCAATTACAGATTATTGAGGCTAAAAAAAAGACTGAGTCGATTCAACTTGATTTAATTAAACATGCGATTGAGTCATCTTTTGAGTCTACAGACCTTGATGGAATAAATATTGCCTCATTTGTTGGAAGCATTCCTTTAGATACCAGTCCTACTATATTTTCAATTAATTCTGATGTAACACTTAAGCCAAGTACTTCTTTAAATAATGATTGGTATGTTAAAGTAGCTCGTGAGCTAGGATATAATCCATTGGTGGGTATTGCTCCGACAAGACTTCTACAACCGCAGATTTCAAATATACTTTATAATAATAATCAAAATGCTCGTTTAGTAATCGCTGGACCTTCCAATGAAGTAAACCAACAAAGATATATGATTATTTCACTTTTATCATCTAGCGGTCTACTTCAGATGCCGCAGATACCTGATGTATCTAACTCTGTTCTTTATTTATCCTATTTTAATGATTTTTGGGATACAGATTGGAATTATTCAGGTGCTGCACTACCTAAATCTTGGATTTCAGCCTTAACAACTTCTCAAGTAGCTTCTTGGCAAAGTAATTCGAATATGAGTTTACTTCGTGTTCAGAGAATTGTCTGTCCTAAGTATTCAATAACTATAAATAATACTCATCCTAGTGATAACTGTTATATTTATTTAAATTTTAATGGTTTAAATGCGGGTAGCTCGTCTGTTATAAACAGTAATTCAGGCACATTTGTT
>Ga0209188_1000028_pt1 | contig 162042 bp, 232 predicted proteins | sample C_130625_EF_Meta_FD_187307 | JGI IMG/M metagenome (GOLD analysis project Ga0209188, IMG submission 187307) | Freshwater microbial communities from Lake Croche, Canada to study carbon cycling - C_130625_EF_MetaG (SPAdes) (version 2) | ecosystem: Environmental > Aquatic > Freshwater > Lake... | reverse complement strand
CAAAACATACGAAGAACTTTTAGGTAAAGAAAAATCTTTATTATTGATAGAAAAAAGACGACAACAAATGTTAAAAAATATTATGGAAAAAAATGAGTAATGTTCATAGATTGGTGTTAGAAGGACTATTTGGTCCAGTTTACAAGGCCACATCAACGGCAGAATTGATTGAAAAGGGTCAACTGGCAGCGTTTAGAATTAAATGTTTGATACTGAAATACCCTGATACCATTTGTAAGATGGCTAAAGATTGGGACTACAATCAAGAAGTAGAATATATAGTTATGAATCCTGCTAGAAACGAATTCATTAAGAATTTAACTTTATCATTGAAAGGTAATACTCTTATATTATTTCAGTTTGTAGAAAAACATGGTAGAGATTTACACGCACTAATCAAACAACACACCAAGAATAGACAAGTATTTTTTGTATACGGAGGTACCGATGTTGAAGTCCGTGAATCTATCCGTTCTATTACTGAAAAAGAAAAAGATGCTATTATCGTGGCTTCTTATGGCACTTTCTCAACTGGAGTCAACATACGAAACCTACACAATATTGTATTTGCAAGTCCCTCTAAATCTAAGATTCGCAATTTACAATCCATTGGGCGAGGTTTGAGGTTAGGTGATAATAAAGAAGAAGCAGTTTTGTTTGATATATCTGATGACTTTAGAATTGGTAAATTTACCAACTACACAATCAAACACTTAATAGAAAGAGTTAAGCTATATGATGAAGAGAAGTTTAACTATAAATTTTACCCTATAAAGTTGGCAAATGGATAATATAAAAATTGTAAGACTACAAAGCGGTGAAGATATCATTGCTGATTATACCTCGGATGATAGCGATAGTTCGGTTATTCTAAACAACCCAATGTCATTGATATTTAAAAGACTATCATCAGGCAAATCTGTTATGATGATGAGTCCTTGGATTCCATTGGAGATAGTTGAGAATACATCTGCAAGAATATTCTCATTGGATGTTTTAGCTGTGTTTGAACCAAAACCACATATCATTGAATACTACAATACTACCGTGGTTGAGGTTGAAGAAGATATGTATGCCAGTGATGATGAGGTAGATGATGATGAAGAACTTACTGAAGAGGAAGAAGAAGCTGCATATGCAGAGTTGGAGGAGTATCAACAGGGTACTAAGAAGAGAACATTACACTAATATGGTTACTGGTTATAATCTAACTTAACAAAGCAACACCACCATGATATCACTTGTCAAGTAACAAATGTGGCAATGATGGTGATAAGTACCTAAAAAACTTGACTTATGTGTAAATTATGTTATAATGATACTATGTTAGTAAATACTAAAGGTGAATTGGAAAATTTATGAGCAAGAAAACCCATTACGTCAACAATGCTGATTTTTTAGCATCATTAATTGATTACCACGATAGATGTGCAATAGCTAAAGAAAATGGCAAAGAAGATCCGCCTATACCAAATTACATTGGCGAATGTTTCTTAAAGATTGCAGAAAACTTTTCACGAAATCCAAACTTCATATCATATTCGTTTCGTGATGAAATGATTTGTGATGGTATTGAAAATTGTATTCAATACTTCCGTAATTTTGATCCCGATAAGTCGAAGAATCCTTTTGCATACTTCACTCAAATTATTTACTTTGCTTTTCTCCGTAGGATTGCCAAAGAGAAGAAACAGTTATATGTTAAGTATAAGGCAACACAACAATTTGGATTGCTCAATGAAGGTGAAATGTATGAAGATGCACATGGTAAGATGCAACAATTTCAAATGTATGATAACATTGCTGAGTTTATTGAAACATATGAGTTAGCTAAAGAAAGCAAAAAGAAAGCAAAGATAAAAGGTCTTGAGAAATTTATTGAGGAAGATATTCCTTTAATTGAAGATATTGATATTATACACGATGAAATTGGTGAAGAAGATAAAGAATGAAGCTAGCAATTATTAATGACACCCACGCCGGTGCAAGAGGTGATGACCCAAGATTTAATGAATATTTCTTTAAGTTTTGGGAAGGTACATTCTTTCCTTATTTGAAAGAAAATAACATCACACAGATTTGCCACTTAGGTGACGTTGTTGACCGTAGAAAATATATCAACTTTGTCACTTTGAATTCCTGGCGAAAAAGATTCTTTGATGTGCTTGAGAGAGATGGTATCAACATGGACGTTATTGTTGGCAATCATGATGTTACTTACAAGAACACAAATGAAATTAATGCCATGCATGAGTTGTTTGATCGTTATGAAAACATCAATGTGTTTATTGATCCGGTTGAAATGGAATATGCTGGTATAAAAGTGGCTCTTGTGCCTTGGATTAATTCTAGCAACTATGAACAGACGTTAGATTTCTTAGAAAATACAAAAACACAAATCGTATTTGGGCATTTTGAGATTGCAGGGTTTGAGATGGATAGAGGAAATATCTGTCACACAGGTCTAGATAAGAGTTTGTTTAATAGATTCGATATGGTTCTTTCTGGTCATTTCCATCACAAGTCCAACGATGGTTCAATCTTCTATCTTGGTAATCAATATGAAATCACATGGGCAGATTACAATGACCAACGTGGGTTTCATGTGTTTGATACCGAGACAAGAGAACTGACATTTGTACCTAATCCAAATCGTATGTTCTACAAGCTCAACTATGATGATGGTGCTCAAGACTTTGAACATTGGAAGAACTATGATTTTAACAATTTGAAAGATACATTTGTTAAGGTTGTGGTGTTGAACAAACAGAACCCTTACCTATTTGATAATGTGATTGATAACCTGTATAAGGCAGGTGTTGCTGACATATCAATCGTTGAGGACTTTACCGATGTTGCCTTAGATGATGACCAAGAGTTGATAGACCAGGCAGAAGATACGATGACAATCTTATCTAAGTATATTGATAACCTCACTTTGAATGTGAATAATGATAAACTAAAGACTTTAATGAAAGAACTTTATGTTGAAGCTTTGAACACGGAAACTGAATGATACTATTCCGAAAAATTCGCTGGCGGAACTTTTTAAGTACCGGTAATTATTTTACCGAAATACAATTTGACAAGTCACCTAATACCCTAGTTGTTGGTTCTAATGGTTCAGGTAAATCTACGATGCTTGATGCGTTGTGTTTCGCCTTGTTTGGCAAGGCCTTTCGTGCAATTACTAAACCTCAATTATTGAACAGTATTAATGGTAAAGATTGTATCGTTGAAGTTGAGTTTAATACAGGCAACAAAGCATATAAGATTGTTCGTGGTATTAAGCCTGCTGTGTTTGAAATCTGGTGTGACGGTGTAATGATTAATCAAGAAGCCGCAGTCCGTGATTACCAAGAATACCTTGAAAAGTTTATTTTGAAGTTAAACTACAAGTCGTTCACACAGATTGTTATTCTTGGTTCAGCATCATTTACACCATTCATGCAATTGAAACCTGGTGATCGTAGAGAAATCATTGAAGATTTATTGGACATCCAAATCTTTTCAGCAATGAATAACATCCTTAAAGATAAAAATCTAAACAATAAAGAATTAACCACTTCAAAGAAATACGACATTGAGTTGAGTGAACAAAAATACGAATTACAGAAGAAGCATATTGATGAACTTAAACAAAACAATGATGAGAAGATTGTTGAATACGGCAACGATATCAACAGCAGTAATAGTATTATATCCACCCTATCAGGAGAGATTGAGTCCTATACGGCAGAAGTCGAGCGGCACCAATTGGCGATTGCATCTAAAACTGAGACAGAATCTAAAGTCAAGAAACTTACGAAACTTGAATCTCAGATTGAAAGCAACTTATCCAAATTTCAAAGAGATATCAATTTCTTTCAAGGCAATGATAATTGTCCCACGTGCCGGCAAACCATTGCCTTGGGGTTTAAGGAAGAGGAATTACATTCATTATCTTTAAAGGTCGGTGAGTGTAATCACGGACTAGGTAAGTTGGAAGAAAAACTCCTAGAAGAACAGACTAAACTTAATGTTATCTCTGAGGTACAGAAGAAGATACAAGCACTTCAAATTAAGATTGCAACAAACAATACATCTATTACAGAGACTAATAAGTATATCAAGAAGCTTGAGAAGATGATTGCTGAGCTTAAAGTTTCTAAGGCCAACACCGAAGATTCTTCAGGTGAATTGAAAGAATTGGAATTAAAACTAGAATCATTGAAAGAAGAATTGAAGGCCTTGATTGATGAGAAAGTTTACTATGATGCTGCAGCAGGACTATTGAAAGATACTGGTATTAAAACCAAGATTATCAAACAATATTTGCCAATCATCAATAAATTGGTAAACAAGTATCTAGCATCATTTGATTTCTTTGTAAATTTTAACCTTGATGAATCATTTAAAGAAACGATCAAATCAAGGCATAGAGATGATTTTACATATGCTAGTTTTAGTGAAGGTGAAAAACAGAAGATTGATTTGGCTTTATTATTTAGCTGGCGTGCAGTTGCTAAGTTAAAGAATTCAGCAAACACTAACCTTCTGATTTTAGATGAAGTGTTTGATTCTTCATTAGATGCTAATGGTACCGAGTATCTAATGACTATTTTGCAAATGTTAGAAGGTACTAATGTGTTTGTTATTTCTCATAAGGGTGATATACTGCAAGATAAATTCAGGTCAGTAATCCGGTTCGAGAAAGTCAAGAATTTTTCAAGGATAATGAAATGAGTGAGTTTAGGAAATTGAGTGAGTATGCCGACGAGAAAGAAAACAAGACTAGTCAGGTATACGTTACACAAAATGATAATAGTAGGTATATGGTTTTACTTTATGTTGCAGAAACAAACTATAATGAGGCTGTATTTTTTGATAACGAACAAACGGCAGAAAATTTTGCCGAGGATTGGGTGTTAATATAATGAGCGAAGTCTTTACAATTAATACCGAAATAGAAGCAGGTGTTGCAGAACCTACTGTTGAGCCATTGACCTTGTTTGGTGAAAACCATCCAATGTTAGATCAACGTATTCCAGAATATGATTTACCTTTACCTAATGCAAACATGACATTGCTTTCGAAGAGACTGCGAATGACCATGAAGATGTATAGTGGTATTGGTCTATCTGCTAACCAATGTGGTGTCTTTGAAAGGGTGTTTGTTATGGGTACACCAGATGATTCATGGGCTTGTATTAACCCAAGTATCATTGATGCATCACCTAATTTTATTAAAGAAAAGGAAGGATGTTTGTCATTTCCGGGACTAACTTTAAATGTAGAAAGACCAGAGTGGATCATGGCACAATTCATCAATGAAAATGGGCAGCTGAAACAGATGCGTATGGAAGGGTTAACTGCCCGATGTTTCAAACACGAACTTGACCACATGAATGGCATCAAGTATACCTCTTATTCAAAGCCAGTTGCGTTGCAATTAGCAAGAGATAGACAGAGTAAACTTATTAAGAAAATTAAACGACTTGGAAATAAAAATGCTTAATATTGCCACAATTGACGATCTATCTGTGATAGAATCCATATTTGCACCATATAAAAAGGACTACTTTCCTCATATCAGGCAAGATTACCTAAAAAGAAAACTTGCCAATAATAATGTCATTCTACATGATGGTGTTGTTATTGTGTTTGGTGTCTATAAGAGAAAGGTGCGAATTGGTGAATTGATAGCTGAAAAAGGTGATGCACATATAGGACAGATTGTTACACTAGAACAAGGTTCAGGTAATGCAAAAAAAGTAATACATGAATTTTTTAATATGCATAAACTTGTTTGGTTAACTGTCCGTGCTGAGAATCCTAGAGCAAGAGCATTTTATGAAAAAAATGGTATGTTGAACGTAGGTGTTACTAGTTGGTCAGGTGGTAGTATACCAGGTGTAGTTTATAAACATGAGAGATTATGAAATATTTTTACGAAAAGAATAGAGAACTAATAGATTCTACTTGCAATAAGAAATTTGAAGAAGTTTTGAAAATGACTAAAGACGAGTTTCGAGAGTGGGCTATTAGCCTTCGTAAAACTGTTGTTGAGTTATGGGATGAAAAGGGACAACCACCTAGAGTTGGATATGATGAGCATCAAATAATAGACCAGTTCAATAAAATGTCTACGTTTCCTGTTCATAAGTTTCTTATTAAAGATGAATTTACCGGTGAAATGGATATAATTCGTAATACAAGCAATATTGGTAATGCTGTTAATCAATGGTTTCCTACAATGATGAAAACTAGAATCAACTACACAAAAGATGTTGAGAAGGGTAAGTCTATCTATGATTACTTTGCAAAAGATTCATTATTAGATACATTCATCACTTATGCTTCAAGACATTTTAAAAGAGATTCCTTTTATCATCACTCAATACCGATTAAACTTAATGATATAATTGAGATTAATTCATTAGTTTTTAAAGCTACATCAACAAAAGAATTCATTGAATGGTTTGAAACGAAAGCCAGAGTATATGATACACATGACTATTGGCTTGAACCAAATGATGGTAAAGAATATACTGGTTTTCATGAAGAATGGAAAGATCAAACTTACTTACGAATTGCGAAAGATGAATTGTTATCATTTTTTATACCTGAACAATGTAAAACAAATGTTGAACATAAAAATGCACAATTATTTCGTATTCGTTTGTATGAGAAAGGGCAAAAATTATTTCCTGTTGGATTTAAAGCTTTTCTTATTTCATTTTGTCAGTGTGCAGTTAACTTTCCACCATTAACTGCCAAATTTCTGTATGAAAAATTTACAGAAAATTTTAAGACGCAAGATCAAATCAATATCTATGATCCATCAGCAGGATGGGGTGGTAGATTGTTGGGTGCTTTATCTGTTGATGATAGCAGAAATATTCATTACATTGGTACTGATCCTAATACGGATCATAATATTGAAAATGGTAAAACAAAATACCATGATTTTGCAGAATTCTTTAATACGAAAACTTATCGTGCAAATGGATTGTTTCCTAAAATACATACTTATGAAATCTTTCAACATGGATCTGAAGAGATACATAAAGATCCTGCTTTTCAGAAATATAAAGGAAAGTTGGATATAATTTTTACATCACCACCATATTTTTCAAAAGAAGCTTATTCAGAAGATGGTGAACAATCATATAAAAAGTTTTCTCAGTATGATTTGTGGAGAGATGGTTTCCTTAGAAAAACATTAGAAACTTGTGTTGAGTATCTTCGTAATGATAGATATCTTTTATGGAATATTGCAGATGCTGTTTTTGATGGTAAAACATTACCATTGGAACAAGATTCTATAGACTTTTTAACTTCCTTTGGAATGCAATATCAAGGTAAATTGAAAATGGCATTAGCTCAAATGCCTGGTGGTAATCGTATTGACACAGTAACCGGTTTACCTAAATCTAAAAACTTTTGTAAAATCAACGATAAGACCTGGTTGAAGTATGAGCCAATTTTTATATTTTATAAGCCATAGTGTTGTAAATAAGCAACAAATCAATTATTGCCTTGACATGGTGACCAGTTGTGTTATACTGGTTGCATTGATAGGAGATATACATGAACGATACAATTCAATTTGCACCCTCAGAAGATTATTCCCACACATTACTGGAACAGCAGGAAATGCATTATTTCTCCTGTATCCATGACGTTATGGATGCATTTCAGACTCACGGTATTAAAGATATCCTTAGTGAAGTCTGTAAGAATCCTCAATTAAATCAACAACTTACAGACTATATAAAGTCCTTGCAATCCAAGTAGGATTGTGTTATACTGGTTGTTCTTAATGAGAAAAAGCGTACTATGACATTTACTGTTGAAACGAAATCGCAATTGGCAAAATTACTTGCCACCGAAAACCTGACTATCGTACATGATAAAATCTCTACGGCAAGGTTTGATCCAACGAATCGTATTTTATACTGTCCTATTTGGAAAGATATGTCGGGCGATTTGTACGACCTGTTGCTAGGTCATGAAGTTGGTCATGCACGATATACACCTGCTGAAGGATGGCATGATGCTATCTCAGGTCGTGGTCGTAATTTCAAAGGCTTCTTGAATGTTGTTGAAGATGCCCGTATTGAAAAGAAAATCAAACGCAAATATCCTGGCATTCGCCAGTCTTTCGTCAAAGGTTACCAAAGCCTTTTAGACCGTGACTTCTTCGGTATTAAAACCCGTGACGTTAATGAATTATCATTCATCGACCGTTTAAACATTTACACCAAATCTGCTGGCACCATTGTTATCAATTTCACCGATGAAGAAGTGAAAATGGTCAATGATGTGGAAGATTGTGAAACATGGGAAGATGTTGTTCGTGTTACTGAAGTTGTTTTCGGTTACTCGAAAGATGAGCAATTTGAAACACAACAACAATTTTTCTTGCCTGATCCAAACGGTGAATCTGAATTTGATGATAGTGATTCGGATTCCTCAGATTACGATTCTGATGATTCTTCTTCTGGTGAAGATGGTGAAGAATCGGATGACGGCGATGCTGAATCCTCTGACAAATCTGGTGATTCTGATGAAGAATCGGAAGAAGATGGTGATGGTGAAAACGGTGAAGGTGAATCTGGCGACCAACAAGGTTCTGTATTGAATCGTGTCAAAGATTCAAAGCCAAATGTTGATGATGATTTTGAACCTGTTTGCACCACAGATGAAGCCTTTCGCAATAAAGAAGTGGAACTGGTTAATGAAAAATGCCGTCCCTTTGTTTATACTAAAATTCCACAAGTAGATTTGGAAAAAATTGTTACACCAGCTAAGGTTGTGCATCAGCATTTGCATGAATTTTATTTTGATAAAAGAGAACAAAAGGTTGCTGAATGTAATGCATTGGTAAAAGAATTCAAATTGAAAAATGACCGGTACATTGGTCTGCTTGCAAAAGAATTTGAAATGAAGAAAGCTGCTCGGTCATATGCAAAGGCCAAAGTGTCCAACACAGGTGATATTGATATTGGTAAACTTTACAAGTATAAAGTTGAAGATAACATTTTCAAAAAAATCATGCGAGTGCCAAAAGGCAAATCACATGGACTGGTTCTGTTGCTTGATTGCTCTGGTTCTATGCGTGGTAATATGGGTGCTTCTATTGAACAGATTTTGGTTCTTACCATGTTCTGCCGTAAAGTGAATATTCCATTTGTCGTGTATGGTTTCGGCGATTCACAAACGGCTCGCAAATTTGATTTTAAAGGCCAAGCACCAGAATCTGGTTTTACTTATGAAGAAGGTTCTTTGTACTTGCAACCAGTTTATCTGCGAGAGTACCTCAATTCTAAAATGAGTGGTGCTGAATTTAATGGTGCTGTTCGCAATATGATTGCTCTACGTAGTGCTTATAATTCTGGATCTCGCCATGGTATCCCTATTACTGAATCTATGGGTAATACTCCTTTGGTTCAGGCAATGGTTGCTCTTGGTTCAATTACAAAACAATTCCGCAAAATGAACAACCTTGATTTGGTTAACCTTGTAATCGTACATGACGGTGATGCTGATACTGCCGATTTTGTTACTAAATCTCGTGAGGTGTCAAAAACAGATTTTAACAAATTGCCATATGAAGCAAAACGGTTTCAAGCACGTATTGAGAATATTTACATTAAAGACCGTGATTCAAAGTTGCAAATCAAACTTGACTTTCATTACAACGAAAGTCATTACAATATTGATGATAGTTTGCGTGTTGCAATTTTTGATTGGTTCCGTGCTGTGACTGGTGCTAAGATTTTTGGTTTCTTTATTACTGAAACTGGTCGTAATTTAGCAATCTCTATTACAAACAAATACTACGATAAAAAAGGTCGTACTATTAAACAGATTTGCAATGAAGATTTTCAGTATACACATTGGCAATATCACCGTTCTGAATTTGTTCAGAGTTTAAGTAAGAAACTGAAGAGTGAAAAGTTCCTTGAATCTTTCAATCCTGGTTATGATGCATTCTTTATGATGCCTGGTGGTTCAGAATTGGGTATTGAAGATGATGAATTGTCGGTTACTGGTGCTGTTACGGCAAGTAAATTGAAAAATGCGTTTATGAAAATGAACAAAAAGAAACAAGTTAATCGAGTGATGGTTAACCGGTTCATTGATGGTATTGCTGCCTAGACTGTTGTATTTTTACAACAAAGGCCTTGACAGGCAGTACTATCTTATTGTATAATGGAAGTTCTAGTGAAATTTGGAGTTTTAAATGCGTACCACTAAAATTGAAGTCCGTGAGAAGTTTTTCGCTTTGCTTACAAACCTCGGTAAAGATACCGTAACCAAATCTGAAATTAAACAGATTTGCTCAGAAATTGGTATTTCTTCAGCACCTTGGTTTACACGGGAAGAATCGAATCGAGTTGGTCGTGGTTTGTATCGAGTCCCTAATTTTAGCGCTGTGCCTGCCGCAGCTACAATTGATATGACAGCACAGGTTATTAAGATGCCGAAACAAACAGAAATCCAACCGGTTGTTGGTAATCGTATTGCGAATATTGTTACCGACCTTGAAACAGAAAATCTGGTTCCCAAGGTATACAAAAATTATGTGCCGTTTGGTAACTATGATGACTTGTTGAAAATCATTTCATCAAACCAATTTTATCCAATCTTCATTACTGGTCATTCAGGTAATGGTAAAACAATGTCTGTTGAGCAAGCTTGTGCCAAAGTTGGTCGCAAGTTTATTTGCGTTTCAATGACACCTGAAACCGATGAAAGTGATTTACTTGGTAACTTTATTCTGATTAACGGTCAGATGGAATGGCGTGACGGCCCGGTTACGGTTGCTGCTCGTCAAGGTGCTGTATTGTGTATTGATGAAATTGATTACGGTGCTCAGAACCTTTCCTGCTTGCAGCGTGTACTTGAAGGCAAACCATTCTTGTTGAAAAAGAAGAATGAGAATGTGGTTCCTGCTGAAGGTTTTACCATTGTTGCTACTGCAAATACAAAAGGTAAAGGTTCAGAAGATGGTCGTTATATGTTCACCAATGTCCTTAACGAAGCCTTCCTTGAACGATTCCTTAATACATACGAACAAGACTGGCCTCCAGTTGCCGTTGAGCGTAAGATTATCAAGAAAGAATTAACATCATTTGGTAAAGCCGATGATGAATTTGCCGAGAAACTTGTTACTTGGGCAGATGTGATTCGTAAAACTTTCGTAGAAGGCGGAGTTGATGAAGTGATTTCTACTCGCCGTTTGGTGCATATTTCAAAAACTTATGGTGTATTCGGTAATCGAATGAAAGCCATTGAGTTGTGCTTGAATCGTTTTGATGACGATACCAAAATGTCTTTCCTTGACCTGTATACGAAAGTTGATGCAGGTGCAAATACCGAATCCATTTTGGCACAAACGGTTGTTGCCGAAGAAGTTAAACCTTCAGAAGAAATTCCTTTCTAGGTAATGATGCTCATGTCTGCCACACATGAGTATTCTTTATGATATAATGGTATCTTATCTAGAGGTTCGAATCACACCTCAGATAAGATTTTTTTGCAAGTGATTCATTTTAAATTATGGAGTTATACAATGTCAGCAAAATCAAAAGTCCTCTCTTACCTGACCAAAGACAGCACATACAACACACTTACCGCCAATCAGATGGCTGCTAAGTTTGGTGTAAAAAACCCAAGCGCTACTGTCAATGATTTGCGTAAAGAAGGTCATGCAATTTACCTGAACAACCGAATCAACACCAATGGTGAGAAAGTTTCTTTCTATCGCCTCGGCACACCAACTAAACGTATGGTTGCCGCAGGTATTATGGCATTACGTCATAGCGGTGAATCAACATTCGCCTAATTTAACGGCGTTTTGTTGAGCAAGGAGAGATATATATTAGTATCTCTCCTTTTTTTATTTTATGGATACACTATGGAAATTCAAGTCAATATTGAAGAATTAAAAAAGAATAAAATTTTTATTGCCACACCCATGTACGGCGGTATGGCACATGGACTTTATATGAAGTCCTGTTTAGATTTACAAACAACATTTAACAAGTATGGAATCGAAACACGATTCTCCTTTTTGTTTAATGAATCACTTATTACCCGCGCTCGTAATTACCTAGTTGATGAGTTTCTCCGTTCAGGATATACTCATTTGTTATTCATCGACTCAGATATTCATTACTCACCACAAGATGTTCTTGCACTTTTAGCTCTAGATAAAGATGTTGTTGGTGGTCCATATCCCAAGAAATCTATTAATTGGGGTAATATTGCTGCTGCAGCAAGAGCACATCCTGAAATGGATCCCGGAACATTGCAAGAGTTGGTTGGTGAATATGTTTTCAATGTAGTAAAAGGCACACAATCATTTCAAGTATCAGACCCATTAGAAGTGATGGAGATTGGTACAGGACATATGCTGATTAAACGTCATGTATTTGATATGATGCAAGAAGCATACCCACTTATCAAATATAAACCAGATCATGTTGGTCAGGCTAACTTTGATGGTTCACGATACATTCATGCTTACTTTGATACAGTAATTGACACCAAAGAATCTATCACAGGCGGTGGTAGTGAAAGGTACCTGTCAGAGGACTATATGTTCTGCCAAATGTGGCGTAAGATTGGTGGTAAGATTCACCTATGCCCATGGATGAAACTACAACATATTGGTTCATATGCCTTTAGCGGTAATATGCCTGCTGTTGCTCAGTATACTGGTAAATTATGATAATTGGTTTGGTTGGTTTTATCGGATCAGGCAAGGGAACTGTCGGTGATATTCTTGAACAAAAGGGTTTCATCAAAGACAGTTTCGCCAAACCACTTAAAGATGCTTGTGCAGTAATGTTTGGTTGGTCTCGGGAACTCCTTGAGGGAGATACCGAGATGAGCCGAAAGTGGCGTGAAGAACCTGATTCCTATTGGAGTGAAAAATTCGGCCGTGAATTTACTCCTCGTGAAGCTTTACAGAAGATGGGCACCGAGGCAGGTCGTGAGGTCTTTCATAAAGATATTTGGGTCATTTCGTTACTGAACCGTGCAAAAGGTAAAGATGTAGTTGTTACTGATGTTCGATTTCAAAATGAAATTAAATACATCCAAGACAATGGTGGTATCGTTATTCGTGTCAAACGTGGTGTAGATCCAGATTGGTTTAAACATTTAGAAAAAATTCAATTAGATACCGAAAGAACCAAGTTCATGTTGCATGAACTTATCCATAAATCGGAATGGGATTGGGTAGGCTGTGAATTTGATTACACGATTACCAACAATGGTACGATTCAAGACTTAGGCAAAGATGTAGAAAGAGTATTGCAATTTATAAAGTGATGTAGTATAATGGTGTTTCAATTACAATATGGAGTATATTATGCAGTTATCTACGGATACAATTGAAGTATTGAAAAACTTTGGTAAGATTAACCAAGGTATCCTTTTTAAGAAAGGTAATGTTTTAAAGACAATTTCTTCTGGTAAGAACATTCTTGCTCAGGTTACAATCAAAGAAGATGTTCCAAATGAGTTTGGTATCTATGATTTGAACAAATTTTTGTCTGTTGTTTCTCTACACAAAGATGCCCCAACCTTTGAGTTTTCAGAGAAAGAAGTTAAGATTGTTGGCAACAAAGGTCGCAGTAAGATTCGATATCGTTTCTGTGAGCCAAGTTCCATCAATTCACCACCTGATAGAGAATTGGCCATGCCTGATCCAGAGGTCTCATTCACATTGTCTGATGAAGATTTCAAATGGGTTATGAATGCAGCCGGTGCTCTTGGTTCACCACAACTTGCTGTTGAATCTGATGGTGAGAAAGTCACTTTGTTGACATTTGATAGTGCAGATAGCTCAGCACACACTGATGCACTTGAAGTTTCTGCTGGTAATGGTGATAAGTTCCGTTTCATCTTTAAGACAGAGCATATTGCAAAGTTGCTTTCCGGTGGATATGATGTTCAAATCTCATCAAAAGGCATTTCAAATTTCAAACACAAGACTGTAAACCTTCAGTACTGGGTCTCTACTGAGACTGGTTCTACTTTTACAAAGGCTTAATATGCTAGTCTACTTTACAAATAGCTTCAAGGGTAATGCTACAGATTCCATCGCCATTAACCCTGACCATGTGATTAGTGTTTTTGAAATTCTAAATGAAGAAGAAGAGAAAGTAACTGCAATCTATGGCATTGGTAACAATACATGGACTGTTGAAGAACCTTACCTTGATGTTGTTGCTAGTATGAATCGTGGTTTCTGAGTTTTTATTTTATATTATGGAGTTTGTGAATGATGGAACATTTATTATTTACGGAGAAATACCGTCCTAAAAAGATTGCTGACTGTATTCTTCCTGAACGGTTGAAAACACCGTTTCAGGAGTATGTCACGCAAAGTAATATACCCAACCTTCTTCTAGCTGGTGGTGCAGGTGTAGGTAAAACTACAGTTGCTAAAGCCATGTGTGAAGAAATTGGTTGTGATTATCTGGTCATTAACGGTTCGGATGAATCTGGTATTGATACATTTCGTGTGAAGATTAAAAACTTTGCATCGTCTATGTCTCTTGCAGGTGGTCGTAAGGTCATCATCATTGATGAAGCTGACTACTTGAATCCAAATTCAACCCAACCTGCTTTGCGTAATGCAATTGAAGAGTTTGCTGGTAACTGCTCGTTCATTTTCACTTGTAACTTTAAGAATCGTATCATTGACCCTTTGCACAGTCGTTGTGCAGTTATTGACTTTGCACTAAAGAACAATGAGAAGGCACAGATGGCCACTCAATTCTTTAAGAGAATTCAATCAATTTTACGAAGTGAAAATATTGAGTATGAGGACAAGGTTGTTGTCGAATTGGTTAAGAAACACTTTCCAGACTTTCGCCGTGTGATTAATGAGTTACAAAGGTACTCACAGTTTGGTAAGATTGATAGTGGCATTCTTGCACATATAGTGGAAGTATCAATAGGTGATATTATCAAATACATCAAAGACAAAGACTTTGGTGCTATTCGTAAGTGGGTTGCTAGCAATGATATTGATGCAACAACATTCTTCCGTAAAATCTATGATAACCTGTATGATGTTTTAAAGCCACAAAGTATTCCACAAGCCGTAATTATTTTGGCTGATTATCAGTACAAACAGGCATTCGTAGCTGATTCTGAGATAAATACTGTGGCTTGTCTTACGGAAATCATGGTTGGGTGTGAGTTTAAATGAACACCATAATTCTAAATACCTTTTCATGGATAAAAGATGACTTTACTTCTCATCGGTTTCGTTTTATTGTTGAGTTGTTGGCTTGGGCTATTAGCATTGCTTGTTCAATTACCATGGCACTTACCGTCCCAAATCCTCCTCTTCTGGCTCTGTATCCTGTTTGGATCGCTGGTTGTGCCATGTATGCTTGGGCTAGTTATACTCGGAAATCATTTGGGATGCTTGCTAACTACATCTTGTTAACAACTATTGATACAATCGGTCTAGTGAGAATGTTATGAGTAATCCTTTTGATTATGTAAATGCCATTCTCCAGAATAAGAAAGAAATTATTGTTGATGAATTAACAGAAAAAGAGTATCTACCTTTTATTGTTAATCGGTCGTTATCTTATCATTCCGACTGTATAATGTATGCCAATGAAATGAACCGGAGACACTTTCTAGATAAAAAGCTTCAAAATGATTTCCTACTAAATACGATTAGGTCAAAGAAAAGACCTTTCGCAAAGTGGGTTAAGTCTGAAAAAAGTGAAGATATAGAATGTGTTAAACTGGCCTACGGTCTGTCTGATTCCAAAGCTATTGAAGCTTTACGCCTACTAAGTGATGAACAAATCCAACTATTAAAAGAGAAAACCGATACAGGTGGATAAGCATCATGGTAGATTTAAAACAGTTTGTTGAGGTAACACTCAACGAGCAGGATGATTTTTTGAAGGTTCGTGAGACATTGACCAGAATCGGTGTATCTTCACGGAAAGAAAAAGTGTTGTACCAATCATGTCATATTCTCCATAAACAAGGACAATATTTCATAACGCACTTTAAAGAATTATTTTTATTAGATGGTAAACCTTCGAACATATCTGAGAATGATATACAAAGACGTAACGCTATTGCAAAGTTATTGGAAGAATGGGGATTAGTAACTATTGTAAACCCACAAATTATGATTGATAACATTGCACCGATACATCAAATCAAGATTATATCGTTCAAAGAAAAGAATGAATGGGAATTGGTTACCAAATACAACATTGGTAAGAAACCTGACCAAATGCATTAATATGGATTTTTATTATGAAACCTACGAAACTAAAAAACATCTACACAGGCGATATCGTTTATTGCCATAATATTAATGAAACTTCATTAGTTGATGATAAGGTGTTTATCAAGGTACACTCAGAAGATAATCCATCAAGGACATTTTTAGTTAATAAGGCAGCCTTCAACGTCATTGGATGATTGCCGCATTTGATTTACCACTATGATATAATGGTGGTATTGTGAGGATATATTATGAAAATTGCAGTTTGTTCCGATTTGCACCTTGAATTTGGTGGCTTAATTTTAACCAATAAAGATAATGCTGATGTTCTGATTCTTTCAGGTGATATCTGCGTGGCTAAAGACTTATTGGAATTAGGTTCACAGAGAGACAAGTCAGAGGCAATCCATGAATTCTTTAAGAATTGCTCTGGTGAATTTAAGCACGTTATCTATATTACCGGCAACCATGAACACTATCATGGTGACTTTGCCACCACATTAAGAGATTTGAAATACAATCTCCATTATCTCCAAAATTTACACATCTTAGATAAAGAGACGGTCACACTTGACGGTGTTACCTTTATTGGTGGAACTTTGTGGACTGATATGAATGAAAGTGATCCAATGACACTTAATGCTATCGGTAGCATGATGAATGATTTTCGTCTTGTCAAAAATAGCAATAAGAAAGTTTCATTTCGTGATGCTGATGGTCAATTCCATGAGCGAACGGCCAAGTTTTCACCTCAAGATGCTGTGGAAGACCATAAAAAAATGGTCGACTATATTCACCATGTTGTTAGAGGTAAAGACAATCAAAAGTTTGTTGTTGTTGGTCACCATGCACCATCAAAGCTTTCTACACACCCAAGATATCAAAATGAAACATTGATGAATGGTGGATATAGTTCTGATTTATCACAATTCATTTTGGATAATCCACAAATCAAATTGTGGACTCATGGTCATACACACGAAACATTTGATTATGTGATTGGTGAAACACGAATTGTTTGTAACCCACGTGGTTATGTATTTCATGAAAGAGGATCTCAAGAAGATGATCCTTATTACCCAAAGATTATAGAGATTTAACTTTTCTCACTCTGTATCCCGATGAAGTTCTCCATCCATTTCTAGCAGCAGACTTTATCGTGGCAATATTTAGATTATTATCCCTACAAAATTGATTTAGATTTTTGATTTTTATTTCTATGTCAGTTGGTAGTGTAATTATCCACTCTCTTATATGTGGGGCAGCACATTTAGTTTTTATAGTTGAATCACTCATAGCCAATTTTGTTCCTATACTCACATTATTTCGTTCTTCTGTAGAATATTTTTTATTAGCAGCAAATTTTGTTTTGGAAATTGATGGTCCAGTTCTTGGTCTTAAAATTCCTTTATATTTACTAGGTCTTCCAATTAATGCGGATCTAATCTTATTAGTGTGATCGGCAGTTTGTTTGTAACCACTGGTGCCATCTCCTCCATCAGTTTTATTTCTTAAAATACCTGTACCAATATCCTTACGACCATACCATTTAATCATTCTACGTTCAAGAGCAAAAGCTCCGAGTTCGGTTAAGTTTGCCTCTATTATTATTATTCTTGTGTTATCATTAGGTGGGATATGACCTTTAGATTTTTGCCAAGCTCTGTTATCTTTACCTTTACCGATGTAGTAAGGTGTGCCATCTGGTCTGAGATAGGCATAGACGTAGTAGATTAGGCGGGGAGTATATATATTCATGCTGACATTCCTGTTTAATGTTAGAGCTAGTAGATGTTGGTAGCATCGTGACTAGCACCTTATTTATATAATTTGATAATGGGTTTTAGTATGAAAGAGAAATTCATTGATGCACACATGAAGGCAGCTGAGGTCTATGCTCAGTTGTCCTCAGCTAAACGCCTCCAAGTTGGTTGTGTTGTTGTAAAAGATAACACAATCATTGGTATTGGTTACAATGGTATGCCATCAGGATGGACAAATGATTGTGAAGATCGTGTATGGGATCCGGGTTCTGGACCATATTTGACCCAAGAAGAGATGGATACAGCATATCCTTACAACGGTTGGCACAATGGTGTTGGTCGTGTTGTCCGCTATGGATTGAAAAGTAAACCAGACGTAATGCACGCTGAGACAAATGCTATCGCAAAGATTGCTCGCAGCACAAACTCAAGTGATGGTGCTGCATTGTTTGTGACTCATGCACCTTGTTTAGATTGTGCAAAGATTATACACCAGGCCGGAATCAATTCCGTTTACTATCGCAATACCTATCGTTCAACCGATGGTATTGATTTCTTAGAGAAGTGTAACATCAATGTCAAAAAGGTATAACAGTAAAGTTTTAGAAATTTGTAATAATGGTGACGCTATTGTAGAATTGCCAGAAGAACTTATGGAAAAACTTGGTTGGAAAGTGGGTGATAAACTAGACTATCAAATGAAAGATGGTTCAGTTTATGTTACAAATTTATCATTGAAGGAAAGAAAGTAATGTTGGAATGCTTAATTGTCGGTGATAGTATTGCAGTTGGTACCAAGATATTTGCACCTCATTGTGAATTGCAAGGTAAAGGTGGTATCAATACATGGCAGTTTAATAAAATGTACAAGGGTTCATTTTATGCCGACACACTCATTATTAGTTTAGGTTCTAATGACCATAAGGGTGTTAAGACCTATGATGAATTATTTGAGATGCGTCAGCGAGTTGGTGCTAAGAATGTGTTTTGGGTACTACCTGCTGGAGTAGCAAAAGGTAGTGGTGTGTCAATTGAACAGATTCAAAGTATTGTGAAAGAATTAGCTGCATATTATGGTGATAAAGTATTACCAATTCGTGGTTTGCAACCAGATGGTATTCATCCATCATGGTCTGGTTATAAAGATATTGTTGAAAGGACTAAAGAATGAATATGTATAAAGATGTAGTCACCTTCATTGAAGCCTGTAACCAAAAACCAACAATTGATAGTGTAAATTTATATACAAGGTTAATTGAAGAAGAGTATAATGAATTTCTTGTAGCCAGACACCAAGAAGATGAAGTTGAACAGCTTGATGCCTGCATGGATATGATTTGGGTTATTCTTGGTTACTGCTATGCAAAAGGCTATGATGTAAAGGGTGCATGGGAAGAAGTTGCTAAATCTAACCTAAGTAAGATTGATTCTGCCACAGGTAAGGTGAACAAACGCCATGACGGTAAAGTATTAAAACCTGAAGGCTGGCAACCTCCAAACTTAACCCCATTTATAGTAACATAATCCTTGCACGATAACAAGTAATATGTTATAATGATTTTTCTATGTTAATAAGGTCCTAAAATGAACATTCGTGAACTCGCAAAAAAGATGGCTGTAGAACATAAACTTCCACGTGCCGATAAGTATGATTTATTTCTCCGTGAATTCGACAACAAGGTTGAATTGATTGGTCTGATACAAGACCCAACTCTTAACATGAATGACTTCCGTGGTCGTGAAATGTTATTCCCAAAACGCTGGGTTACCCTTGCAGTATATGAAGCATCATATAAGGTGGCTGTATAATGTCACTAAAATTAATAACACTCAAAACGAATCATACAATTCTAGGTGATATTGAACAGGCTGTGGCAAATAATATTGCCTACACATTAATAAAATATCCAGTTCAAGTTGTATCTGTTCCGCCACAAGGTCCAAATGAAACAACAACTATTGCATTCTCTCCTTTTGTGGAATATGCAGAAGAATTCAGAACTGGATTCAAAATTTATAATGATGACATTTTGATGATTTCGACACCAGTTAAGGAAGTAATGAATCAATATAGTAAAATCTTTGGGAGCGGAATCCAAATTGCCACTTCCATCCCTAAACTCTGATATAATGGATGAATGATTAAATATTACACAAATGTTGCCATGGTGGGCAACAACATTCTATACCGTGGCATCAAAGATGGGCGTAGAGTCAAGATGAAAATTGGCTATACGCCCACTCTATTTCTGCCAGCGAAGAAAGAAACAAAATTCAAAACTCTCAACGGTGAATATCTTGAACCAATGAAGTTTGAATCCATCCGTGAGGCTCGTGATTTTGTTAAGAGATATGATGAAGTATCTAATTTCAAAATCTATGGCAACACGGGATATCAGTATGCATTTATTGCTGATGAACATCCAAATATGATTGATTGGAATATTGATGATATCTCCATTGCAGTCATTGATATTGAGGTTGGTTCTGAGAATGGATTTCCTGAACCGCACCTTGCTACTGAGCCTATTACCGCAATCTGTATCACCTTTCTGAAAGGTGAAACGGTGGTGTTTGGCTGTGGTGAATATGAAACGAAAGGCAAAGAGAACTACATCAAGTGTAAAGATGAGTACACCTTATGTAAATCATTTCTACAATATTGGCAAGATAATTGTCCGGATGTTGTTACTGGTTGGTACACAAAGTTTTTTGATATTCCATATTTGGTTAATCGACTGACTAAAATTGTAGGTGAAGATGAAGTTAAGAAACTATCACCATGGGGTATGATTAGTGAGCGCAAGGTATCTGCTAATAACAGCGAAAAGATTGTATATGAAATCCTTGGTGTATCTTCATTAGATTACATGGAGTTATATCGTTGGTATGCGCCGAATGGCAAGTCACAAGAAGATAATAAACTTGAGACTATTGCTAATGCAGAACTTGGTGATAGTAAACTTTCGTATGATGAGTATGATAACCTTCATGCTTTATATCGTGAGAATTTTCAAAAGTTTATTGAGTATAACATCAAAGACGTTGACCTTATCATCCGCTTGGAAGATAAGTTGAAGTTGCTTGAGCTTGGTCTTACTTTGGCCTACGATACAAAGTCCAACTATGAAGATATCTTTGCACAGACTCGTATGTGGGATGCCCTGACTTATTCCTATCTTTTGGAAAAAGGCATTGTTGTTCCACCTAAAGTTACTAAAGATAAGTCCTCTGCATTTGAAGGTGCATATGTTAAAGAACCACAAGTTGGTTTGCACAATTGGGTTGCTAGTTTTGACTTGAATAGTCTTTATCCACACCTGATGATGCAGTATAACATTTCACCAGAAACACTAATCGAAGTGGCAGATTACACCGATGATATGCGTAGTATTATTATGAATGGTGTTTCTGTTGATAAGGTGTTGAATAAAAGTGTTGATACAAGTAAACTGAAAGGTGTTACACTAACACCTAATGGCCAATTCTTTCGGACAGATGTTCAAGGTTTCTTACCTAAAATGATGGAAGAAATGTATGATGATCGTAAGAAATTTAAGAAGATGATGCTCAAGGCTCAACAAGAGTATGAGAATGAGAAAGATGAAAGTAAGAAGTATGATATTGAAAAACGTATTGCTAGATTCAACAACCTACAACTTGCAAAGAAGTTATCGTTAAATTCTGCCTACGGTGCTCTTGGTTCACAATACTTTCGTTTCTATGATTTACGTTTGGCTCTTGGTGTAACCAGTGCCGGTCAATTGTCTATTCGTTGGATTGAAGCTAAGATCAATCAGTATATGAATAAGTTATTGAATACAGATGCTGATTATGTTATTGCTTCTGATACAGATTCAATTTACCTCCGCATGGCCGAACTTGTTGATAAGTTTATTAAAGATACATCCGATAAACAAAAGGTTATTTCTCTCATGGATAAAATCTGTGAAGATAAGATTCAACCGTTCATTGATAAATCATACGAAGAGTTGGCTGAATATGTCCATGCCTATGCTCAGAAGATGCAGATGAAACGTGAAGGCCTATCTGACAAAGGTATCTGGACTGCCAAGAAACGGTATATCTTAAACGTATACAATAACGAAGGCGTTCAGTACAATGAACCACACCTGAAAGTTATGGGTCTTGAAATGGTTAAATCATCAACACCATCGGTTATCCGTGACAAGATGAAAAAGACTATTTCTCTTGTTGTGAATGGAACAGAAGAAGATATCCATAAATTCATTGCTGATTTCCGTATAGAGTTTTGGGGATTACCACCTGAAGAAGTTTCTTTCCCTCGTGGATGTAATGGTATAAAAGAGTACTCAGACAAAGTGATGATGTATAAGAAAGGCACACCAATTCAAGTTCGTGGTGCAATTCTTTACAATCACTATTTGAAAACTCTCGGCTTAGATAAACAATACCCATACATTAAAGAAGGTGAGAAGTTGAAATATACTTATCTCAGACAACCAAATAAATTTAAAGATAATGTGATTTCATATCCTGTTAGACTGCCAAAAGAATTTGGTCTGCATGAATATATTGATTATGATTTACAATTTGAGAAGGCCTTTCTCGAGCCAATCAAAGTGATTTTAAATTGTGTTGGTTGGACTACAGAAAAAACCAGTTCACTACAGGATTTCTTTAATTGAACGATATTAGAATCATAAAAACAGGCATCAATGTCTCTAAGATGTTGAAACAATTGGAACAACATCCAGAAGATTGGGGTAGCCAGTCTAAAATGGATAATGTTGATTCTTTATTGAATTATGGCTACCAAGAACTAAGTGCTGATGTTTTGCAACTGGTTGTTGGTGGCGTAAGAAGTGTGAATGATTTTGTTGGTGATACAGAGATATGTGTACCAACTCCAGCATTCCATAAACACACCGAAATGGTTAGATTCTTACAGAGACACTTTAAGAATTTTAGGCGTTGCGGTTATTTGTCTCTACCGATTGGTGGTGTAGTAGATAGCCACATTGATGTAGGTACATATTACTTAACTAAAGATAGGTATCACCTATCAATACAGGGAAGGTATGAATACCATTGTGGAGACGATGTAACAATTGTAGAACCTGGAACATTATTATGGTTCAACAATAAGAAGATGCATGGCACAGTTAATGTCGGCGATTGTACAAGAATTACCTTTGTGTTTGATGTTCCACACAAAAACAACAAGCCATATTAGTAATAACTGTTATACATACTAGTAGAGGGATAGTAACCCTCTTTAAAACAATCAACATTAAGGAAAACAAATGAGTCTATTAGACAAACTAAAAAAGTCCGGTTCGATCAAATCGGCAGAAGTATTGAGTGAATCAACATTCTTCAACAAAAAAGACCCAATCGTAACAGATGTGCCAATTATTAATATTGCCATGTCTGCTGATCCAGAAGGCGGTCTTATTTCCGGTTTAACTTTTCTTGCCGGTCCATCACGACATTTCAAATCATTACTAGGTCTGGTTCTTGTTAAGGCCTACATGGACAAATACAAAGATGCTGTTTGTCTATTCTATGATTCTGAATTTGGTATTACACCAGAGTATATTCAAACAAATGGTATCGACACCAGCCGTGTTATTCATATACAAATCGAACACCTTGAACAATTGAAGTTTGATATTTCACAACGACTTGAAGTTATTGAGCGTGGTGATAAAGCTATTATTTTTATTGATTCTGTTGGTAATTTGGCATCCAAAAAAGAAGTTGAAGATGCGCTAGATGGTAAATCTGTTGCAGATATGACAAGAGCTCGTGTAATGAAATCATTGTGGCGTATTGTTACGCCACACTTGACTATAAAAGACCTGCCAATGATTGCGGTTAATCACACCTATCAAACAATGGAGATGTACTCTAAGGCTGTCATGTCTGGTGGTACTGGTGGTATGTATTCTGCTAATCAAGTTTTCATTATTGGTAAAGCACAAGAAAAATCAGCATCTGGTGATAAAGAATTGCTTGGTTATAATTTTACAATCAATATTGAGAAATCTCGTTTCGTAAAAGAGAAGTCAAAGTTTCCCTTCTTAGTTACATTTGATGGTGGTATTCAAAAATATTCTGGTCTATTAGAATTAGCAACCGAAGCAAATATGGTTTCAGTTGGTAAGTATAGTCGTTCAACTGGCTATGCTGTGGTTGACCAAGAAACTGGTGAAGTCGGTGAAATGATGCCATTTGACAAAACACAGACTTCTGAATTTTGGAATCCAATTATGAAGAGTGAAAAATTCAAAGAACACATCAAGCAAAAATACGGCATTGCATACGGTAGTTTGTTGCAAGATGAAGAAGAATTAGAAGAACCTGAATCACAATTACTACAAGAGGATGATGAGTAATGTTTAATTTCGGCCGCAAGAAAAAGATAGTGCCGAAGGAAGGTGAGGACTATAAATTTATAGACTTCACCGATTCTGACCTTACAGGCATTATGGTACTCAAAGGTGAGTATTCTGGTGTAGTCTACCATTATGGCAAAGTCCGAGTAAAAGAGCAAGGTGAATTTGCCACGTTAGAGTTTGGATTTACATTAGTTAACCCAGGCAAACACGACATAGACCTCTTGCAAAAAGATGAGGGATTTGTTACAATAATGGGAGATGTACTTTCTGAAATTTTAACTAAGGGTGATAATGAAAAGATTGGAAACCACGATCCTGAAGAATCTGATTTATTGTGAAGAGTATGCTCGTAAAGTCGTACCATTCATTAAACAAGATTACTTTTCGGATTTAACGGAAAGAAATGTATTTAAAGCAATATATAATTTCACAAGCAAGTTTAAAACCCTACCAACACACGAAGCTCTAGTCATCAATTTCACCGAAAGTAATTTGTCAGAACCAGAAGTCCGTAATGCAATTACTTTGCTAAATGAAATACATGATGATAAAGATCCAAGTGAACAACAATGGTTAACAGAGCAAACAGAAAAGTTTTGCCAGGACAAAGCCATATATAACGCCATCATGGAATCTGTTTCAATTCTAGATGACAAGACACACATGAAATCTAAAGGTGAAATCCCAAAACTATTGAGTGATGCTCTTGGCATTTCATTTGATAACTCTGTTGGTCATGATTACTTAAACGATTCAGATTCACGGTATGATTTCTATCACCGTGTTGAATCTCGTATTCGATTTGACCTTGACTTGTTCAACAAAATTACAAAGGGTGGTTTTCCAGTTAAGACCTTGAACATCGCATTGGCTGGAACTGGTGTTGGTAAATCCTTGTTCATGTGCCATTGCTCTGCTGCGGCTTTGAGTCAAGGTAAGAATGTATTGTATATCACGATGGAAATGGCAGAAGAAAGAATTGCTGAACGTATTGATGCAAACTTATTGAATGTTGACCTGAGTGAATTACAAACATTGACCCGTGAAGATTACCTGCGTAAGTTTGGTGTCCTGAAAGATAAGACACAAGGTAAACTAATCATCAAAGAATATCCAACAGCTTCTGCTCATGCGGGACATTTCCGTTCTTTGTTGAATGAGTTAAAACTGAAGAAGAATTTTACACCAGATATTATCTTTATTGATTACCTGAACATCTGTTGTTCAAGTAGAATTAAGATGGGTGCAAGTATCAATTCATATGCCTATATTAAATCTATTGCAGAAGAATTGAGAGGTCTGGCTGTAGAGTTTGCTGTGCCTGTTGTGAGTGCCACACAAACAACTCGTAGTGGTTTCAGTAACACCGATGTTGGTCTAGAAGATACTTCAGAGTCATTTGGTTTGCCTGCAACGGCCGATTTTATGTTTGCTTTGATTAGTACAGAAGAACTTGAACAGTTGAATCAGATTATGGTTAAACAACTGAAGAATCGCTATGGTGATCCAAACCTGTATAAACGATTTGTTGTTGGTGTTGATAGATCCAAGATGCGGTTGTATGATGCAGAACCATCTGCTCAGACCGGTATTGTAGATACTGGTGTACCTGATGATGATAAGCCATTGAACACATTTGGTAACAGAGAACGTAGATTCAATTCCAAGTTTGACGGTGTTAAGATATAATGAAGTATAAAGCCCTATATAAGAAGATGCATTCCTTTGCTCCAAAGTTTGTTGGTGCTAAAACTATGGGGCAGATAATGTATTGGTCTCGTAAGATGATGAAACAACATAACATACCTGTTAGTCGAATCATTGATGAGTCTAACGCTGCATTGAGTGGTTACACGATTGGTGGTTTCTTTGATCCAATGAAACAGTTTGGTGATAGCTCTATTGAATTGTATATTGTGTTTAACGAAGATGATAAGAAAATACAATTTGACATTTGTGAGGGTGGTGCTAAACTAATCATTGATGAAATGTTTAAGACTTATGTACATGAGAAGAGACACCGTTATCAATTTCGTAAAAGAGGAAAGGTATTTTGTAGGAAATACCGAAGCACGGTTGCTGATGAAGAATTAAAATATGATATGGAATATTACGGCGACTATGATGAGATTGACGCCTATGCTCTAGAGGCAGTAATAGACCTTAGACTACTAAGCTTTTCGTGTATTATGGAAAAGTACCAAGAATTGTTTGCAAAAAATGATTCGATAGTGTATAATAGATTTTTAAAGAAGTGCTACAAATTTGAAGATAAAATATCCTTATGATTAAAGAAGAAATAGTAAAATACTTTGCCGATAACTGTGATGCTCGTGGCATTCCTAATATCAGTAATTCTGCTTGGCTTGAGTTTATAGCTCAATATGATAAAGATGATATTCGTCAATCTTTGGCTGAATATGTGCATCGAAACAATATTCCTTTTCCAACAAATGAATATGAATATCATGAGATAGAAACCTCATTCAGAAATTTTTATCACCGACAGCATTACGATCAATATAAAGACTTTGATGTTGTTGAAGAAAGATATGAATACAAATACAAATATTCAGATATGCCTTTGGGTGTTATTGATAAATCTAATTTCTTCAACAAAGTAAGTGATTATTTTCAACAAAAAAATAGAATGAAGTGTGGATCGAATTCATCATTCGCACCGTCAGACATATGGAATAATAAAGACAAGCTGAGTAAGATGAATTGGACATTTTGGCGTCCAGGTGTTATGCAAGATAAAGATTTAAATGAAATCTCTTTTCGTGAAGCCTTTAGACTTGGTGTATATACCGCAACACAATTCAAACCATCAGTTGCAAAGGCATTATATGAAAAACATAATGCAATAAATGTATTAGATACATCTTGTGGTTGGGGTGATAGGCTTGCTGGTTTCTATGGAACACCAGGAACTAAGTTGTACGTTGGTTGTGATCCTAATCCTGATGTATTTGAGGTGTATAAAAAACAATGTATAGCTTATGAAACAATGATTGGTGGAAAACCACAGTTAATTGAAACGAAAGATTATTTTGAATGCATTGGTTTAAAAACAGTTAAGATATGGAACTTACCATCCGAAGATGTGAATTGGGATTTGTATGTTGATACCTTTGATTTCTACTTTACCTCTCCGCCATATTTTGAAACAGAGAAATATGGTACAGATAATGATAAGGTAGATAATCAATCGTGGGCAAGGTATGATTCGTTTAAAGGATGGAAATATGACTTCTTCTTTAAGGTAACTGAGGCTGTTTGGAAGACAATCAAACACAACGGATACATGATGATAAACATCATAGAACCGCGCACCAAGGGGTCTAAACGACTCAATCTATGTGATGACATGGTCGATCATTTTAAGTCATTTAAAGACTCTTTTTATGTTGGTAAGATAGGTATGCGTATGATGGCAAGACCAAATACGGCAGAGCATAAAGGTGTGTTTATTGAACCAGTCTGGGTATTTCGTAGAGGAAATTCAGAATATCCAAAGACAGAAAAATCTACCTTAGAATCATTTTTTGAATAGTATAAATAATTCAATAAATTAATAGGAGTATTATATGGCAGAGAGTGATAGCGACACAAAAGCTTTTGAAAGTGCTCAAGCACTATTTTGTGCTATGGCTGACTTTCTTGGAGCAGCAAAAGCTAAAAAAGTTTTAAATTATCAACCTCGTCCAATTGGATATCCAACATATGGTGAATTTAAATCAAACAATAAAAAATTAGTAACTGATTCATTTTCAAAAATAAAAACTACTGGCGTTGGGTTGGAATTAATAGAGAAGATTTTAAATAAAGATGTTGATTGGTATAAATCGTCAATAAATGTTGCTATAAAACTCATTGACGATATAGATGAAATAGACGAAGATTTTAAGAAAATTCAAAGACCAGGATGGACAGATTTCTTATATTATCGTGGAGCTAAAGGTGGTAGGTCTGTGATGGAAGATATTGAAGAACTGTTTAAGATTGCAAACAAACAAGACAAATTATTTGGAGATGTAAATAAATGGAGTCCAGCAGATATATATTTTGCTTCTAAAAATGCAGAGAAAAAAATTCAAGACTATGTTAGTAAACCACCTCAAGGATTTAATTTTATAAATTTAAATCAACTTATGAATGGTTTAATAGAATCTGGAGATTTATTAGGAGTTTCTTTAAAGAAAGCTCCAGATAAAGTTGATATTTACAGAATTAATTTTACAGAAGAAGAAAATCAAAAAATATTAGAAAATGTTAAATATCTAGATATTTCTGAAAATAAGGGAACAGATAGAGACATTGCAATATATTTTGGTAGTTCAAAAACCAAACCATTTATTAAAATAAGACATGATCCTTATAGTGAAAATTTAGGAGTAAGTTTATCAGTAAAAGTTGAGATTGAGGGTAAAAATTCTAGGCTTGGTTCTTTAACTAGTTTTGGAACTGGAACAAATAGTTCAAGTGCAACAGGATTTACTGACCTTTGGGCCCGGGTTGATTCTAATTATGCTAAAAAATTAGTTGTTTCTTATAACAAAGGTGTCACTGATTATAAAACTGGAATTGATAATTTGAATACAAAGTATTCAAATATGGTAAAAAAAGAAACAGGAAAAAAAACAACTGGCCTACAATTAAAAGCTGAAATAAAAAAGATAGAAGCTACAAAAGAACACATTGAACAAATTCTAAAATCAAATGGTAGATTTGATTATAAAAAAAAACTTGGTATGACTAATATTAACTCAATTATGAATTTAAAACCAACACTATATGAAACTTATCAAAATGAAAGAATATTATTAAGTATTACACATATAGTTGGCAGTTTTGAAGGATTGATAAGGGCTTATTTTACTGAAGGTAGAAGAGTGCAAGATATTACTAAAGAAAACGTAACACAAAAAGATATAAATTTACAAATTAAAAAAAATAATGTTATAATGGAAATTTATATGTATGCATCTGCTATGTCACCTTCTTCTGGTAGATATGTAATCGCAAAATAAATGTTATTAATAAATTTGCCTCGTTTAAGAATTATCTGAATTATATATAATATATCACTCACTTTTGATAATTGAGTGATATATTAACATTATTATAAGTGAGTGAGAAATGAAAGATTTAATTATAGGATGCTGTACCAATTACGATTGGAATAAATTAAAGTATTGGGTTAATTCTATTAACCGTTGTGGTTATGAAGGTCACAAAGCAATGGTGGCCTTCAACATCAGTTTTGATACTATCGAAAAACTGGTTCAATCTGGCTTTGAAGTCATCTTGCCAGGAAAAAAGGATGAAGAAAACAGACGATATGTTTATCAGTCTAGTTTACCTGTTCACGTTGAACGATTCATCCACATTTACAATCACCTAAGAAATAATGAATATCGGTATGTTATTACAACCGATGTGAAGGATGTTGTCTTTCAAAAGAACCCAATTACATTCCTTGAGGAAAGGTTAGGTGATAAGAACCTGATGTTTGCCAGTGAGAGTATGCACTATAAAGACGAACCTTGGGGTAACCAAAATCTAATTGAAACATTTGGTCCATTCTTCCATGATATTTTCAAAGAGAATGTAATCTTCAATGTGGGTGTGCTTGCTGGTAGATCCACTTGTATGAGAGATTTGGCTGCAAACATTTTTGTTATGTCAATCAATCGCCCGATTCCTATTGTTGACCAATCGACATTCAATTTTATGGTTGCACAACATCCATATATCACAACATCGGCATATATGGCATCCGAATCTGGATGGGCAGCACAACTTGGCACAACGGTAGACCCAAGTAAAAAAGAACAATTCGGTCCATTCCTATTAGAACCTTCACCTGTTATGATTAACGGCGAAGTTGCAACTTCTAAAGGAAATGTCTTTACAATTGCTCACCAATATGATCGGATACCAGGATGGAAAGAACGTATAGAGGAAACATATAATGACTAAAAGAGTATTGATTACCGGTGGAGCAGGGTTCATTGCACACCATTTGATTGAAACAATCCTTGACCAAACTGACTGGACAATTGTGTCACTTGATCGACTTGATTTCTCTGGCAATCTAAATCGCCTTGAAGATATTATGAAGAAATATGATCGTGATACCAAGAAGCGTGTTGAGATTGTATTTCACGATTTAAGAGCTGAGATTAACCCACAGACTTCTGGTTTGATTGGTGATTGTCAATTGGTTCTACATCTTGCAGCAGGTTCACACGTTGACCGTTCTATTGAATTCCCAATGGAGTTTGTACAAGATAACGTAGTTGGTACAGTTAACCTATTACAGTTTGCTCGTACACTTCCTAATCTGGAGAAGTTTGTATACTTTAGTACAGATGAGGTATTTGGTCCTGCACCAGCTGGTGTTGATTACACCGAACGTGATCGTTACAACGCAACTAACCCATACTCAGCATCAAAGGCAGCCGGTGAGGAGATGTGTGTAGCATTTGAAAACACTTACAAGATGCCAATTATTGTTACTCATACGATGAATGTATTTGGTGAACGTCAGCATCCTGAGAAGTTTATTCCTAAAGCCATTCGTTATGCTCGTGATGGTCTTACACTAACCATCCATTCTGATGCAACTAAAACAAAAGCTGGTTCACGCCACTATGTTCATGCTAAAGATGTTTCAGACGGTCTTATGTTCATTCTTAATCTACCAAAAGATTATGCAAGAGTGCCTGATTTTGGTGGTGCTAAGATTCCTAAATTTAATATTGTTGGTCCCGATGAGATTGATAACCTAGAATTAGCTAGGTTAATTGCTGCAGCACAAGGTAAGGAGTTAAAATATGAGATGGTTGATTTTCATTCATCCAGACCTGGCCATGATTTACGCTACGCTTTGTCTGGCTCTTATATGGAATCTTTAGGTTGGAAGCCAAATATTTCATTGCGTGAAAGAATTGAAGGTATGGTTCAATGGTCTTTGGAGAATGATAAATGGCTCAGATGAAATTGAAAGAAATCTTTTGGAACCTAGAGAAAGGTTCGACTAAGTGGTCTGGTTACTTTGATGTGTATGAAAAACACCTTAACAAGTTTGTTGATAAATCACCAAGAATTCTGGAGATTGGAGTTTTAGGTGGTGGTTCAATTGAAATGTGGTTGAAGTACTTTGGTAAAGACACATCGGTAATTGCTGTTGATGTTAATCCTGAATGCTTAAATTATAAGTATGATGGTGATGTACAGATCATTATGGGTGACCAATCTTCACCAGAATTCTGGAAACAATTTGCAGAAGAGTATGGTACCTTTGATATCATTATTGATGATGGTGGTCACACAATGAACCAACAAATTACCACATTAAACTGTATGTTCCCACATTTGAATGATGATGGTGTCTTTGCTGTTGAAGATACTCATACAAGTTATTGGCAGAATTGGGGTGGTGGTTACAAAGAGCCACAAACTTTTCTTGAACACGCAAAGAAGGTTACCGACTCTATGAATCAACAACACTTTCAAGGTAATAACTATATTCTGCCACAAACCCTTGAAAGGTATAAAGGTTTGAATAGTGTTTCTTTTTACAATAGTATTGTGGTCTTTGAGAAAGAAGCCTATAAAGAGTTTGGTATTACAGATAATAAGGAAAATATTGGAAAAGATTTATGAAGATAGCACTATGCCTTTCAGGACAACCTCGTAGCTTTAAACAAGGCTATGAGTTTGTTTATGAGAATCTATTAAAAGACCATGATGTTGAGGTGTTTATTCACACATGGGAAAGTGAACAGACACATGAGGCTATAATTCAATATGAAGCTAGATCGTGGCAAGTAGATCCAGCACTAACAAATGATTTATCAAAGTACACCAATGTTCCACCACCACAACCAAACTGGAAAGTAAAAGAACCAGCTCGTGCAACATGGAATCAATTGTATAGCATTAAGAAATGCAATTGGCTAAAATCAGAATTTGAAATCCTATACGATATGAAATTTGATTGGGTTATTCGTTCTCGTTTTGATTTTGCAATCAATGTTAAAATTCCATTTGCAGAACTAGATAGCACTAAACTTTATATTCCAAATTGCAGGCAAGTTCCTAATCGTGATTTTGGTAATGACCAGTTCGCATTCTCATCTTCAGAAAATATGGATAAGTATGCTGACACATTCACACACTTGGATAGATTCTATGAAAGTGGTGTACAGATGATGTGTGAAGATATGATGAGTGCCAATTGGAAAGAAAAAGGTTTTGTTGGTGAGAATTTGGTTTACTGTAATATGAATCATCCATTTCCACCTGGTGAAAATAATGGAACATGGCATAGTTTAATTCGTGAGGATTTTGAAAAATGGGTGCGCTAGTAATTTGTATGGCTGGTTTAAACACCAGATTCCATGATGTTGGTTTTGATATTCCAAAATATCTGTTACCTTGGGGTGAAGAAACAATCATTCATAACATTCTTAAAGAATTAGGAAAGTTTGATGAGGTTATTTTATTGGCCAATAAACGTGATGTGTATTTTAAGAAAGAGTTGGTTGAAACAATTAAACCACTTGGACTAACAGAAGATAACATCCATTATATCGGCGATACTAATGGACAAGCTCACACCGCATACATCGGTGCTTCATTAATTAAAAACAAAAAACAACCATTCTTTGTTCATAATGCTGATACAATTCTTACGGGTAGAAATTTTAAAGAAATTGAAAGCTACATGGCTCATGCTTATGTTGATGTATTTGTTGCTACCAACCCAAAGTATTCGTATGTTAGGTCAAAAGATGGAATTGTAACCGAGATTGTTGAGAAGTGCGCTATCTCTCCTTTTGCAAGTTCAGGCCTATATGGTTTTCGTAATGCAGAAATATATGAAGATAATTACGAATTAGTATTAAATGGATTCACAGGTAAAGAATTGTATATTGCGAATGTACTAGGCCACATGATTAGGAATGGTGAATCTATTGGTCTAAATGAACTGAATAATGAATATGAAACAATTGTCCTTGGTAGTCCACAAGAATATGGTCTTGAAGTCACTAAACAGAGTTTAAAGGCAAGATGAAGATTACTAAATTGAAAGGTGGCTCTTTGAGTAACACCTCTTTACATGAAGGTGGTGCTAATAAATTTATTCGTAAATCTGTTAGCACAAAAGATAATCGTGAATATGGTTATGTTCGTTGGTATTCTCAATTAAAGAAACTACAAAGATTTGAAGCAACAGGACTATTTCCTAAAGTCTTGCGTGTTGGCATGAGAGAAGAAACGGCTTATTTTGATATTGAATACCTAGAAGGGTATAGAGATATTAAAACCATTTTGACCGAAGATACTATAACACATGATGTTATAGAAAAAATAAACGAATCTGTATGGTGTTCATTTGATAGCCTACATAGTAAAATGTATTTGCCAATTAAGGGTGCAGGTTCATTATACTTCAAAGAAGAAGTTTTACAGAAACTATATGATGCCTTTAAGTACCAAAAGTTTTCTGATTTCTACGAATCTGGTTTGTTGGATTCTTTTGAATATAATGGCCAGATTACACATGGCATTCAGAACTTTATGCCAGAACTGGAGAACTTCTTTAGTCAGCTAAATCTTACAACAGAAGAAACTATCCATGGTAATCCAACTCTTGAAAACATGATGTATTCCTTTAAAGAGGATAGAGTGATGTTTATTGATCCTTATGAAGAAAGTTGTCTTGATTCTCGCCTCTTAGATTATTCACAGGTGTTACAATGCTCAAGAAGTCATTATGGTTATATTACTGACCGAGGAGTAAAAGTTGTTGGCCCATCGGTGGGATATCACGGTAGTATTCCAAATAATTTTATTGTATTTAATAAACTATTTGAAGATAGAATTGACCCATGGGAGAAAAAGACAATTGATGTATTAGAGGCAACACAATTCATTCGTATGTTGCCATTCAAATGTGCAGCGGGTGAAACAGAGAAGGCAATGTTCTTCTATGTCCATGCTTGCCATTTATTGAGTAAGGTTTTTAAATAATGGAAAATGTATTAACGAAATTTGATAATTACAAACGCACATGGTCTGTCAAGGCCGAACTACCAATTGAGTTTACATTAAAGTACTCTAGTGATGTATTCAATGTAAACAATCACGACCTGTTGAGTTTTGGTGAGTCCAATCGCAGAGTGGTTGTCATAGATGAAACTGTATATAAACTATATGGCGAACAATTAGAAACATACTTCAAAACATTTCAGGTAGAATTAGAATTGTTTGTGGTTGATGCCACAGAAGAAAACAAAGATTGGTATCATACCGACCAGATTTTAGGTTTCTTTGAAAGAGTTGGTGTTTTGCGTAGAGAAGCCATCATCGTTATTGGCGGTGGTGTTCTGTTAGACTTGGTTGGTTTCTGTTGCTCAATCTATCGTAGAGGCATTCCTTATGTTAAGGTGCCAACTACACTATTGGCCATTGTAGATGCTTCGGTTGGTGTTAAAGTTGCGGCTAACCACTTTGGTCGTAGAAATCGTATAGGTGCATATTACCCACCAATTGCAACATTATTGGATAAGAAGTTTATTGCTACACAAGATGAGAGAAACATTGTTAATGGTATTGCGGAGATATTTAAACTTGCAGTAATCAAAGACAAAGAATTGTTTGAGTTGCTAGAGACAAGCGCAGAGCAATTAATCACCGAGAAATTCCAGTTTGGTGCCGTACCAGTTCGAGTAATCAATTCTGCCATTACAGGCATGATTGAAGAATTAGCACCAAATCTATGGGAGAAAAAACTAGACCGATGCGTTGACTTTGGTCATTCATTTAGTCCTATTATTGAAATGCAGAATATGGACACATTACAGCATGGTGAGGCTGTTGTGCTAGATTGCCTGTTGAGTTCTTGTCTTGCTAATGTTCGTGGTTATATTGATACTGAAACCTTAGAAAGAATCTTTAAGACAGCACACAGTTTAAAATTGCCTGTATTTCATAAAGATTTCTGTAATTTTGACTTGCTTAAAAAATCATTATCTGATACAATGAAACATCGAAACGGTAATCAATACTTACCTGTACCTGTTGGCATTGGTAACTATATGATACTGAATGATGTAACCGATGAAGAGATAAAGAAAGCTTCAGATTTGTTTGAAGAAGTTAACTATGAATAAGACTATTTTGATTACTGGTACAACCAGTGGTGTTGGTGCAGCAATCGCACATGATTACATTGAGAAGGGATGGACTGTAATTGGTTTTGCTCGTGGTGAATCTATATTTCAATTTGAAAACTATAAACACTTTGAGGTTGATATCACCAATCCATATTTACTAAGTGTTGTTTTTGAACAGATTGGCAATATTGACATTCTAGTTAACAATGCAGCTGTGTTTAAGATGAAACCATTTTCACAAACTAGTATTGATGAAATTGATGATATGATTGATATCAATCTTAAAGGAGCTATGTATGTGACTAAATTTGCTTTGCAGAAGATGAAAAAAGGCAGTCGTATCTTCTTTATTAATTCAGTTGCAGGTCTTGAAGAACTGGAGAATCAATCAGCATACTGTTCTTCTAAGCACGGACTTACAGGATTTGCTGGTGTTCTTGGCCAAGAATTGCGACCAAGAGGAATCAAAGTAACAAGTATTCATCCAGGCGGTATTGATACACCATTATGGAATAGAGATATACCTTACCCATGTGGTGATGTAAGTAAGGCAATTTCACCAATAGAACTTGTAAAATTGATTGACTTCGTGTATAATAGTAAATTCAACATTGAATATAAAACGATTAAGATGTTTCCTGATACGGAATGGCACAAATGATTATACCTAATAGAGACTTGTTCATCGTAACCTCCGCCCTAAAAACTAGCATTGGTGTTATTGATGATGAAGCAAGATTGAATCAAACAATTTTAGGATTAAAATCTTTACGCAAACGTGTACCTTCTGCTATAATTTTATTAGTAGATGCCTCATCAAGAATGGTTGACGAAGCCACAATGGCTAGTGTTTGCCAATATTCTGATAAATTTATCAATCTTTTTGGTAATGAAGATTCAATGTCTCTTGCAAATGCAGGTCTTAAATCCCAAGCCGAAATTGTGTTATTGTTTAAAACTTTAAATTCTTTGAAATTTCATCCTGAATTACAGCAAATGATGGCTGGTGTTCGTAGAGTATTCAAATTGTCAGGTAGAACAAATATACTTGAAGGATATGATCCAAAGGCATATGATGACTTGTATGGTAAGTATGTATTTAAAAAATCTATTCCGTCTTGGTTGCCACCAAATAAACAAATTGAATCTTCTTGTGACCACTTATTGATTACAAGAATGTATTCGTTCTGTGTATCGTTAATGGATGATTACTTACACACATTACCACAGATATATAATACTATCAATAAGTTTGGTGTGGATACTGAACACGCACATTTTGGTAACATTAAGAAAGAATACTTGGTACAATTTGATAATTTATATTGTGAGGGGGTTTTGGCAGGCAATGGCCAAATTGAGAGATATTAATGATTGACGAGAAAATTAAAGAATTAGCAAAACTGGCTAAACCAAAGTACCTACAGAACTATGACAACTTCAAACCCGGTGAAGATTATGTCATGTACTCAGGTCAATTGTGGGACGAAAGGGAGATGGAGTTATCTCTCAAGGCGTTCCTAACTGGCAAATGGATTTCTGCTGGCGAGAATGTTGAGAAATTTCAAATTAGATTCTCAAAGAAATATAATGTAAAACAATCACACATGGTCAACTCAGGTAGTTCAGCCAACTTGGTGATGATTGGTGCATTGAAGAAGCATTTCAAATGGCAAGATAATGATGAGGTGATTGTATCACCAGTTGGTTTCCCAACAACGATTGCACCATTGATGCAGAACAATCTTAAACCTGTATTCGTTGATATTGAGTTTGATACACTAAACTTTGATGTTAATCTAATTGAAGCAAAGATTACACCTAGAACAAAGGCTATTGTTGTATCACCTGTTCTTGCTAATCCACCTGACATGGATTTTATTAGAGAATTATGTGAACGACATAATTTGATTCTAGTTGGTGATAACTGTGACTCATTGGGTACAAAATGGAATGGTAAACTTCTTACCGATATGTACTTCTGTTGGTCAACATCATTCTATCCTGCACACCACATTTCAACTGGTGAGGGTGGCATGGTTTCATCCAATACACCAGAATTTATTGACATTGTGCGCTCACTAAGCTGGTGGGGTAGAGATTGCTATTGTGTTGGTTCAAATAACCAATTGCCATGCGGTACTTGTGGTAATAGATTTGACCGTTGGTTAGATACATATGATGGTATCATTGACCACAAGTATATTTTCTCCCATGCAGGATACAATCTAAAGCCACTCGATATGCAAGGAGCAATTGGTATTGCTCAGTTGGAGAAAGTGGACTTTATTGATACAAAACGCCGTGAACATAAAGCTCGATTGTCCCTATTGTTAGAAAAATATTTGAATGTTCGAATTGCAGATACTTTACCTCAATCTGATCCGTCTTGGTTTGGTGTGCCAATCATTTGTGAGACACAACAAGAAAAAGAGAAATTAGTTGCATACTTAGAAGCTAATAAGATCCAAACACGCAATTATTTTGCTGGTAATATTCTGTTACATCCAGGTTTTAAACATTTAGATGATTACAATAAGTATCCACTAGCAAACAAAGCATTGTCTCATGTGTTTATCTTAGGATGCCCACCATTTTGGAATGATAAAGTTTTTGAATATATCGAAGAGGTATTAAAAAAATGTCCGTAATTATAGAAAGAAATGATTATAAGTTAATTTTGGAAAAAAACAAATTAACTAATATACCAGATACATATGAATTGGTATTTCGCCGTGAGGTGAAAAAGGACGATAAGGTTCAAACTTATACTAATAAAATTTATATGTCAAGTTCAGAAATTGAAAAATTAAAAGCTGCATTATGACAATACAAGTATTTGGTGGTAAAGGGTTTGTTGGGTCTGAGTATGTTAAAACAAAACATGATATGATTGTAAATGGCCGAAACGATTACAGAGTGTCCTTAGATGCAACTGAAATTGTGTATTTCATTTCAACTGTAACCAATTATAATGTTAAGGTTGACCCTTATGTTGATATTGATACAAATCTAACTACTATGATAAGGGTACTTGAGCAATGTAAAGATACAGGTATTATCTTCAACTTCATCAGCTCATGGTTTGTCTATGGTGATACTGAGATGCCTGCAAAAGAAACATCATACTGTAACCCAACAGGTTTCTATTCTATCACCAAACGGTGTGCTGAACAATTATTAATTTCTTATTGTGAAACATTCAATATTAAATATAGAATTCTTAGATTAGCTAATGTAGCGGGTCAAGGAGACAAGAAGGCATCACCACAGAAGAATGCCCTACAACATATGATTAATGAATTGAAAGCTGGTCGTGATGTGAATGTATATGATGGCGGTAACCTTTATCGTGATTACATCCATGTGGAAGATGTTGCAGCTGCTATCAATTTGGTAATTGAAATGGGTGAGACTGATACTATCTACAATATAGGCAACGGCAAGAGAATCTTTTTCAAAGATATTATTGGGTATGCAAAAGACCTGATCGGTGGTGATGGGAAGTTAGTTCCAATCGAAATCCCTATGTTCCATCAGAAGGTGCAGGTCAAGTCAATGTGGATGAAAAACGATAAGTTAAAGTCATTAGGTTACATTCCTAAGTATGATATCAGACAAATAGTTGAAGATATGGTAAAATGAAACTAGAGATATATCAGGCATACTATAGACAGGAACAAATACCACATTTAGATCCTGCATTCATAACATACGACAATACAATCAACGCACAGCCACATTTGAGAGAATATCCAATGTGGCAAAAACTATTGGAGAAACACAAAGACTCTGATGCTTATTGGGGTCTTATGTCTTGGTTATGGTTTGACAAAACAAGAGTACCTGCACAGGTGTTTAAGAATTGGATGCTAGAGAATCCTGGATTTGATGTATATCACATTGACCCATTTCCAGAGTTACCACATCAATATGCAAATATTTGGACACAAGGAGATGTGTGGTGTCCTGGAATGATAGATTTCTGTAACAGATTATTTCCAAAACTTGGTATTGAAACTAGAGTAGGAGAATACAGGTACACAGCCGAAGAGTTTGCAACTTGTAATTATTTTGTAGGTAATTCTAAATTTTGGACAAATTATATGAATTTTATTGATAAATGTTTAAAGATATGTGCAGAAGATCCGGTTCTGAACGAATACATATATGTGAAAGGTAAAGAATATAATGGCCATTTTGTGCCAAACTTTCCATTTGTGGTAGAAAGGTTATTCTCCTTACATAACATATTACATAAAAATATAACTGTCAAAAAATACCCTTTATGATTAATTACTTTGATTACTTAAAATTTCACAATGAATTTAAAACTGCTAAACCATTTAATTATGTGATAATTGACAATTTCTTTGATGAAGAAACAGCACTAAAGTTATCTGATGAATTTCCAGATTACAATGACCCAAAAATTTGGTCTGTGTATAAGAATGCTATTGAAGATAAGAAACTGACACCAAATTGGGATTTGTTTCCAAAGACCACATATCAGGCATTTTCTTTAATGAACACACCAGAATATGTACACAAGATTAGGTTACTTACGGGTATTAATGATCTGGTGGCTGATTATGGTATGCATGGTGGTGGTTGGCATATGCATCAACGTGGTGGTAAATTGAATATGCACAAGGATTATTCTATACATCCTAAATTAGGAATGGAAAGAAGAATCAATGTTATTATTTACTTGACACCGAATTGGAAAGAAGAATGGGGTGGTGGACTTGAATTTTGGTCACATGACCCTGATACCAATTTGCCAAAAGAATGTGTAACCAAAGTCCATAATAAATTCAATCGTGCTGTGTTGTTTGATACCACACAAAACTCATGGCATGGATTGCCAGAGGCTATTGATTGTCCAAAAAATGTGTATCGTAAGAGTCTGGCGATATACTACCTATGTGAGCCTAGAGTCAATTCAGAACAGCACGATAGAGCATTCTTTGCACCTTATGGTGACCAAATGAATGACCCGGTTGTTTTGGATTTGATTAAAAAAAGGTCTAATTCTAAGACTTCTGCTGAGGTTTATAGAATTTAAAATTGTATAAATAGATCATAAACAATAACGCTATAGAGGCGGATAAAATGAAGTTTAAAGAATTTATTAGAGAATCAAAGGACAATCACGCTGTATTGGCCTTTGGTCGTATGAATCCTCCAACAATCGGTCACGGTAAACTGGTTGATAAAGTAAAAGAAATTGCCAAAGAGCATAATGCTTCACATCATGTAGTCTTATCGCATTCGCAGGATAAGACGAAGAATCCTCTATCATCAGAAACAAAATTCAAACACGCCAAAAGATTCTTTCCGAAAACTAATATTACAGTATCGAACAAAGAACATCCAAACTTCCTAACACAAGCTGCAAAACTCCACAAACAAGGTGTGACACACCTACACATGGTTGCTGGTTCAGACCGCACTGGAGAATATCACAAGTTGTTACACAAATACAATGGCACCCACGAAGGTGCATTGTTTAATTTTAAACACATAAAAGTACACTCCGCAGGTGAGAGAGACCCTGATGCCGAAGGTGCAGAAGGTATGTCTGCTTCGAAAATGCGAGCACACGCTTCTAGTGGTAACTTCAATGAATTCAAGAAGGGTGTTCCTAGTCATGTACCAGAACACCATGCAAAAGAATTGTACAATGATGTACGTCACCACATGGGTGTTAAAGAAGATGTTGATGCATCATTTGAAGAATTGTTGGTTGAAGGTGTACATGATAAGGCCATCTTTAAGGCTGTATTCTTAGCGGGTGGTCCAGGTTCAGGTAAAGATTATATTCTTGATAACACACTTTCAGGTCATGGTCTAACAGAAATCAATTCAGATAAAGCACTTGAATATCTTATGGACAAGCAGGGTCTGAATAAAACCATGCCTGATTCTGAAAAAACTGAACGTGATATTACTCGTGGTAGAGCAAAGAGTATAACCGAATTGAGAGAGCGTCTTGCTTTGCATGGTCGTAATGGTGTTATCATCAATGGTACTGGTGATGATCCAGAGAAAATTAAGAAAATCAAAGGTCGCCTAGAAGAATTAGGTTATGATACTTCAATGGTTTTAATTAATACTAAAGATGATGTATCATCCATGCGTAATGTTGAACGTGGACAACGTGGTGGTCGTACAGTACCAGAGAACCTTAGAAGAGAGAAATGGCAGTCTGTGCAAAATGCAAGACCAGATTTAGCAAAAATATTTGGTGAAAATTATACTGAGTTTGATAATTCAGAAGATTTGCGCTCAGCACACCCTGATATTGTTAAGGCTAAAAAGAAAGAAATGCTGGACCTTTACAAACAAATACAAAAGTTTGTAAGTACACCACCAAAAAGCAAACAGGCTAGAGAGTGGGTTTCTGCTGAATTGCAAAAGAAAGACAGTCTTACCGTATCAAAGAAAGACGCAAAGACCTCACCACATCCAGATTCAAAGGCCGCAGAAGAAGCTCGTAAACTAGGTTTGGACTATTATGGTTTTGGTCGCTACGGTAAAGACAATAAAGTTACACACCGTTCAGTACATGATAAACTACAACCAGTGCAAGCACCTGTGACTAAGAAAGTTAACGAAGAATTTGAAAGTTTCTTTAATGAATCATTTGAAGAAATAAATGAATATTCTAACTCAAATTATAGTCAGCTATTGAAAGATAAAACCGGTAAAGTAAGAACATTCATTTTACGCCGTTCTGCTGCTAAAGAAGCCCATACACATGATGGTGTTGTTTATCCAATGGGTAAAGTTTATGTTATCAAAATCAAAGGAAATCCAAATGCTAAAGAAACTAATGAGTCTATTCAAGAAGAAAGAAGTTCAATCACCGACCGTTTTGGAAGTGTCGGCGCCAGTATACGTCATACCAATAGTACCGGTGGAAGAGCCAGTGGTTCAAGCGAAACCATCACCGAAGAAATCTCCAAGTCCAAAACCAAAATCACCCTCGCACAAATCCGGGCCAAAAAAGAAAAAGCCATTACCGAAGCTATAGATATGAGTATTGAACCAGGACTTTCGATGGCACAATCTGGAGAAAGTCTTGGTCGTGGTGGTGGTGATAATTATGACAAGAATGGCAAACTGAAACCATTTAAAGAAATACAAGGTGATGAAACTACGGCATCTATTGGTGACCAAAAAGAAGATGAACTAAAGAAAGTTGGTATCAACCTAACTTCTTTCCGTAAAAGGAATTACGCAGCATGAAAAGACTAAGAGATTTTATTGCTGAGGCCTCTCCTGCATGGACTCGCAAAGAAGGTAAATCAGAGGCAGGTGGTTTGAATCGTAAAGGTATTGAATCATATCGCCGTGATAATCCAGGTTCAAAACTTTCAATGGCAGTTACTACTAAACCTTCTAAGTTGAAACCAGGTTCTAAATCAGCAAATCGCCGCAAATCATTTTGTGCCAGAATGGGTGGCATGAAATCAAAACTCACATCTGCTGAAACCGCCAGAGATCCTGATAGCCGTATTAATAAAGCACTAAGAAAATGGAATTGTTAATTCAAAAGGAAAAAACATGGAATTCGAAAATAAAAAACTGAGAAGTGTTGCTGAAGCTGCTGCTCGCATTATGATGGGTGAGAAAGCATTAACCGCAAATCAACAAAAACTAGATGTACATGAACCAGAAAAAGATGAATTGACTGCTCAGGACTTTAAGAAGCTTCGCTCAATGAAGAAAGAAGAAGTTGAAAGTGTTGAAGAAGCTGATACCTTGCTTGCCCGCACAGGTATGAACTTGCCTCATAAGTTTCCTCGGTCGGGTCAAACCAATCTAGAAAATATTCCAGCAATGAATACTCCAGGTAATAGTAAAGAAACTGATGCTTATGCCAAAAAACGCCGTGAAGATAGAGCAAAGCAACTTAAGCCAGCTATCAAAGCGGCTTTAGGTACACATGGCCCAAAAGGTAAATTACCAGAAGAAGTTGATTTAGATGAAAGTAAAATGGCACAATTAGATGCTGACTTAAAAGATTTAAGTCATAATGATTTCCATAAAGAATATGGTAAACCTAAATCACATTATGACCCAAGCAATTTCAAGAAGCCTGTACAAAAAGGTAAAGAAATGGATCGTGCTAAATCATTAGCGCAAAGAGCTATGGCTTCAATGAGAAAAGAAGAAGTAGAAGAAATTGAAGAAATGTTTCCAGGTACTCCAGAATACGAAAAGAAATATGGTAAGGCACCACAAGATATGAAGAAAGGCGAGAAGAAGAAAACTACTCAAGGTGAAATGGAGAAAACAGGTAAGGGTGTTGTACACCGCCGTAAATTCTCAGAGATGATTGAATCTTACACAGAAGGTGGTGTTAAGGGTCTTTTTAGAGTATTAGCAGAAGAACCAACAAGTGCTGAGTTTGATGCTCAATTGGATGATGCAAAGCAACGTGCTGCTGGTACAAAGAAGCAACCAGAAGTTGCAAAGGCTGCTGTTCAGGCTGTTCAGAATGAAGAAATTGAGTTAACTTTGGAAGATTTCACACCAGAAGAACTTGAAGAATTTATGCAGACTGAAGAGTATGAGCAGTTGGATGAATTGTCAAAGAAAACACTAGGATCATATGCCAAAAAAGCATTTAAGTCGTATGATTCGATAGCACGTAAAGCAAATGACATACCAGATGGTGCTGAAGGTAAAAAAGCATACCAAAAGGCATCAGTAACTCTCAAAAATAGAGATGCTGGAGTTAAAAAAGCAGTTGATAGATTAGCTAAAGAAGGTGTTGAACAAGTTGAAGAACAAACTCACACAACCGTAGAATTCATTGACTACAATGATGTGAATGGTGTTAAGTATGCTGAGATTGATTTAACAGAACGTAAGTTGACTGATGCAGAAACGGATAAGAAAGAAGAAATTGTTAAATCAATGAAAAAAGGATTATCTGGTTTCAAAGATCGTTACGGTAAAGATGCTAAGTCTGTGATGTATGCAACAGCAACCAAACAGGCTAAAGGCGAGTAATGAAAAAGTGGTCTGAGTTCTTAGAGGGAAGATGCTGGCCTGGTTATAAACCAAAGCCAGGCAAAAAAGCATTCTCTCCTGGCTCTTGCATGAAAGAAAGTTGGAGTCAGAAATATAAGAGTTCAATTAACTGTTCACATCCTAAAGGATTCAGTCAAAAAGCTCATTGTGCTGGCAAAAATAAACACAACGAGAGTCATGAGGTTATGGAAATGACTTGTCCAGATTGTGGTATGTGTAAAATTCACGGTGCTGTGAATGAATCTGCTGCGGCTGCAATTGCTGCTGCTACTGCAATCGCAAAACAGAAATCAGGTGATTACGACAAAGAAGGAATGAGAAAAACTCCTTATAAGAATCCAGATAGCCCAAATCGTAAATCTAATGCTGAGAGAAGAGCAGAACTCAAAGAAGATTTACGAAAATGGTTTAGTAAGACCGATCCAAAAGGCGATTGGAAAAGAATTAATAGTAAGGGTGAAGCAATTGGTCCTTGTGCAAGAGAACCTGGTGAACCTAAACCTAAGTGTATGTCACAAGCACAAAGAGCATCTTTAAGTAAAAAAGAAAGAGCATCTGCTGTGAGAAGAAAAAGGCAACAAGATCCAAATGCCGAAAGACAAGGCGCACCAATCAATGTTAAAAGTAAGGTAAATGAAAATATGAAACAATTAGACGAAAAAAATAAACCAACTAACCCTGAGTTATGGTCAAGAGCAATTGCTCAAGCAAAATCTAAATTTGATGTATATCCATCTGCCTATGCTAATGGTTGGGCATCAAAAAAATATAAAGAAATGGGTGGTGGTTGGAAATCTGTATCGGAAGAATCAGAACTTGTTGATGAAGCTGCTAAAGGAACTTTACATCGTGTTCGATATAGTCACGATTCCTCAAGTGGAAATGGTATTGCTTCTGGTAATTTATCACTACACGCACCGGATAAAGATTCAGCAAGACGTTATGCAGAAAGTGATTTGAAGAAGCGTGGTAAAAAGAACATTAACATCCACTCAGTCACACCACAAAAATCTTCAGTTAAAGAAGAATTCGTTCAAGAAGGCCGTCCTTCACAAAGACACCCACTTGAAGGCCATGAGTATCATAAAAAATCTAATGAGGCCTTGATTCATATTGCTAAAGATGCTCATGCAGCTGCTGAAGCAATGAAGAGTCATAACACAACCGCAGAAAACAAATATCGTGACCAAGCCAATGATTCTGCAACCGTTAGATATTTCCGTCAAAAGAATGGAATGCCTGAATGGTATAAAAAGAAGTATGGTCACATCAAAGAATCCAAAGATGAGCAAGAGTATGGCTATGAAGGCGATATGGCTTTGAATCAATTAGCAACGCTAACTCGTTGTGCTGATATGATTAAAGAATTATTGAAGCCTGATACAGATATGCCAGAGTGGGTGCAGTCTAAGATTACTCTTGCTACTGATTACATTCAAACCGCAGCTGACTATATGTACTCCGAGATGAAAGAAGAAGTAGAACCAATCGAAGAATTGAGCAAGAATACTTTAAAAAGTTATATTCCTGCTGCAGCCAGAGATTTAAGTAAAAAGGGTATTAATGCTGGTATTGAGGCTAAATCTGGTAAACCTGGAGTAACAAAAGAATACGGTGACCATTTTGAAAAAAGATATAATGGTATTATCAAAGCAACTAGAAAATTAGCTAAAGAAGAAGTTTCTAAAACTACGGCTAATATGCCTGCTGACATTGGAACACCTGCACAATTGTCGTTGAAGGCAACACCAAAGAAACTAGAAACTCTCGTATATGAATCTCGTCAATTACAGATTGTTCGTGAAGCCATGGCTGATGCAAAGAAAAAAGATGCAATTAAAAAAAAAGAACAAAAGGTTACTCCAGGTGGAGATGATAAGTTTCAATCAGAGCCTGAGTTAACTTCCAGTATAACAAAAAACACATAAATAGAATATAACAGAATTTTAGGAGAAATAAAATGAGTTTATGGGGGAACCTAGATGCTGCTAACAATGTACCAAAGCAATCAGAAATGGTTGGCTACGGCGGCAATACACCACAAGTATCGCAAAATGGCCAAGTCTATTTTGCGAACACAAGAATTAACGCTTTCATGGCCAACTCTGCACTAGGTATTTTTGGTGTAGATACAACAGAACAAACCAATGCAACTGGATTATCTGGCAAACCGCAGCACGCAGGTTGGGTTGTTCGTAAAGTTGGAACTGGTCCGATTGTATCTATCACAGCTAACTCAGGTGCCGTTGCAGTTAATAGTTTTATTACTATCACTCAAGGTAATGGTGCCGGTGGTACAGGTAACACAGCTGCTGTTGCAAACGTAGCCGTTAATACCGCTGGATATATTACATCAATTACTGTTGTTAGCGGTGGTTCATATGCAAATACACCAATCGCTACACCAAATACAGGTAATGCTGTGTTCACAGTAACAATGGGTGGCCGTGCTAATCGTGTAACAACTGAAACTATAGTTTCTATGGGTTCAATGACTGGCGATGGCGATCCAGTATTCTAATATGAAATTCACCGAGTTTCTTAAAGAATTGGCTATGCCAGTAACAGTACCAGATTTAGATTTGGTTGTTGCTGGCGCTGTCAATCACGATTTGGAAATGGAACTTGATGATATCATATTGTCTCCTGAAATTGGTTTCTATAAGATGCGTAAAGTGTTGCATAGGTATGGTTTTGACTTGCCAGTGCTTTATGATATCGAAGAAGAAGGAGATGAGTCGGTTTTTGATTTGCATGATGGTTCTTTATTGTATGTTTTATATTATCTCACCGATGATGGTAATTATGATTTCTATGCTAAATTGACAGATGAAGCTGGTGTAGAAGAAATGCTATCTAAGGATGAGGGTTTAGAAGAAGAAGATTAATGTCCTTTGATGACTTGAGTAGTGAAAATATCTTGATTTACGCAATGAAAGTTTACGACAAACCTAATTGTATAATGAGTGAATTTAAAGAGGACATGAAACGATTCAATTATCTTAAACGATTATTCTTTAGACACCGTAAGACTGGTGAAATAAGAGAGCGTCTGATATTGAATCACCTTGTTGTACTCTGTAATGTATTTGGTCCAGAACCTGCTACTAGGTTATTGTTCTATAAGATGGCAAAAGAAGATTATTCATCATTAAAAACCTATTTGGTATTCCTAAGTTGTATGCCAGATACCGTGAGGAGTATTAAAGGTAAAGATATACTATCATCGGAAATACCGGTTGATACAAGTATTGCAAATGCATTAAGGACTATCAAATGAAATTAAAAGAAGATGGTGTTGTAATGGTAGGTGGTATACCTGTAAACAATACTGGTGATGGTGAAATTGCAGGCCTCGGTGTTGGCCCGAAAGGCGAACCTGGTGTTGGTAAGCGCAAGAAACCTATACCTTTTAAATCATTTTTTCGTAGGAAAATCCCACAGGAGGTTGCATGATGTTTTTCATAACAGATTTATTTCATTCTATATGGGCATCTTTAATCCACTTAATGGTTTTAATTGGCATGGCTGGATGTGTTGCCACTTATTTCATCAAAAATATTCCATTTATCACACAATATAATTTACCATTGCGTATAGGTTGTGCGATATTTTTTGTTGTGGGTGTGTTTTTTGAGGGCACATTATATAATGAGAAGGTTTGGAAAGAAAGAGTTTTGGTCTTAGAAGAAAAAGTTAAAGTTAGTCAACTACAATCTGACAATGCTAATAAAGAATTACAAAAATTGTTAGACGATAATAATCAAAAAATAAAAGATGTGCAAATTGCAATACAAGATAGAATACTTAAAGAGATTGTAAAACTTGATTCTGTTTGTGTTGTACCACCTGAAGCTATTTCAATTTTAAATGATGCTGCGAGAAACAAGAAATGAAAAAAATACTTATGGTCTTATCTATTATGGTTTTAACTGGGTGTGTAGCAACACCCGTCGAGCGTAAATTCCCTGAAGTACCTAGTTACTTAAAAGTAAAATGTCCAGATCTAATGGAAATTGATCCTAACACAAAAAAATTCAGCGATGTTGTTAGGGTTGTTTCTGTAAATTATGGTTTATATCAAGAGTGTTTGATAAAATCAGAGTCATGGATTAATTGGTATAATAAACAAAAACAAATATTTGAACTGGTTAAATAACATGGATTTATCACGGGAACAATTGCAACAAATGATTCCAAATAACCACTATGTTGCTCAATGGCATGAAGCTCTGTTGTCGGTATTGCCAAATTACGATATAACCACACCATTACGCATTGCTGCCTTTATTGCACAATGTTCACATGAGTCTGGTCAGTTTACGGTACTAGAAGAGAATTTGAATTATCGTGCTGAAACATTGACAAGACTATGGCCAACTCGATTTCCTCCTGATGTGGCTGCACGTTATGTTGCAATGCCTAACAAACAAGAGGCTATTGCAAACAGAGCATATGGTAACCGTGCTGATTTAGGTAACGGTGATGAAGCTTCTGGTGATGGCTACAAATATCGTGGTCGTGGTTTAATTCAGTTAACAGGTAAAGATAACTATGCATCCTTTTCCATGTCTGAAGATAACGAAGCGTTACTTAAACCTGAGTTGGTTTCACAACCAAATTTAGCTGTACAATCTGCCTGCTGGTTCTGGAAAATTAATAATCTAAATAGATTTGCTGATATCGGTGATATAGTAGGATTGACAAGAGCCATCAATGGTGGTTATAATGGTCTTGAAGAAAGAAAGAAATATTATGAAAACGCATTACGAATATTAGGTGTGTAATGGATCGTTGGAAAAACAGGCGCAGAATGGCATGGCTATCAATGCTTGCTGGATTGGTGTTTCCGTTACTTATTTTAGTATCTGAATCACCCACACTTGGTACAATTGCAATGCCGTTTTATCTCTTTGTATCTGCTGTGGTTGGTTCGTATATGGGTTTTGCAACGATGGATGATATAAGTTCTAGTGAAAACAACAATACTCAAATAACTTCTAATTTCACACAACCACCTGCACACCAACCACCATTGTAGGTATTCTTAAAATAAATTGATAACATTACCACTTTAACCCTCTTGACGATGTTATAATTGGTGGTGTATGCTTTTGATAGTCTATAGATTACCATGGTAAGATCAATATAAATAAGAATACTTATACCAAAGGCCTTTATAGGGCAATAACAATCATAAAGGTATATAGAAACATGGAATCAAACAATGGCTATCGAACAAGAATTCAATGAAGTCAAATTACAAGTCGGTTTGTTGAACAAAGACATTCAGCACACCAGCTTGTTATGTGACAAGCTATCCGAATCTATCGAAAAGATTCAAGAAATGAATATGAACCTTATAAGGATGATCGCTTTGCATGATAATAAACATGAGCAACATGAGAGAGCAGAATATGATTTGAAGCAAGATTATAAAGAGCTTCATTCTAGAATTACAACAATCAACCGTGAAATTCATGATAGGATAGACCAAGTTGAGCATCGCATTACCGAAAGGATTGATGCATTACGATCTGATTTGATTAACCATAAACCTCAAGATGAAAATCAAAACAAGGTTGTCGAGAAAGATGTGGACAAAGGCAAAATTGGTGACAGGGTTGCTGAAATAGAAAAGTGGAAATGGATGATTGTTGGTGCCATCGGTATTGGTGGATGGTTGTTTGGGCATCTAGATATTGTAGAGAAATTGTTAAAATAAGTTTGCATTGCCTTAGTTTTTATGTTATACTTATATTATGATACATATTGAAACAAAATTTGTGGGACTCTTGTCCCACCGTCTCCGTAATTTCAAACGTAAAAATGATTACCTTTGGAACTTTTCCTGTCCTGTTTGTGGCGACTCAACCAAGAACCTTACCAAGGCTCGCGGTTACGTCTACAAAAAAGGCAATAACCTCTTCTACTCATGTAAAAACTGTGGCCTAGGCACTAGTCTAGGTAAGTTACTTGAGCACGTTGATAGTACACTATACAAGGAATATATCCTTGAACGATATAGGTCTGGCAATAGTGGTCATACTAATGCCAAACAACCAACCTTTAATGTACCATCACCTAGATTTGATAAGGTTGATAAAGAAAAAACATTTGAACACGCCGAATGGTGTGACAAGTTGCCTACTGGTCATTTCTGCCTAACATACCTAACTAAGAGAAAGATACCCAATAGTGTACATGGCAAATTATTGTTCACCCAACACTATAAGAAGTTTATTGATGCCTTGGTACCAGATCACGGCAAAGTATTGTTTGATGATGCACGACTAGTTATACCGTTCTATGATGAGTACAACAGTCTTGTAGCTGTGTCTGGCCGTGCATTGGAGACTTCGGACAAGACTCTGAGATATGTTACTGTGCGGACAGATACTAGTGATAATAAACTTATATTCGGTATGGATAGATTAAATATACATGATACGGTAAAGATTGTAGAGGGTCCTATAGATAGTTTATTCATAAATAACTGTCTTGCAGCTGCTGATGCAAACCTTATACAAGTAGCAGATAAAATTTCTGCCGTTAATAAGGTTTTAATTTATGACAATGAAAACCGAAACAAGGATATTGTGAGAATGATGCAATCTGCAATTACATTAGGACATAACATTGTGATTTGGCCTGATACGTTGCAAGGTAAAGATATAAATGAGGTGATAATGTCTGGTATTTCACCGGATGAAATAGAAAGTATTATAAGTAGTAACACCTTCAGAGGGTTGCAAGCTCAAATAAAATTTAATCAATGGAAAAAAGTATGAACGTGAAAATTATAAGCTATAGTCAGCCAACAGAAGAAATGCGTAATGAAGGCTTAGAAAATATGCAAGACTTGGTTGCATTCTGCGCTCGTGTATCAAACCCTAGTAACCAACTCAATACAGAAACCTCAGAAAAACTTATCAATTATTTGGTAAAGAATGCTCATTGGAGTCCATTGGAAACTGTGAGTGTGTGTCTAGAGGTTACCACCACCAGGGATATTGCTAGACAAATACTAAGACACCGAAGTTTTTCCTTCCAGGAATTTAGTCAACGATATGCTGACCCAACCAAAGATTTGGATTTCGTATTGAGAGAAGCAAGGTTGCAAGACACAAAGAATCGTCAGAATAGTGTAGAGATTGAAGATACTTTATTTGGTGAAAATCTTAAAGAACAATGGAAATGGTTACAACAAGACGTAATCAATTCTTCAAAGAAAGCTTATGAGTGGGCAGTAACACATGGTATTGCAAAAGAACAAGCTCGTGTTGTATTACCAGAAGGTCTAACAGTAAGTCGTTTATATGTTAATGGCACTCTCAGAAGTTGGCTACACTTTATTCAAGTGCGTTCAGGTAACGGTACGCAAAAAGAACATATGCAGGTCGCAAGAGCCTGTGCTGAAGTAATTGCCAAAGTATTCCCGATGGCGTCAGAGTTTGTAACAAAATAATAATAACGGAGTTTTTAATGCAAGATATCGTTAACGGTATTATGGTAGACTATTCTCGTGATGGTTTGTTTGATGAATTAGGTATTTTACGATTGAAAGAATCGTACATGAAAGAAGAAGAAAAATCACCACAGGAGAGGTTTGCATATGTATCGAAAGCGTTCGGGTCAAACTTGGAACATTCGCAGAGATTATATGACTACAGCAGTAACCATTGGCTCAGTTATTCTACTCCCATTCTTTCTTTTGGGCGTAGTGCTCGTGGCCTTCCTATATCATGCTTCTTACCTTATCTTCATGATAGCGCAGAAGGTTTGGTCGATTGTCTCTCGGAAGTAAACTGGTTATCAATGTTGGGTGGTGGCATTGGTATTGGTGTAGGCATTCGTAGTGCAGGTGATAAATCAACCGGTGTTATGCCTCACCTTAGAACCTATGATGCATCGTCATTGGCATATCGTCAAGGCCGCACACGCCGTGGTAGTTATGCTGCATACCTTGATATCAATCATCCAGACATTCTAATGTTTTTAGAGATGCGTAAACCAACGGGTGACCAGAATATGCGTACACTTAACCTGCATCACGGTGTTAATATCACCGATGACTTCATGCAATTGGTTGAGGCCTCTATGTTGGATGCCAATGTGGACGATACATGGGAACTAAAAGACCCCGCTTCTGGTGAAGTGCGTGATACCATTCCTGCTCGTGAATTATGGCAACGCATACTTGAAACTCGTATGTTAACAGGTGAACCATATATTCATTACATCGACACAAGCAACCGTGCCATGCCTGAGTTTCAAAAGAAACTTGGTCTATCAATTAAGCAATCAAACCTCTGTTCCGAGATTATTCTACCTACTGACAAAGACCGCACCGCGGTGTGTTGTTTATCATCAGTCAACCTAGAATACTATGATGAATGGAAAGATAATCCATTGTTTCTAAAAGACATAGCTGAGATGCTAGATAATGTATTACAGTATTTCATTGACCATGCACATGATGGTATTGCTCGTGCTAAATTCTCTGCAATGCGTGAGAGGTCGATTGGTGTTGGTGCATTAGGTTTCCATGCCTACCTACAGAAGAAAAACTTGGCATTTGAAGGTGTGATGGCTAAAATCGCAAACAATCAAATGTTTAGTCATATTAGAAAAGGATTAAATGATGCTAATATTCAACTTGGCCAAGAACGGGGTGAAGCTCCTGACGCTGTGGGCACTGGTTTTCGTTTTAGTCATGTTATGGCGATAGCACCAAATGCATCCAGTTCCATTATCATGGGTAATACTAGCCCTAGTATTGAACCTTATCGGGCTAATGCTTACCGTCAAGATACTTTGTCAGGTTCTCACCTGAATAAGAATAAATTTCTTGATGCATTGCTTCGCAGTAAAAATTTAACTGATGACCAGATGGCCGATACATGGTCTAGTATCATTGCTAATGATGGTTCAGTACAACACCTAACGATGCTTGATGAAAATGAAAAGTTTGTATTCAAGACAGCAATGGAAATTGACCAATTTTGGGTAATTGAACACGCTGCTGATCGCCAACAACATATTGACCAAGCTCAATCGTTAAATCTATTCTTTAGGCCAGATGTTAATGTGAAGTATCTCCATGCTGTTCATTTTATGGCCTGGAAAAGAAAAGTAAAAACGCTTTACTATGCTCGCTCAGAGAAATTAGCTAAAGCTGATAAGGTATCAAAAAGAATAGAAAGAGAAATTATTAAAGAATTGGATATGTCAGCAATTGCTGCCGGTGAAATTTGCATTGCTTGCGAAGGCTAGCAACATGGCACATATTATTGCAAATCTACCACCAGTAAAATGTTTTGTTCGTAAAGAGTTTCTTTATGATTTTCAAAAAGGATTTGGTGAATTAGTTCCTTGTTGGTGGGTATCAATCAAATCATTAAGAGGTCAGGCCTTCCGTATTGAAGCCTATCTTAATGAATATGGTGCATTGTATGATAAGTTACCACTTCATGCATTTTGTTGGAAAAAAGTTGAAAATGAAATGCCTTTAGATTATTTACAATTGTGGGATTGTTTGTCATATGATATTACAGTAATTAAAAAGGCACAATTGCAATCTATGAAGTGTAAGTTTAAAACGAAAGTCGGTGATTGGAGATATGGTGAGTATATGTTTACAGTTGATTCGGCTCACCCTGATTTTAATATAATTGATACTGGTTTTAGTGAAGATGTTGAAGATCATAAGTCATATAACTTTATTAAATGTGATAATGGTCAATACGCAGCACAACCAAACAATAGAATGATAATCTTGGAACCAAGTAGCAATCCCAAAGAATTAAAACTCCCTGATTTCAGAGTAGCAACGAAGCGATGGTCTGTAGAGACTGATGCTAAATGGGCACTAGGAGATACAAACACCACAATGTATGAGAAAAAAGATGATTAAGAAAATAGAAAGTAAAATTACAGATGCAAGAGATAGTTTTAAGCCATTTAACTATCCTTGGGCATATGATGCATGGTTAAAACATGAGCAGTCGCATTGGATTCACTCAGAAGTACCAATGCTTGAAGATGTTAAAGATTGGAAAAAGAAACTAACAGAAGGTGAGAAACAATTTCTAACACATATCTTCCGATTCTTTACTCAAGGTGATATTGATGTAGCAGGTGGTTATGTAAAGAACTATTTACCATATTTCCCACAACCAGAGGTTCGTATGATGTTGATGGGCTTTGCGGCTCGTGAGGCATTACATATTGCTGCATACTCACACCTGATTGAAACACTTGGTTTGCCTGATACCACATACAATGAATTTCTACAGTATCAGGAGATGAAAGACAAACATGATTATGTTCTAGATATTTCAGACAAGAATGGCACAAAAGAGAACACAGCTCGTCACATTGCGGTGTTCTCAGCATTCACAGAGGGTATGCAGTTGTTTAGTTCCTTTATTATGTTACTAAACTTTCCTCGTCACGGTAAGATGAAGGGCATGGGTCAAATCATTACTTGGTCTATTGTTGATGAAACAATGCACGCTGAGAACATGATGAAGTTGTTTAAGACCTATATTAACGAGAACCCAGAGATTTGGAATGATGAACTGAAATCAAGTATATACGCCATTGCAGAGAAAATGGTTGAACTAGAAGATAGGTTTATTGACCTAGCCTTTGGTATTGTAGAAGGTGAAAACCTCACTAAAGAAGATGTAAAGAAATATATTAGATATATAGCAGATAGACGATTGATTGGCCTAGGCATGAAAGGCATTTTCAAAGTCAAACGCAACCCATTACCGTGGGTGGAAGTAATGATTAACGCACCGACTCACACCAATTTCTTTGAGAATCGTGCTACCGACTATGCGAAGGGTGCATTGAGTGGTACATGGAATGATGTGTGGGGTAGTGCTAATAAGGATTAAAATGAAACATCTATTATTAACATTACTATTTGTGGTACCTTCAGCGTTTGGTTGGGATCAACAGGCACCATTGCCTGTCCAATCATGTGCTCAGTTTGTACCTTATGGTGCACCAGTGATACAAAAGAAAGACACAACATCCATTTGTCGGCACGGTTACTATACTGTATATGATAATATTGCAAAGATTCCTGTTTATGTAGTATACACACTAAAACCTGAGAATGCGTTGGGTTGTTGGCCACGCACTAATTCATTTGCTACTGATGTGTCCTTACCTAAAGACAAAAGGTCTACACCAGATGACTATGCAGATACAGGATATGATAAGGGACATAATGTTCCTGATGGTGATTTATCATATGACCAATATATTCAGTTAGAATCATTTTTAATGACCAATATGTCTCCACAATTACCAAACCTTAATCGTGGTATTTGGAAGGTATTAGAAACTGATGTTCGTGTATGGGCTTGGCAGCGCAATCACACATTACAAATTACGACTGGACCAATATATGCATACGGAGACCCATCCATAGGTGTGAATAAAGTTGTTGTTCCTAAAGCGTTTTTCAAAGTTGTTATAGATACTCAAACAGGAGAGACTTTCGCTTTTCTATTTCCACATAAGAATGGATTAGGTTCTAATATATCATCTGTACAAACAACGGTTGCGGAGATTGAGAAGTATGCCGGTATGGTAATACCTGTGCCGTCCAATGCAAATAAGAACTCAAAATTGCCACTATGGCCTGTCAATTTTGATGCAGCACTCAAAGAAAAACATAGTAAATGTAAATGATAACAAGGAGATTTAAATGCTAGAAATTCTATTTTGGTCCGCAGTTGGTGTTTTTGTTGGGTGGAATTTTCCGCAACCATTTTGGGCTGTAGCCGCACAGGCAAAAATTAAATCATATTTTGGTAAATAAATGAAAAGTTTAAAGCACCATTGTTCAAATTGTGATTCTAAATTTACAATTGATTATGATGAGTTGTTATGTGAAGATGATCCAAAGTTTTGTCCCTTCTGTGCAGAATATATACTAGAGAATGAGTTGGAACAAGACGAGGAATAATATTGACTTGGTTTTATCATAATACAGCAGAAGAATTCAAAGAAGAACACATAGCCGATAACATTGGCTATGTGTATCTTATCACCAATATTCAAACAGGTAAACGGTATGTGGGCAAGAAATTGTTCACTAAGGCTGGTTATCGTCAAATCAAGGGTAAAAAGAAAAAGGTACGGAAGGCCAGTGATTGGCTAGAGTATTGGGGAAGCAATACAGAATTGCAAGCAGAAGTTAAACATGAAGGAGAGGACAAATTTACTAGAGAGATACTACACCTTTGTAAGACTAGATCCGAATGTAATTATTTAGAAACATTTGAGATTTTTAACAGGCACGCCCTATTGAGTGACCAGTATTATAACTCTTGGGTAACTTGCAAGATTCACAAAACCCATGTATTAGGAAAACTAAAATGGCCAGAAAGCAGCAAACAACCGACACCTTTGTAGAACCTAAACCTACAACACCACGACCTGGTACACAACTGAAGATCAGGATAGATGACCTAAAGACATTTGACCCATTGACTGAGAATCAGAAACTATTTTTTGATGCATACAAGAGACAAGACTACTTTATGATGTTGTCAGGATCAGCTGGTGTGGGTAAATCTTTTATTGCTTTATACAAAGCTTTAGAAGAAGTATTGGATAAGTCCAATCCTTTCAAAAAGGTTATCATTGTGCGGTCAGCTGTTCAAGGCCGAGACATGGGATTTACTCCAGGATCGGTCGAAGATAAGATGAGTTTATATGAACAACCTTATCACCAAATTTGCGAAACTCTATTTGGTCGCAAAGATGCTTACCAGAGACTTTGTGAACAGGATTTTATTCAATTTGTAAGTACAAGTTTTCTTAGAGGTTGTACTTTTGATGATGCTATTGTAGTAGTTGATGAATGTCAATCAATGACATTCCACGAGTTATCTTCTATTGTGACTAGAGTTGGTTACAGATCCAAGATAATTTTCTGTGGTGACACAAAACAAAATGATCTAATTAAGAATAAACACGATATTTCCGGATTAGGTGATTTTCTTAGGGTTGCTGAAACCATGCCTGAATTCAGTAGGATTCATTTTACTCCTGAAGATATCTGCCGATCTTCATTGGTTAAATCTTGGATTATAGCTTGCGAAAAATTAGGAGATTAAGTTTTTATTACCGGTTTTAATACCTTTATTCCAAGGTATTTTACCGGTTCTGTCAAAATTAAGTTTCCTAGATTCTACGCTTTTTTCAGTTTTTGAACCAAGTTTCATAGCTTCAATGTGTTTTTGTGATAATTTTTTACCAGTTAAAGATTTTGATATTTTTTGTTTACGACTTTCTGTAAAAATGATAGGATTCTCTGAAAGGGTTTTCTTTCGTTTATCTATACTAGATTGAGGCTGTTTTCTGCCTTTCAGAGCAAGACTAGTTTTTTTTGATGCGGCTTTACCTGGATCTCCACCATCTAAACCATTTTCTTCACATAAATTTGCAAACAATTCTGAATTTGATATATCAAAAATTTCTGAAAACGCTGAAGCAAAACCAATTAACTTCTGTATGTCGTAAAATTTCTGGTACCAAACAGTTTCAATATTTTTGCCATATTTTTTCAAATGGTTTTTCCAATATTTACCAGAACCGTTGTATTTTACAGGATCGGATGTAGCAGTTTTTCCAAAATAATAAAGTTTAGTATCCTTATGGCGTTTTAAGTATAAAAATGTTGGTTTGAAATTGTCAATTTGTCGCTGTGTTGGCGATTTATAAATATTCATGCTGGCATTCCTTTACAATGTTAGAGTAGGTACGAGTTACAGCTCGGTGACCTACACCTATTTATAACAGTTGTTAATTTCAAATATACCTAAAAAAATGTGCGTTTGCAGTATAATATTGTCTAAATAAAAGTATTAGTACAAACGATACCTATTAAAATACTTAGTAAGGACAATTTATGATTAAGAAACTTTTATCTTATTTAAAACCAAAGTGTCAGTTTGAGGCATTTATTCTAAAGAATAATCCTCAGACTATTTCAGAAGTTGAGAATTTAATGAGAATCTATACGCAAACCAAATTTAATTAGGAATAGCCATGCAAACAATTTCAAAATATTTCACCGTTCTATTTACAGCAATCGTAGAAGCCAGATTGCAACGAATCGAATACTACACTAAAACAGGAAAATAATATGTTTAATATGTTTAACCCACAATCAATGGTCAGTCAATTTGACGCCAAAATTAAATCATATGCTGAATCAGTATTAAATACTATTGAAGCATTTCAGGTGTCCAACATCAAATCATTTGACCAACTTACAAATTCTACATTTACTACATACACCAGTAAGGTAATAGATATTGTTAAAGAATGTAGCGAAAATGCAAAAGAAATCGTCAAAACCGGAAAACTCAAGTCATTTGCTTATGTTGGAAATAAAGGCTAAATCAAAAAGTTTTAGCCCTGTATCCCGCAACGGGTGGGCTATTAAGTTTTCCGTATATCGAAATTGTAATATTTTATTGTTGTTCACCTCATTATATACCGGACAGACCATCGTTCGGTATTTTACAGAGGAAGATGATGCAGTAGAGTATGTCAATTTTGTGACCTCAAAAGATCCACAAGAAGAATTGTCAGTATAGGCAATTGTCTCAAATAAACCCACCTTTCTGGTGGGTTTGTACCATTACCACTATAAGTAATGGAACAATAGTATAATCCAAGAAAAGGAATAAAAAATGTTATTATCTATCCTATTATGGGTACTGAAGGTGCCTGCACTATTATTATTGGATCTGGTGACAATTGTATTTTCACCTATCATCGCTTTGTTTACATACAAGGCAGAAGAATCAGAAGTTACAGGTTTCCCATCATTACATCCAGGCCTCAAGAGAGACTTTCTATTGCCTATATTCAAAGGGTTCAGTACACCGGATGCACCTGCTGATGAAATGTACTATGCCGACTATGAACTTCAGAGTGGTGTAATAAAATTCCTACGCAGGTATGATTATGATACAAATTGGTTGGTGCGTTATGCCTATCGTATATTATGGTTGTGTCGCAACCCTGCATATGGGTTCGGTCAGAGCCTTGGTTATGATTCAAACGACATGGTATATTTGGTTGCAAGAGATAACAATGAATTATGGGGTACTAAGACTAGTCACTCTAGTTTTTGGAAAGTAACCAATTCAAAAGGCCAGATTGGTTGGTGGTACAAGATGAAATGGTTCTATACAATTGATCGTGCGGTAGTAATCAACATTGGGTACAAATTAGATGCTGCATCTAAAGACGGTAAGAAATTTGTGGCAATGTTCTTTCATCCTTGCCGCAAGTTTTTATAGACTATGATATACTGGTGACATTAGGACTATATTATGAACAACCTCCCTCAAATAGAAATCAAATCGTTTGACCTCATCGGCAAGGCCTTAGTTTGCCAATGGGAACTTCGTGACTATGATACAATTGGTCGAACCATGACCGAAAATGAAATCAAACAAAGACTTGCACATAAAATAGCTGAAGCTATGATTGAGCTCAAACTCGTTGAGTTTACTAAATCTGAAGATATACTTTCAGGTACAGCATCATTCAGAGCAAGAGCCTTTGTTCTACCCGATAATCAAGTCAAAACACTTAGATTAGAGAAACTTATATGATTACACCAATCGTACATGGCCTATTCCCGACACCTGTTATGTTTGGTGAAATGGGTCGAGCATACACTAAAGAAGAACTGGCGTTCTTTAAACAACAACAATCCAAGACTGTAAAGAATAATGGTAATGTTAACACAGTTGATACTTACATTTTGAATCAACCTGTGATGGCTAATATCAAAAAGGTATTGGATGAATATGTTACCGAATATTATACCAATATTATGTGTGTGAAAGATAAGGTTAAACCATATATCACACAATCATGGATCAATTACACAAAACCTGGTGAATACCACCATCGCCATGCACACCCAAATAGTCTGGTCTCAGGTGTATTGTACCTTGATTCTAATAAGGACAAAGACAAGATCATGTTCTATAGTTCCGATGCATACAAAAGAATCAAACCTGATATAGCCACATGGAATCTATACAATTCAGAATCATGGTGGTTCCCTGTCGGTACAGGTGCCCTTGTTATGTTTCCATCTGAGCTGCAGCATATGGTTGAACAAAAAGAAGGCAAAAACCTTAGAACTAGCCTTGCCTTCAATACCTTTATTCGTGGTGATATTGGTAACACAGGTGAACTTACGGAGCTAAAATCATGAATGTTAGATACAAAATTACACAAGAAAATGGTTTATACAAGATTCAAAAATGGTTTGATGATGATTATGATGGTGAAATTAATTCAGTTGATTTAATTGAAATATTAGCCTACCAATTACATGGTGGCCAATTGGTTAGTAAAACACAAAGAATGATAGAGAGATTGATTAAGAAATGAGTACAGATGATAAACTCAAGCATTCAGAGCGTTTACAGCAAAAGTCCAAGAAAGTGGTAAGAAAGGTAAAGATAGCCAAGGCCTATGGTTATGATAATGTGGTAGACAATCCACACAAGTATGCAAAGCGTTCTATGTTTGGTTGTGGTAATAAAAATTGTATTGCTTGCATGAACCCTCGCAAGGCTTGGGGTGAAAAGACCATGCAAGAGCAGAAATTTGAGCAGCGGGAATATATGAAATGCATAGAGGATAAAGAATGAAATTCGTTGTTGCTGGTAATCGGCATGAATATAACCACCATATTGATAAGATGGGATACAACCCGAATGAATATGTTTATGTGAGTGATCCCATACAATTGCGTGGGGTGGAAAATATTGAAGGGTTCTATCTCGGGTCATATAAAGATAGACCTGACCTCAACCAAATCAATGAATTGATACAGATAATCAAACACAAAAGTAAGGTACACAAAGCGTCAGCTTCACAGACATTACCGCCTCATATGCCGACCACACCCTTTAATAGTAATGGCATGGATCCAAATGCCGGCATGGGTGTTGCACCAACTAGTATAATGCTTAAAAATGCTGGTGCATGGCAGATTTACGATTTAAAAAATGATATTAACAATGGAGAAGTAAAATGAAAGAAGGAATTTTAGCCTGTATCACAGGCCTATTATTTATTGCTATGATGATTGGTGTTGCGGCGTATCATACTCAAACTCAATATAAATGCACCGTTGCCGGTATGATGGCAGGTTTTGATGCATCAGAGATTCGGGCTGTGTGTAATATTAAATGAGTGATAACAAATTAATGGAGACCCTCGGTATATTGCAGGAAGAATGTGCCGAGGTAATTCAGGCAGTATCCAAATACCGTAGGTTTGGTGATAATGGTAATAACCGATTAGACCTTGAACAGGAGATTGGTGATATGCTATGCATTGTGGTATTATTGGAGCAACAAGGGTTTATATCTGAGACAGGCATAGAACTGGCCATGTCCCGTAAACTAGAGAAACTTAAAAAATATAGTAACATCGTTGGAGATTTATTATGAAACAACTTGAATGTTGGTGCCATACTTGCACACCATTAACTGCATTTAAACCATTCACTATGCGTATGCGCCTCTGTCCGACCTGCGGGAACAAACGATGCCCAAAGGCCACCGACCATAAGCTTGAGTGTACCAATAGTAATGAACCTAATCAAGAGGGGAGTATATACTAATGTTTATCTATACAATTGGTGATATATTGACTGTGTTGGCAATAGTATTAGCTATTGCCACAATTACAATCATTAGTGTTATACAATGGTACAAAGAATCAAGGTGTAAGCATGACGGTGGGTATAATGAGACACAGGCCTGTGATGCGATATGCCGTCAATGCGGTAAGAATCTAGGGTTTATTGGTAAATTGAGAGATAAAAAATGAACGAACGATTAAAAGAGTTAGCGGTGCAAGCGGGTGGCGTTTGGTCGGAAGACTGGGGGTGTTTCATGTCGGGGACATTAAACCTAACACGATTTACTGAGTTAATCAGACAGGATGAGCGTGAGGCTTGTGCTAGAGTTTGCGAGGACGAGGCAGAAGGGCTTGTGGGTGATGATGTTAGCGGCGCAGATGGTGCTTGGTATTGTGCAAATGCAATCAGAGCAAGAGCCGCTAATAGAACAAAAAATTCAAAAGATATATGTGACAATGACTGATGGATCCGAACAACCTATTAAGACTATTGAATAGAATATATTGCTATATGCCACATGATAACCCAATCAGAGGTGAGGTGAAAGGTATAATGGACAATATCAAGAGTCAGAGAGAACAATTACCACCGGTGGAGATAGTAAATGAACAAACTTGATCTGATTATTGATGCTCTTGAGTCTGCTCATCATACAAACGACACAAGCATTATGGGTTTAACAAAATTACGCCACACTGTAGCACTCGACGCAGCCCGTGAGTTGAAAGAGTTGAATCCTGTTGCGTGGATTGGTCGGCGCACAACTAGCGAGGGTGATGTGCTAGACGGATTTTTAACGTGCGACTCCGATGAGTATGGCGCAATACCTGTTTACATTCTTGATTAGGTGACGAAATGACTGAAGAATCTGTAACCATAGGCCGACTGAAGAAAAAGATATTAAAGCTACAGAAGCAGCGTGACCATTTCAAAGAACAGAATACCTTGTGCAATAGTATGCTATCACTACACCCATATATTAAAAGAGATTATGAATCACACAAAAAGGCTGAGGCCGCTCAGAACCGACTGAAAGAATTGGAATCCAGAGTAAGAGAGCAAGATTTACTTATTAGAGTATTATCAGAACAAAAGTATGGTAAGTATGAGCTAGACAATGCCTATGCCAGTATACTTAAAAAAGAATATGCAGAAATGATTAGGAATATAAATGATGAGACCAATCAGAGTAATTAAGAAAACCCTACGCCGACCTAAGTTATTGAAAGTTGAGCGTAAAGAATGCCATGAATATCGTCCTAGCAATTCAAATGACCCTAAAGTTGGGTATATGGAGTGGGTAGAGAATAGAGTAATTAGACATGATGGTAAGATTATCCGAGCATGGATAGAGGGAATAAATGATATGCCCACGGTGTAATAAAGTACATACCTGTCCGCCTATGAGACCGGAGAGAGTATTAACTGAGAAATCAAAAGAGATAGCCAAGTATATTGACCATCAGGTATTAAAACAATTAAAGGGAAGTAATATGTCAGATGAATATAAAGTTATAGAAAGTCACCATACTCCTGATCCAATTGAGAAATGGTTAGTTATTGGTAAGGTTGTGCTAGTCATTGTTGGTATGCTAGTGTTAGCCTATTTCTTCCGTGCATAGAGGATAAAGAATGAAAACAATTAAAGAGTACCTTGATTATATTATTGGCTACACTCAATGGATATTATTCGTTTTATGGGCGGCTATTACCTCACCATACAATTCATATATCATCAAGAAAAGAAAGGAACGAGAATGTACTATTCCTGTCACTCCAGAGATGATGGATAAGAAGATAAGCGATTTAAAAAAATTCTATAAAGATTAAATCAGAATGAAACCAGTTTATGTTGTATTGTATAATATGATGGTAACAGAATGATAGAACTAATGCATAAAGTTATCATAGTATTGGATCATAATAGATCCCTGAATGATATCGAACGAATGGTGGATTGGTGCCGAGAACAACATGGTGAGATGCGGCAAGGGCTTGATACTAATAAAGTTTGGCATTGTTTCTTTGAGGATGGGCACCATATGTGGACTACATTTACATTCTCATTTGCTAGTGAGCAAGATGCTATATCATTTTCAACACAGAATAATATGCTGCAATATATATAATAAACAGAATAATATACTGCGGAAACAGGTAACAACCAGCCTGTAGTAAAATGCCCGGAATATACAAAGAAAAGAACTGTAAATTTTGCGAGAAAAAACACAGGAAACGTGGGCCATATTGCTCACAATCCTGTGCGAGTACCGACCGAGAACCCACAGAGAGAATGCGGGAGGCCATGCGTGAAGTTGCCACCGAATATAATCAGACACCTGAGGCTATTGCGAGACAATCGGTAATTAATACTCCACTTCGGACATTATTGGCTGACGATTATTGGGTGGATATACCGAATTTGGACGATGATGACGATGGTTATAGATTATAAAACTATCGCCCACTCTCCGTGTCCACCCCGTTTCCTTCGACACCTACCATTATACGCTAACCAGCCCCAAAGTCAAGCGATAAATCCAAAAAAGCTGCTGTTTGTTGCTTAAATACAACACTGTATCTGTCGCTTAAATACAACATAAAAACTGTTGTATTTAAGCACATCCATCTTTACCACCTTGACACCTACCAGGGTTCGTGTATAATGGTACCTGTTGAATGATTAAGGATATAAAGATGAAAGAACAGATTCAGAAGTACCTAGAGGCCATCAAGGCAAGTTATGCTGACATTAGCGCACCTCTATCAGCACACCAAGAGATGGTGAAGCGGTTCAATGAGGGTGTGGTCGTGATGGCTGGCAGTAAGTACCTCAAAGTGGTTATCAAAGGTTCTGTCCACTCGTTTATCGTTGCTCGGGAGACACCTAAGTTTAAGGTCGGTGATATCTTGATGGCCAAGTCCTACAAGGCACCTGCCACCAACTTCGCTCGTGGTAACATCCTTGACCCTAAGTTTAATTTCAAGACTGTCCGCTGGGTTGGTGTGTAATATGCTTGACGATATCATAGACCAAAAGAAAGCTCTTGGATTGGTATATCAACGTATAGTCTACCATCGTGGCCCGCATGACCACCAATTCACTAAAGAGCTCGCTGCTCGTGCGCTTGATATCATAGTTGGCCATGAGGTTCACGGCATGACCTTTGCTGAGTTGGCAAAAGAGCATGGTATATGCACCCAAAGGGTACAGGCAATTCATGCCAAAACCATGCGGATGGCTCGTGATACCATCCGTGCCAATATGTTGCTTTAATACAACAGCCAAATGCTCGAAAGTCCTTGACACCGGCAATGGTTCGTGTATAATGGATCCTGTTGAATAAGAAAGGAAGTAAAAATGAATTTAGATGATTTCTTGGTGACCCAGAGGACAGCTCCTCTGAGTGCTGAAATGCGCCGTAAGCTGGCGTTTGATTTAATTGATACCTCGGTTGGGTTGCACTCAATTGTGGTTGCTTGCATGACCGATGCTGACTTGATCGAGTTCCATGCAAAGAAGTTTCCAGTACCTTTTGATGTTGCTTAAATACAACATATCTGCTGTTGCTAAAAAACAACAATACCAGATAATGCTTGATTTTGGTAGTGGTTCGTGTATAATGGTTCCTGTTGAGTTGATAAGGAAGTAAAAATGTCTGAATCGAAATTGAAGTCCCTCATTACTGAATTGATCGAGTCCTATGCTGATGCTCTTGCGTTGGATGAGGACGCCTATGCTGACCTCTTGATGAATATTTCCGAAATGTTAACGGAAATGAGTCCTGTTTAGTGTTGCTTAAATACAACATATCTGCTGTTGCTAAAAAACAACAATACCAGATAATGCTTGATTTTGGTAGTGGTTCGTGTATAATGGTTCCTGTAGTAGTGCTAACGCTGTTAATTGATTCTCTTTTTTAAGGAAGTAAAAATGTCAAAAGTTCTCACCCCCTCGCAGACCGAATTGGTCGCCGCTCGTGCCGCTCTTGTTGCAGCTCGTCAGAAAACCGCTGAAGCTAAACTGATTGTCAGCGCTTTAGTTAAACAGGCTCGTGCTGAGAAGTCACTCACTAAACAGGTCAAGGCTGACCTCGTGCAAGTGAAACGTGCTAACGCTATCGCTAAGGCACAGGCACGCCTCGATGCGCTGATGGCAAAACCTGTCGGGCTCAAAGCTGTTCGCAAAGCAGTTAAGAAGCCTTCTAAGGTCGTTGTGACTAAGATGGTTATGCCTGACTTGCTCGCAGCATAAGTTGTTGACCGCAAGGTCTGGCGGATACCAGACCTCATATTGAAGTACACTACCTTATGACTGGAAAGGGTTCCTAGGAAAGCCCGATGATGTTGCCAAATTTAGAGGCGTAAATCATCCTTGCCAGAGTTGTAGTGTACTTCAATATGGTAAACAAAGGAGTTGTTATGAAAGAAACCGAGAAAATGAGTGCTGACCTGGCAAGGGTTCGTGCTGAGTTGAAAGCTAAACTGGAAACAGCCATGCTCATGGCTAAACTTATGCGTATGAATAAGGAATAAAGATGAATGAAGTCCACCTTGTGATGCTGCGTTATACCATGGACAATTCACCTCTAGATGATGGGGGCGAGTATGCAGAGCAGGTTCGATTTGCCTTTGCAGACCTTGGTAATGCTGAGTTGGTCGCTAAGCAGATGGAACAGGATAACTCTGAGGACTGTACTCTGTACTTTGTTCGGTCTCACCCTGTTATGCCTGTTGTTTCCAAGCAACAAGTCTCCACATAACCCTTGACACCAGACAGGTACCGAGTATAATGGTACCTGTCGAACGAAAGGGGATGGACGTGGCGGATACTCAACCTCTTTTATGTTGCAAAAATACAACAAGGCGCTAGCGCTTTGCCGAAAGTCCTTGACTCCTGCCTCGGTTAGTGTATAATGGATCCTGTTGAGTTGATAAAGTTAATAAGGAATTACAGAATGAAAACTTATACAGAACTAGGCAATACCGTTTCAGAGGACTTGGTTTGGCAGTTTGCTAATCTGCTACACCTCCGTTTACCACCTGAAGTCATCAAGCATAAGCTGGGTCTCTCTGACAGTATGCTTCAGTCGGTGGCACAGGCTTACTTTAGTATGTCAGAATAAGGAATAAAAATGGGTTTCGAGAAAATCGTTTTGGACAAAGTAGCAAAGGTTCTTAAACAGGAACGTCAGGCTTACTTTGTGAATGGTACTCTGTTTGTCCTTGCAAGTGAACCTCAAGCTCGCCAGGTGTTCTCCAAGTTGTTTAAGGACTACAATGGCAAGGTCGATGTATCTTTGGTGGGGCATGAATATGCCTTTGACTGGCGGTAGACTGTTGCTTAAATACAACAAAGATTACCTAATATAGGGCTTGACACCTTTAAAGGGTACTGTATAATGGACGGTGTCGTTCCTTTGAGATTATTACATTGTTGCTTAAATACAACATTAGTGCTAAGATAGTCCTTGACACCACCACTGGTTCGTGTATAATGGATCCTGTTGAGTTAAGAAAGGAAGTTAAATGAATTTAATACACATTGTCCGTGGTGAATTTGAGAACGGAGATGGTGTCATCTTGGGTGTGTACCCAACCGAAGCACAGGCAGAGGATCGTTGTGACTTCATCAAGGCATCACACTATGGTTTTAAATATGTCTGGTACCAGGTCGTTGATGTTGATGCCGAAAACGGTGATTGCTACTTGTGCAGTAACTAAAGGAAAGATTATGAATTGGAATCTTGAAGGTATGTTCGTTTCAGGTCATTACATGGGAGAGTTTCCCATTACCGGTCGTGTAGAATACAGCCGTGTCAAATACGGTGGAGAAGTCGAACACGGTGTGGTTCTAGATCACCCAATCGTGGTTTACGGTGCAGTTCGTGAGCGGGTTAGTCTTGAAAACCATTATGTGGATTATGTGTCCGATAATCGTGAGTTATCTGTGTTGCCTAAAAACAACAGTCTAGCTTGACACCTGCCTTGGTTCGTGTATAATGGATCCTGTTGAATCACTAAAGGAAAGATTATGAAATACAGTTTTGTGGAAGATGTTATTTGCCTGGTACTCTGTACTGTGGCCTTTTTTGTCTCTTACCTCTTTTTAGCGAGCATTGTATGATTAAGACTATGGAAGAAGCCTATGAGAGCTTCGATGATATGCTAGATGAATCTGGCCCTGTCATTATTGCAGGTATTGAATTCTCTCCCTCTGCTATTCTGAAAGAGATGGATCCAATTGCTTATGATGTTAATTTTAGTGATTACATGGATTCCTGTGATATTGATACCGATGAGCTCTTAGAAGATGAATCGGACTTTGATGATTCGATGGATGGTGACTTTGATTCTGGTATGGCTTCTGCCGGTTATGGTACCGATGAAGATTACGGTTATTCTGGAGATTAAATATGACTCGCCCTGAATTGATTGAGGTTCTTAGCTTTGTTCCCGGTTTCACTACCGATATGCTCTCTGGTCTCCCTAGCGAGCGCTTGGTGGAACTCTATTCTGATTACTTTGAGGGTTAAGATATGTCAACCTTTAGAGATAGTAGCGTTGAGGTCGAGGCTTATATTAATGAGCTTAGGCAGAATCGCTTAGCTGTACCAGAAAAGACTGGTAAGTGCTTAGAGTGTGAAGAACCTACGCAAGGTGCATTCTGTTCCGCGGACTGTCGTGATGAATATGAGCGCATGGAAAAAATTAAAACTATTAGAGGTAAATGAGATGGATGTGTCTGAAATTTCAACAGCTGTTTTTCTTGGTCTCTGTATCGGTACGGTTACCGGTACTGGTACAACTTTAATTATCTATTGGTTAGCTTCACTAATCTCAAAGGATTAAAATGAACGAACGATACGAGCAATTGAAACGTATGGCTGAAAAAGCATGGTTTGTATTTCACAATGAACGGGACTATGCACATGAAAATGCAATGCTTCTGGATCAACTGGATCGCTTTGCCGAACTAGTAACAGCTGAGGCTGTGGCAAGAGAACGGGAGGCCTGTGCTCAATTATGCGATGATGCAGGCCGGGTAGCGCCAGTTACTGAAAACGAAATTTTACATAAACAATGCTATAGACTGGCTGATTTAATCAGAGCAAGAGGTTCTAAATGAATGTTGGAAAATATTTACGAGGTGATGACAGGCACGTTGGTACTGCTAGAGTCATTAACAAAGGTGGCGAAGTGAACAAACGTAAAGACACCTTGAATGGTTACGGGGAAATGTATCGCAGTGGTATCACAATGAAAGAACATTGGGCTACCGAACGGCGCATCAAACAGGACAGGCGTGGAATGGAAAAAGCCCGACTTGGCAAAGGATTGATGGGAAAAAACACATGAACAAGATTGAAACAATTATCGCAGCTTTAGAGTTTGCGTCAGACAATTCTGATAAAGCAAACTTTCAGTATCACATTGTAGAAAAAGCCCTTGCCGCAGCCCGTGAGTTGCGGGAGTTGAAGCCTGTGGCGTGGGAAACATTTGCTTTGAAGTTTGCAAGTGGACAAGCGCTTTCATACTTAGAACCAAATGATTTGCCTAGTTATTTAAGATACCGACCACTCTACGCACTAGACGAGGTGACGAAATGACAGACCAAGAACTGCTAGAACTTGCAGCTAAGTCTGCTGGCTTAAACGTAAAGGCGCAATCAGTAAACGCAGACGACCTTTGGATTGGCCTAATCATTGGAGAAAAACACACAAAAGAAAAGAAGTTTTGGAATCCATTAACCGATGATGGTGATGCTCTGCGACTGGCGGTGAAATTGACTCTTGGAGTTGTGTTTAACGGAGAAGAAGCTTGTGTGTGGCTTTTTGATATTGAATCAATTGAGCCAGTAACTAACGATGATCCCTACGCAGCCACAAGACGAGCGATCGTGCGAGCAGCGGCAGAGATTGGCAAAAATATGGAGGTGACGGAATGATTTTAACCATTCACAAGCGCCGCTACTTGAATGCCTTAAAGAAGGCTGCTAAGATTAATCGGTACCTCAAGAAAGGTTATCATGTGTTCTATCTTGGTGATAGGATTGAGCAAGGGTTTACATTAGAAGATAATCAAGTAGTATTAAAGCTAACGGATAATTTTTCTGTGATATTTTACATAAACAGTTCCGATTGGGATAATGGGTACTGGACAAGTATCAAGAAATACAATGAAGAATTTTCAGCAGATTTTGAAGTATATAAACCATCAGCAAGGATTGAATTATGAAGCAATTGGATCTAATCGTAGCAGCTCTTAAAGAGTATACGGAATGCAGAGATACTGACCAGTATGGTGTTGACTATATGGCCTGCTGTGGTGCTGATATTGAGTTTGACCATTTGGATGATTGTATTGCTGTGAAGGCATTAGCAGCTGCCAGAGAGTTGAAGGATAATCTGAACCTTGAGCAATTCGCAGCATTCGTTAGGTCTATGGAGGAACAGAAATGAGTGAAAGACTTCCTGTTAAAGTTGAGAGTGTTAAACAAATTGTAATTAATTGGCAATTGAAAGATTATTACCTCAACAAAGAATATCTGTATACCAAACGATTTAAATCAGCACACCAGGCTGCTAAGTTTTATGCAGAGCATTCTAATAATGAATACTACGATTGTTATAGTTGGCGCAATACTTTAGATTGGCGTAATGATTCGGAAGCTCGTCAAGAGCGTCTACGGCGCCGTTTGGTTCCCGTGTTTAAAAGGATGTTAAAATGAGTTTTATGCGAGAAGCCGTTCGTGAGTGGGTGTGGAATGTTGGTCAAGATAGAGCAGACCAGCAATGGGTTCTTTCCGATTATGATACATGGGAACGCAACCCTCATTATACTGGCCCGGATCAGGGTCACCCTGAAGATGAACATTATGAGGATGAAGAATGTTAAAAGATAGACGAGTTTTGTTAGAGGCTGAATTGGCGAAAGCACAATCTAAGGCTGCCAAAATGTACCTTGATATTGTTATCAATGACCGTGATGTGCATAGCCATGAGTATCAGGTACTCAAAGACATTATTGGTAATTTACAGTTTGACCTTAACCTTGTAAACGGTTTGATTAAAGAGGGACACGAATGAACGGTAGATTAGCAGTACTTGCGGAACAAGCTGGTTACTTTATTAAGTTTGAGAGAACTGGAGATAATGTTACTTTGGTTCATACAAAAGAACCAGGTACTGATGGTGACCTTGCGTTATTCGGTGAGCTGGTTGTCCAAGATATCCTGCAAACCATTAATGATGGTTCTGGTGACATTGATTATATACGCTACTTGATTAAACGTGATTATGGGATTTAAAGTGAGTGAAAAACAATTATTGAAAGAAAATGAGTCCCTTAAAAATATCGTTAAACGGTATGGTATGGTTATGGAGGAACAAGAGAAAACGATTCTAGATTTGAGAGCTCGTATGCTTGAGTTGTGCTTGGGGAAACCTTTGGAATCCTCCTACGACCGTGACGGTATGATTACAAAACTTAACCATGCTCAGGGTTTACTTTCTGATGTATACCATGAGGCCTGTGAAGCTGGTCTGACGGAGATTGAGGATCAAATGTCCTGTGCAGATTCTTGTATCTGTGAAGCGTTGAGTCAATTAGATAGGTGAAATGATGGGTGAAAGAACATATACTCCAGATGGATGGATTGTTGTGGAGTTTAGAACTAATGATGGAGAAGTTAACCGCAAGGTGATGGCTTCATGGTACGGTGGTTATCTTGGAAGTGATTCTTGGAAGTTAAGTTCCGGGATTACTGAAACGATTGAGCATGAGGATCATTATGACTTTATTAACCATTCTGGTAGTGTCTACAAGTGTGGTAAGAATTCGTTTGGTCTAAGTGGTTATGCAAGTGGTGTTCTTGAGTCCTTTAAGAAAGACCTTGAAGGAGTTGCAACTATTGAAGTTATTGATATTAGGAGTAAGTGATGGGTTTAGATATGTATTTGACAGCCAAGCGGTACCTCTCAAAGTATAATCCTGAGGATGCTAAGCTGCGTGAATTAGTTTCAGCCATTGATTTTGGTTTCTCTGGTGAAGTTGAACAGATTAGCTTTGAAGCTATGTATTGGCGCAAGGCGAATGCTATCCACCGTTGGTTCGTAAGTAAAATCCAAGATGGTGTGGATAACTGTGCTGAGTATCATGTTAGTACCGAAGATTTGGTGGAATTGCGAGATATCTGCAATAAGGTTTTAGCTGATCCATCCAGAGCAGATGAGCTGCTTCCTCCACAATCTGGATTCTTTTTTGGTTCTACAGAGGTTGATGAATGGTACTTAGAGCAATTAAAGTATACTGTGGAACGTCTGGATGTTCTCCTTGATTTAACTCAGGTCAAGGAACACAATATCAATTTCTACTACAGTTCCTCATGGTGATATATGTACAAACTTCCTGTTGACCCTTATTATTTTAATGCAGCCATTTGGTGGCTGGAAAACAAAAACCATGATATTGAAGAATTCAATGCATGGATGAAAGAACAAGGCACAATAATCAAAGACCGTGATGCCTATTACCCATGGATGGATTTTGAGGACTCTTTTATGATGACCCTCTTTAGGATCAGATGGTCTGATAGTGTTGTCCCTATACAACAATGACCTTGACTTTGGTCACGGTTCGTGTATAATGGTACCTGTTGAGTGAGAGGGAATAGTGTTGTTTTTATGCAACATTAAAGTGTTGTATTTTAGCACAGTCCTTGACTTATACCGTGATTAGTGTATAATGGTACCTGTTGAATGAGAAAAGAATTTTATGAGAAAAAAACGGTCTGACCGTAACCATGTTTTATATCGTGTTATCTGCGAGGATACCGGTGATTCGTATATCGGTCTAACCGTTGCACAGGGTCAAGCGTTTGTTCGGTCAGTTAAGGTTCGCTGGCAGAAGCACGTCAGCCGTGCTATGAAAGAAAACAAGGATTGGTCTTTCTGTTGTTTTCTCCGTGACAATATCGAGGCTGATTATCGGTATGAAGTTTTGGAAATTGTTCGTGGTCGAAAACCTGCTCATCAACGGGAACGTGAGTTGATTGCGGAATTGGAACCTACTCTTAATACTTTTTAGGTGAATATTATGAAAGTTGTAATTAATAATTGTTATGGTGGTTTTAGTTTGTCAGATGCGGGAATTGCTCGTTACCTAGAATTGAAAGGTATGGAATTCACGGATCACTTTTATGACCGTGAGATCCTTCGTAATGATGAGGCTTTGGTTCAACTAGTCCATGAAATGGGTGGAATGGCAAACGGTGCTTGTGCTGATTTGAAAATCGTGGAAGTTCCAGATGAGGTCGATTGGTATATTGAAGAATACGATGGTAACGAATGGGTGGCGGAACGTCACCGTACATGGAGTTGAAAATGAAATTTAAATTATTATTGGTTGTTGGTATCGTGGTTCTTTCCGGTTGTTCTTCAGCACCAAAAGCTCCTGTGTATAAACTAAGTGGGTATACTGGCCCGGAAGCAATGCACCGTAATGAGGTCGTACAGGCTGCTCGTGAATGTATCCGTGCTCGCTTGCGGCCTAATGTTGAATACACCGCACAAAAGGTGGACTCAGGTGGCCGTGTTTTAGTTCCAGTTAATGTGCATTGTGAACCATACTAAAATGAATCTTTTTGATAATCTAGCCTCTGTTGGAATTACAACAAGCATTCTCCAGTATGCTGTGTTCGCCGTTATTTGCGTCTTTATACTAGGGTTTATTTGGAAGTATGTCGTGATTGGCGCAGGTATCATTTTTTGTGTTTATGTCTTAGCTATGCCGGTTATGGGAGTGAAAAATGAAGCAATAGCTGATGCTAATGCGGCAGTAGCTCTGAGAGATCCGATTGAAGTTGAAGAAGCTAGGATTAAAAAAGAAATAGATAGAAATAAACCATTGTTCTTAATTGATTGCCAGCGTTACGGTGATTACACCAAGCAAGAGTGTGAGAAAATTTGGGATGAGCGGTCAAACCCACCTAAGGAAGATTGATGCCAAGATTCATTTATGACATAGCAACCATTTTATTAATTGGTGCTGTTTATGTAGTTATTAATTGTTTTTTAGTATATGTATTTTTTATATTATGATTAGTATTTTACTTGCAATAGGTTGTATTATTATTGCGCCGATTATATTGGCAGGAATTGCTTTGGTATTTGCTCTTATTGCAAGTAAATATTTAAATTTCTAGTGTTGTTTTTTTACAACATTATCCAAAAAGTCCTTGACTCCCTTGCCGGTTAGTGTATAATGGTTCCTGTTGAATGAGAAAGGAAATAAAATGTTGAAAGCCGAAAAATTTGAAGTCCGTGATGTTATTCGCTCTTACGATTTTAAACCAATGGTTGGTCGTGAAGATTGTTTCGTTGAAGGTGAAATTTTAGAAATCACCAATGAGCAAGGCTACAATGCCTATAAAATCATTGTGACCAAGGACTCATGGTCGGATGCTGAAGATAAGGGTCGAGTTGGTAAAATCGTGTATTGCCCTGTTGCGGTATTTCACAATGATTATCCAGGTCGTGTTATTAATTTGTCAAGGATTTAAAATGGCTGTAATGAAAGATGTTTTTACCGATATTCAGATTTTGTTGGAAGATTCCGACAATACTCCTCTGATGATAGCTCGGAAGTTAGGCATACCTGTTGAGTGGGTATTTGACGTTTTGGATTATTCTGATGCTGTTTCGGATGATAATTACTGATGGGCATAGCTACTTTTCTTTTGGGATTTTTAATCGTGTTTGTCGCCTCTGGTATTGAGGGTGGTTCTGATTTAATTTTTTATGGAATTTCGGCTGTCGGCCTTCTACTAATGTTTTGTGGTGCCCGTAAAGCGGGCTCGTTAAAGGATTTTGAATGAGTTTGACCAAGCGTAACCTTATCGCAAAGGATTTGAGAACACCCAAGTACCGTATGCGAGTTGCGGTTTCAAAAAAGGTCTATGACCGTAACCGCACCAAGCGTACCGTACAAAAGGATGTTTATGTCGGAACCTAATGCGACCCAATTTGATGGGTTTTACCTTATGCCGGGAAACGATGAAGGTTCCCTGAAATTGTCCTATTTTGATTTTTTGGATAGTTTTGATAAAGGTAAAAAAGTTGATGGCACTAAATTCGGTGATATGTACCATGTTATATTTTTTAAACGAAGTGAAAATGGCGATCCAGAATTTGATGACCACTTTGAAGCCATTTTTAGTGATCCAGAGGCATATGTTTACGGCTTGATTCGTGCAAATGTGTATGGATGCTTTGTTAGAAAGACGGAAAATAGTTATAAATGGGTCGATGATTACCTCAAAAGTACTTTGAGTCGTGTTACACTATTAAAACTGAAAAATTATGCTAAAGAAATTGCGGAGAATTGAAAAATGAGTGAAAAATTTGATTTTAGTGATGTTGAAGCAAGAAATTGGTTGAAGGGTTTACTGAAAAGTGAAGTTGTAACGCTGACTTTTACGAAAAAAGACGGTACTGAGCGTAAAATGGTCTCTACTTTGTCAGAATCACGAATTCCTAAGTCGGAAAAGTCGTCGGAAAGTGCTGGAACACGAAAATATTCAGATGAAGCACAACCTGTGTATGATGTTGAAGCAAAAGGTTGGCGAAGTTTTCGCTGGGACTCACTTTCCAAGCTAGAATTTTCGATTGGAGATAAAAATGTCGGATAAACTTAAAGAAAATATTATTATGGCACTTGGCGGACTGACCGCTATCTTGCTGGTTGTTGCAATTTTTACTTTAGGCCCGATTTTTGTCGTTTGGGCATTAAATACGTTATTCCCAATTCTGGAGATTCCTTATACTTTTAGTACTTGGTGTGCAGTTATTGTTTTAGCATGGTTTCTGCGAGTTAAAATTTCTGTTAAAGGATAATTATGAAATATATTGTTGAAAGTATCGGTGTCTTCCGTATGGTTCATGTGGTCGAGGCCGAAAATAAAGATGAAGCATTCCGTATCGCTAATGTAGCTGATGATAATTGGCAAGAACACTTAGGTGAAATGCGAATGGATGTATCTGAATTTACCGAAGAACAGATTACTCATTTTAAGAAAAAAGAGTATTTTTGGGAAGGAGTAGCATTCAAAGATGAAGATGGCTTCGTTGCTTATAATCATCCGAATGGTGAAGTTGTTAAAAATAAAGATGTATTGGTAAAGTGAAAATATTTTTAGGTAACAGTGAAAAAAGTGCTTGACCGCAGAACAAAAAGCATATATACTAGGACTATGATGAAAACTATACATACACTCTCAACACCAAGATGCCAGTCGTTAGCGACATGGCCGGCCGATTATCGCTCATCAAAAAATGAGAATAGCGGCTTTATTGGATCAAATGGGGTTTGTGTAACGTAGTATATTAGATAAAATCTAATTCATCACAAACCCTAGTAAACGAAAGTTTCTAGGGTTTTTGTTTTGATGTTGTGTAAAAACGACAGACTGTAAATAGTTGTTGACTTATTAAGTGGTTCGTGTATAATGGACCTATAGTAAGAAATAAATGTTCTTTAAAAATTAGAGTAGTAAATATGTTGCGGTATAGTGAAATGGTATCACGATGGATTTTGAATCCGTTATCCTTGGTTCGATCCCAAGTACCGCTGCCATATTGAAGTACATTTCAGGTAGGCTAGCCAACATTCTGTTTTATCGAACAGAATCAGGAGTGTACTTCAATATGGGTGGTAATGCAGCGGGGATGGTCCTGCGACTGGCCTTGAAAACCAGGTTCTCTGTAATGGGGATGGGGTTCGACTCCTCTGCCGCCCGCCATATTTTATAGGAGACTAATATGCCAGCAGTATTTCTTGTTAGCGACACACATTTTGGACACGCTGGTGTATGTCGTTTTACACACCAAGATACCGGAGTTAAGATTAGACCATGGACTGATCCTGATGAAATGGATGAAGCGATGGTCAAACTCTGGAACGAAAGAGTAGGAAAGAACGATAAAGTATATCACCTTGGTGACGTAGTGATGAAACGCAAAAGCCTTGGTATTATGCGTAGACTTAATGGTGACAAAGTTCTTATTCGTGGTAACCATGATATTTTTAAAGATGATGAATATCGTGAACATTTCAGAGAGCTTCGTGCTTATCATGTAATGAACGGAATGATTCTTAGCCATATTCCACTTCATCCAGAAAATCTTGGAAGATTTGGTGTAAACATTCATGGACACCTCCATACGAATCGTGTTATGAAGGCGAAAGGTATTAATTATCCGACTGGAGAAATTATCTACAGCGAAACGGAAATTGATCCTCGTTATCATTGTGTATGCGTTGAACAAACAGATTTTGCACCGATTCTTTTTGAAGATGTAATTAAGAGAATTGAAGCACAAGGCGGTAAGGTAGGTTTTAGTAACGGAAATGGGTAGTTGGCTGAGTGGTCGAAGGCAGCGGCTTGCTAAGCCGTCCACCGTAAAGGTGCATAGGTTCGAATCCTATACTACCCGCCATTTTTAATAGTGCGATGGCTGAGTGGTCAAAAGCAACGGATTGCAAACCCGTAAAATCGTCAGTTCAAATCTGACTCGCACTTCCAGTAAGGTAGCTTTAGTGTTGTTTAGGCAACAATAAAATTAGTTGTTGACTTACCAAGTGGTTCATGTATAATGGACACATAGTAAGAAATGCAGTGATGTTCTTTAAAAATTAGAGTAGTAAATTTTAATGCACCGTTAGACTTCTGGTGAGGTCACCACCCTTTCAAGGTGGCTAGATGGGATCGTAACCCATACGGTGTACCATATTGTTTGTTTTTATAGGAGTATTGTCATGGATAGTGACAAGAGTGACAAACTTTTGGGGGTATAATTCAAAGGTAGAATATCCGGCTTTTAACCGGTCTATCAGAGTTCGATTCTCTGTGCCCCCACCAGTTGTCATATTGAAGTACATTTATAGGCAATGAAAGTCTAAAGTGCCACGGGACGTAGACCCGTATAGTGTATTTCAATATGGCTCATTAGTATAATGGTTATTACACGGGATTGTCTATCCTGTTACGGGAGTTCGATTCTCCCATGAGTCGCCAAGTTTCGCCCTATTAGTATAATGGTATTACACCTGTTTTGTAATCAGGTCACGGCAGTTCGATTCTGTCATAGGGCACCAAGTTTTAATGTCGCATTGGTGTAAACGGTAGCACACTTATTAACGTATTCTGACAAGAATATAAACAGCATACCAAAATTCCATCGAAAAGGAAGTGGTTCAGGTTCGAATCCTGAGTGCGACACCAAGTTTTAATTGCGGGTTAGGGAAGAGGTCATCCCGGCAGCCTCATAAGCTGTAGACCCCTGGTTCGAATCCAGGACTCCGCAACCAAGTTTTTATAAAACCTTAAAATTATAAATAACAAATTAAGTTAATTTTTAAAACAGAGGTTTTATGAGTAAAAATTCAGAAGCAGTAAAAAGATGGCGACAAAATACCAAAAAACGAATAATAGAGTCTATGGGAAATTGTTGTCAAATATGTGGATATAATAAATGTGATAGTGCTTTAGCCCTACACCATATAGACCCAAACATGAAAGAATTATCTTTTGGAGCAATACGAGCAAATCCTAAAAATTGGTTATCTATTGTTGAAGAATTGAGAAAATGCATTTTATTATGTCATAATTGTCATAGTGAGGTTCATAGTGATATTGTAAAAATGCCTGAAGATTATACAAAATTTGATGAAAATTTTACAAGTTATAAACAAGAAAAACTAACTGAAATGGATTCATGTCCTGTTTGTGAAAAAGATAAACCATTGTTCAATAAATATTGTTCTTTATCTTGTTCTTCTAAATCAAAATTTAAAGTAGATTGGGATAATATAGATTTAACAGAATTATTAAAGAATGATACTATAATTAATGTGGCTGAAAAGTTAAATATTTCGGATACAGCGATAAGAAAGAGATTGAAAAAAATAATTCCGTGAGACCCGCAAGGTGTGGGAGCAAACTGTTAATTTGTCATAGTTAGGTTCGATTCCTAATCACGGAGCCAGTTTTAATGCGTTGGATGCTCTAATGGCAGGGCAGCGGGCTGTAACCCCGTGGTTTTAGGACAAGTAGGTTCGATCCCTACCTGACGCATCAAGTTTTAGGATGGTAACAGCAACAAAAAAACTTTTATTGATAAAAAGAAAATTCCATCCTGTTGTTTAGAGGGCTGTTAGTGCTAATGGGAACACATCTGGTTTGCAACCAGAAATTGAGAGTTCGATTCTCTCACGGTCCACCATTTTTTAGGTAGTGTTCTTTGTCTGGGTATATTGTCAATCTGGTAGACGGCCTTGTTTGGAACGAGGAGGCTGTAGGTTCAAATCCTACTATCCAGACAAAGAACATTATGGTGATGTAGCTTAGTTTGGTAGAGCAGTACCTTCATACGGTAACGGTCGTAGGTTCGAATCCTACTTTCACCACCAAGTTTTAGGTCCTTAGTAAAATGAATATTACATTTCGCTACGAACGAAAAAGTGAAGGTTTGATTCCTTCAGGACCTTCCAAGTATTAATGCAGAGTTAGCTCAGTTGGTAGTAGCAACGTCTTGATAAGGCGTAGGTCATTGGTTCAAGCCCAATACTCTGTACCAGTTTTAGGATAGTAACAGCAAATTAAAACATTTGACTTCTAATCAAAACCGTTAAAATCTATCCTGTTGTATTATATCGCTCTAGTGTCAACGGCAGCACAACTGACTCCAAATCAGCTGGTGAGGGTTCGAATCCTTCGGGCGGTGCCAAGTTATGCGGGTATGATGTAAAGGTAACCTAATTCCTTGCCAAGGAATATTTGAGAGTTCGATTCTCTCTACCCGCTCCAAGTTTTTAAAAGGAGTAGTAATCATGCGTAAGATTGATGTTAATGAAGTGAAAGAGTTTATTGAAGCACAAAGTCCTGAGACTAAGATTTATATCGGTGCGGACTCGGCTCGTTTCCTCATTGGTAAAGATTGGTATGCTGATTACACTTTAGCTATTGTAGTACATATTAATGGTAAGAATGGTTGTAAAATCTTTGGTGAAGTCCAAACTGAAAGAGATTGGGATCAAAGAAAAGATAAACCAAGAATGAGATTAATGACGGAAGTATATAAAATTGCCGAATTATATTTGAAGTTAAAAGACGTTTTGGAAGACCGTGATGTTGAGGTACATTTGGATATTAATCCTGATGAAATGCACGGTAGTTCATGCGTTATCAATGAGGCAGTTGGGTATATTAGAGGTATGTGTAATGTTATCCCTCTGGTAAAACCTCAAGCGTTTGCCGCATCTTTCGCTGCGGATCGTTTAAAATTCGTATTAGATAAAGCAGCATAGTTTAAGTAGGCGAGATTAGTTTAATGGTAAAACTATAGATTTCCAATCTGTTGTTATCAGTTCGATTCTGATATCTCGCTCCAAGGTTTAGGATGGGTGCAGCAAAAATACTCGGCGGGTAAAATCGCCATCGGATAGTGAGTTTCGATTTTCTCACTTGAAAAACAAAAAGTAGAAACCATCCTGTTGTTTTTAGGTTAAGTTCAGCAATAAAATTCAAAGCCAACTTGAAAAAGTTAACCTGTTAAATTGAGGAAGTAATATTATGAATTCATTTGTAAACGCAGTTCAAAATCAAGAAGCTCGTACCGACAATGGTATGAAAGCTCGCAAATCTACTGCTAATGCTGTAGTTGATTTGTTCTATAAAATCGGTGCCAGCCGCGGTAAAGATATCACAGCTGACTTCGTTTCTGCTTTGGTGCAGGATGAAGAATTAGCATTGCGAGTTGCCTTATGGTCTCGTGATGTTCGTGGTGGCGCTGGCGAGCGTGAGTTGTTTCGCCAGATTCTGAAGTATTTGGAAACCAATCGTCCTGATTTGGCAATGAAGCTACTTGGGAAAGTACCTGAAGTTGGTCGTTGGGATGACCTATTTGTTTTCCAGACTTCTGAATTGAAGTCACAAGCATACACTTTGCTTGGTGATGCTCTGAGAGCTAAAAACGGATTGGCGGCAAAATGGACACCCCGCAAAGGTGAAGTTGCTCGTGAATTGCGTGAGTTCTTCGGCATGACACCTAAGTTCTATCGTAAGTCTTTGGTTGAAATGACTAAAGTGGTAGAATCTCAAATGTGTGCTAAGGATTGGGATAACATCAATTTCAGTCATGTGCCTTCTTTGGCGGCTAGCCGTTACAAGAAAGCATTCTACCGTAATACTGAAAAGTTTGCGGAGTATGTGGCTGAATTGGTTAAAGGTACCGATCCAAAAGTTAAGGTGAATGCTGGTGCAGTATTCCCTTATGATGTATTGAAAGGCGTAGCATACGGTTCATACAACAAAACCGAAAAAGACCACATTGTAGCCCAATGGGATGCTTTAGAGAATTTTGTTGGTGATGCGAATGTATTACCTTTAGTTGACGTTTCTGGTTCTATGTCATGCCCTGCTGGTCGTAACAGTTCAGTATCATGTATGGATGTTTCTGTATCTCTTGGTCTATACCTTGCAGATAAGAACAAAGGAGTTTTCAAAGACACCTTTTTAACATTCTCAAGTGATCCGCAATTGCTTAACCTAAAAGGTAATGTCATTCAGAAGATGGATCAAATGGTTAGATCCGAATGGGGTATGTCTACTGACTTGGTGAAAGCCATGATGAAGATTTTAAATGTTGCTGTAAAAGGCAAAGTACCACAGGAAGATATGCCATCAATGCTGTTGATTCTGTCTGATATGCAATTCAATGCTTGCGTAGAACATGATGATTCGGCCATGGAGATGATTGCTCGTCAATTCGCCTCAAATGGCTATGAAGTTCCTAAAGTTGTTTTTTGGAATATCAATTCATCAGATAACGTACCTGTTAAGCATGATGAATCAGGTGTTGCTTTGGTTTCAGGGTTCAGTCCTTCAATCGTTAAAGCAATTCTTGCAGCAGATACTTCAGAGTTTACTCCAGAAGCTATCATGTTGAAAGCCATTATGTCTGACCGATACAAGGTCTAATATCGTTTTACTTGGTGTACGCAACACCAAGTCCAAAATGTTAATTCATTTTGGTGTGACTATGTTGTAACGGTAGCAACGCAGTTTGTGATTCTGCTAGTCTGGGTTCAACTCCCAGTAGTCACCCCAAAGTGAATTAATGCATCGTTAGCTCAGCGGTAGAGCTCCTCGCTTACACCGAGATTGTCGGCGGTTCGATCCCGTCACGATGTACCAAGTTATGCTGCTCTAGCTGATGTGGTCATAGCGGCGGTTTGAAGAACCGTTGAAACAGGTTCGATTCCTGTGGGCAGCACCAAGTATTATATAAGGTGATTATGTACAAAGTGTATTGGACAAATCCTAATGGACAAGCGTGTAGTCAAGATTACATTGATATGGTTGAAGCGTTAACATTAACTAACCATTTGCGTAATGTTGGTCGTGCTTCTTATGTCACTATGGTTGGTGAGAATCCAAACCAAGTTGGTAAGATGGGTGTTGATTCAGTAGAAGATGGAAAACTCCCAAGTGGTGAAGAATACACTTGGAAGATGCGTAGGTAATGCCTCGGTGACGTAATTGGTAGCCGTGTTCGCCTTAGAAGCGAAATTCTGCGGGTTCGAGTCCCGCCTGAGGCACCAGTAATGCCCCCATAGTATAGTGGAAAATACATCCCTCTTCTAAAGGGTAAACGTAGGTTCGATTCCTGCTGGGGGTGCCAGTAATGCGGATGTGATGGAATTGGTTTACATACTTGACTTAAAATTAAGGTTCTACGGGTTCGAGTCCCGTCATCCGTACCAATTTATATTTTTGTATAAGTAGTAAATTATTTTAATATAAATATAAGATAACTTTTTATACTTTTATAAAGTAATCGAGAAAAACCATGTTAAATTTTAAATCTTTTCTAAAAGAAGAAACCGAAGGTAAACTTCAGCATATTACTCATCCAGAAGATCGTCCATTGATGCATGGTCACGCTGGATTTGAACAAGCTCATGCTGCTTTAATGAATGCTCATGCTCATATGAAAGCTGGACGCCAAAGTTCCAACTTGACAATGAAGTATGATGGTTCTCCAGCAATTGTTTTTGGTCATCACCCGGAGAATGGTAAGTTCTTCGTTGCCACTAAATCTATCGGTAACAAGAATCCAAAAATCAACCATACTCATGAAGATATTGATCGAAATCATGGTCATGCTCCAGGTCTTGCTTCTAAATTACATACCGCACTTGACCATCTGAAGAAAGTATCACCAAAAACTGGAGTATTTCACGGTGATTTGATGCATACAAGCGAAGATCACAGGATTCATGAATCTTTCATTCTTGAAGCAAAGGGTGATGTTTCTTTCACGCCTAATACAATTACTTACACAGCCAAGGGTCAAAACGCTAAAGCAATTAAAAGATCAAAGATTGGCGTAGTTGTTCATCAACAGTATCATGGTAAAGATATTGCAAGTTTATCATCATCTCCTCATGTAGATATAAGTCAATTCAAACATCATCCTGATGTACACTTACATGGTGCTGAACATGATACATCAAAGGTTAGACATTCAGAAGAAAACGAATCAGGTTTTCAAAGACACATGAATGCAGCAAAAGAAATTCATGATACTCATGGTCATGCAATGTATAATGCTATTCATCCAAAACATTCTGGTGATGTTGGTCATCTCTCAACTTATATTAACAAGACAGTTCGCCATGATGAAGTACCAAATGTAAAAGGATTCAAAGAACATCTTGCTGCTCATCATGAAAAAGAAGCATCAAAGGTTAAGACTGAGAAATCGAAAAACGCTAAAACTGCTGAAGGTGCAGAACAAATTGCTCACGTTGAAAAGAACAAACAACACTATGCTAATTTGTTATCAATGCACCATCATTTAGCTCAAGCAAAGAATCACTTGGTTAAATCTTTAGAAACACATGAGGGTGACTATGACCACCATATTGAAGGTAAAAAATCTAAACCAGAGGGTTTTGTTGTTAATAGCAAACACGGTCCAGATAAATTAGTTAATCGTGCTGAGTTTGCTAAACAAAATTTGTTAAAGGTGAGAAAATGATTTCATTCCAAACATTTATTATTGAAGCACGTGGAATTTTAACTGCATCTGGTGCAACTGGTGAGGACCATAAAAAAAGATACATTGACCCTCATGTTGGTTCAAATAAACCAACCCACGTTTTAGCTAAAGAGCATGATGACCTTCCAAAAGGCTCAGCTATCAAAATTCACAAATCTGAACATATCAATGGTAAGATTCATGTCCATGCCGAAGATGAAACTGGCAATCATCATGTTATTCCTATTTCCAAGTTACATAAACCCGGTGATGAGCCTAGTAACAAAGGCCACAAATATGAATCTGATTTTGTTGATAGATTGAAAAAACATGGTGTTATGCCTAAACATTTATCTGGTGCCGGTTCAACTAGTGGCACAGATTTCTCGGTTGAGAATAAGAAAAAGGGGCATTTTCATGCTGGCGTTGTTTCAGGACACTTACTTAACGGTGAAACCAAAGATGGTGTAACCGCAGCCATGGGACAATTAACGATTCATCATAGTAAAGAGAAGGATACTAAAACTGGTAAACCAAAAGGTTGGCATATTAAGGATGCACAAAAAGCAAAACGACCAGAATATGCAAAACATATTGAAAAATCTGGTATTCTAGAACATATGAATAAACATGATCCTGATCCAGAAAAATCCGAAACAACCGCTAGTGGTCGAACAAAATCAATTGAAATTAAACATCCAAATTTACATCCAGCCGAAGGTTATTTAAAAGATCATCATGTTCATGTATTACAAGTTGGCGGCCACGGAACCTATAAGGTTGGTGATAAAGATGAAACTGGACATGGATTACCTTCTATTTCAGGTAAAGGAAAATGGAGAATTCGTGAAAAACAAAAAGGTAACAAGAGTGCTAGAACAGTAGCTTTTCATCCTGATGGAGTCAAAGGTTTAAATAAGAGTCATATTGATTTGGATAAAGATGAAGATTTACATAAATTTAAAAAGACGTTAGGACATTAAGATCAATTAAATAATGTTTGTATTCTTTTTAAAAGGATGCTTTGTGGGACTATAGCTCAGTCAGGTTAGCAGCGATTTCCTCATAAGAAATGGGTCACTGGTTCAAATCCAGTTGGTCCCACAAAGCATCCTGAATTTATTTGAAAGTACCATTTGCCTGATAGTGTTGCGTAAAAACAACACTATCTTTTTTTTGTCTTGCAATTAGTCTTATACTATGATACAATGGTACTGTTAACCAACGGAGATTTACTATGATTCGTGATAAAAAAGATGTATATGAAAGAGTAATCGACCTGACCGGTCCTGATGGTAATGCATATGCCTTAATGGGATATGCCGTACGATTTGCTAAACAATTAGAATTGGATGCAACTCAAATCCGTGAAGAAATGATGGCTGGTGATTATGAGAATTTGGTAGCTGTTTTCGATAAGTATTTCGGAGACTATGTGGTTCTGGAAAGATAATGGAAGATGGCGTTTATATTCTAATCACAAAAGACGGTTACCGAGTTACCTATTCAGAAGATAAGTATATTTACCTCTACGATTCTTTTAATGATGATACGATGGCTTATGATTTAAATCCGATTGTACTAAATGAGATGTTTGGCAAGTGTGCCGTATTTTCTGATGCAAAATCGGTTTTAAAGGCAGCTAAGTATATAAGTAACACGGTACAAGAAACGGTAAATGGTATTATGTTCATAGACTCCTATGGCAAATATACTTATGAGGAATTATTAAATGGCAAAGCAAATAAAAACTTCGGAAGAGATTGACCGTATTTTAGGTAAGACAGCAGAACCAAAACATGAAAAGTTAGAATCTCAAAGTGAAATTTCAGCAGCTCTGAATTGGTATCATTCTAGTAAGGATGCTAAAACTGCGGCTAAGTACATTGCGGATTATGCCAAGAAACATAAAATCTTAGGCAAATTGGATACTAGCAAGACCTATGTTACAATAGGTTTCTTGTGTCGTATTGTTGCCAATGGCACAATTCTACCTGAAGCAACCGTTGGTAATCTTAAACAAACTGTTACCGAGTTAATGTCTCTGGATGAGTCCAAAACAACCGAGGATACAAAAAAAGTTCCAGTAGTCACTATACAAGACCGACTAGCGGAAAAAGTCTCTGAAGTTGCAGGAGAGTTGGAAGGTGCTATTGATGATTATATCACTAGTGAATTCTCGAAGCAAACTTCACCTTTCGGCATTATGCACGATAGAGTTAAGGCAATGCACGCTACTCGCCTGATTGAAATCTTCCGTAAACGTAGAGCTGAATTTGATGAAGTATTGAGCACCGATGATTCGTTATTGAAAGAAGGTTATTCCAATTTCAGTAAATCAGAATTAAAAAAGCTTGTGACATTCTGTGATTTAATTATCACCGATGCAATGAAATTAAGTGAAGCATCCAAATTAACAAGAAAACCTCGCAAGCGTAAGGCTATATCGGCAGACCAATTAGTTGCAAAAGTCCAATTCTGTGAATCTAATGATGAATTGAAATTGAAGTCTGAGGTGCCTAAAACAATTATTGGTGCAACACAGCTATGGGTGTTTAATGTTAAAACTAGAAAACTAGGTGTTTATCATGCTCTAGATGCTGCTGGTTTTAGTATCAAAGGAACAAGTTTGCTGAATTTTAGCGAAATGAAATCTGTGCAAAAGACCTTACGAAAACCAGAGGCAATATTGCCTGAAGTTGTAAAGGGGTCTAAGGTATTCTTGCGTAATGTCATCGAATCGGTAAAAGCAAAGGAATCTTGCCTCAATGGTCGTCTGAATCGTGATACAATATTATTGAAAGTTATAAAATAAATTATGGATCATTATGATAATATTCGATTATAATCAGGTAGCTATTGCTAACTTGATGGAACAAATTGGTTCTTCCAAAACTCCTGTTGATGAGGTTTTGGTTCGCCACATGATCCTCAATACTATCCGTACCTATGTGAAGAAATTTAAACAATCACATGGCCCGGAAGTTGTCATTGCCTGCGACAATAGAAAATATTGGCGCCGTGATATCTTTCCTTTTTACAAAGGACTTCGTAAGAAAAGCCGTGAAGCTTCTGGACATGATTGGACTTCTATCTTTGAAGTATTACATAAAATCAAAGATGAGCTTAGGAATCATTCACCATATAAAGTGCTTGATATTGACACAGCAGAAGCTGACGATATCATTGGTGTATTGACGAGGCGATATTCTGGTTCTAGTAAAGTGATGATTTTATCCTCTGATAAAGACTTTGCTCAATTACAGAAATATCCAAATGTTGACCAATACTCGCCTATTATGAAGAAGTTTATCAAAGAAAATGACCCAACGGCTCAATTGAAACAGATGATTATTCGTGGTGATAAAGGTGATGGTATTCCAAATATTCTAAGTGCAGATAATGTAATCGTTGATGGCATTCGTCAAAAAGCAATTACAGAAGTTAAGATTGGTCAATGGATGAACCAACCACCTGAAGAATTTTGCAATGAGTTGATGTTGCGTAATTTCAATCGTAATCGAATGCTGATTGATTTAACACAAATACCTGAGACCCTAAAACAAAGTATCATAGATACCTATGAAACCACGAAGGTTCATACTAAACAAGAATTTTTGAATTATATGATAGCAAACCGACTAACTAATTTAATTGGATCCATTGATGAGTTCTAATCTGTTATATTCCGAAATATTCCAAGAGTTTAATAAAGCAACTACCCGTGAAACTCGGGTTGCAGTTTTACGCAAACACGCTGATCCACGTTTTAAAGAGTTTTTGATTATGGGATTAAACCCCCATGTCAAGTTCGATATTCAAGCACCACCATATCGGCCTGCGGTTGAACCAGCTGGTTTAAATTTTGCATACCTTGATAGTGAAATGAATAAGATGTATAGATTCATTACTAATCATCCATTGAAAACAGCAATCACAACCAAGAAGCAAGAACAATTGATGATTGTCATCCTTGAAGCATTACATAAAGATGAGGCTGATTTGCTTGTTCGTTTATTGAAGAAAGATTTGGGTATTAAATACCTAACGGCTAAAATCTGTAAAGAAGCCTTCCCTGAAATTGACATTCCGGTGTAAATTATGAAAGTAGCTGTCGTAACTCCCACAATTTGTAAAAAAGAATTAAAAGATTGTTTGTTGAGTGTCAACAACCAAACATACCAAAATTTGGTTCACTATGTATTCACGGACGGTAAAGAGCATCACCTGGATGTCCAAATGGAATTAAACGGCCTTAAAAATGTGCGTAGTATTATTCTAGAAGAAAATGTTGGCAAGGGCTGGTATGGGCATCGTGTATACGCTGCCTGTTCCTTCCTTGTTAATGCTGATATCATTTGTTACCTTGATGAGGACAATTGGTATGATCCATGTCATGTGGAAAAACTAATTAACAAAATTAAAGAAGGTAATGATTGGGCTTATTCCCTAAGAAAGATATACGACAAAGATGGCAATTACCTCTGTGATGACAATTGTGAATCACTAGGTAAGTGGCCAGTATACTTTAATGACCAAGTACATCATATCGACACCTCATCGTTTGCAGTTAAGTGTGATGTTGCTGTTAAAATTGGTCATGCATGGTACGCACAATGGGGTGCTGATAGACAATTCTTTAGCAACCTGAAAAGTCATTTTCCAAAGTTTGCTTGTACCAATGCATACACAATGAATTACCGATTAGATGGAAATCCAAACTCCGTTACCAAAGAGTTTTTTGAAGAAGGTAACAGGATTAATAGTGAGAAGTATAATGGAAGTTTCCCATGGTTATCAAACAGAACACCAATGAGTGTCGGTCCAGGAATTACAATTTTAACTTAATGATTTCTTTAAAATCTAAATAATCAAAAGTGATAGGAAAAGAATGAAGCACAGTTATGTACAAGAAGAGTTTTTGCCAGCGGAAGATAAGATTCAGCTGAAGTTTTTAGAAAATAGTACACACTATCTTTCCGGTGATATTGCGGAAGATAACATAAAGAAAGTTATACAATGGATTATGTATGAAAATATGTGTGATTATGTAAAGGGTAAAGAATTGAAGTTGTATATCAATTCAATGGGTGGTGAGTTATATCAAGCATTTGCTTTGATTGATATTATGCGTACTAGCCAATACCCTATTGTTACTATTGGCACAGGATCAATTATGTCCGCAGCATTTCTAATTTTTGCTTGTGGCACAAAAGGTAAACGATACATATCACCGAACACCGGTATCATGTGTCATCAATTTTCAGATGTTATGGAAGGCAAATACCATGATATCAAAGCAGCAATGAAAGAAGCCGAATATTGTAACGAACGAATGATGGAAATTTTACGAGGTGCATCCGGTCTGGAATCTCGTACTATTAAATCAAAACTCCTTGGACCAAGTGATGCATATCTAACGGCCAAGGAATTGATTAAGTTAAATATTGCAGACCATATTTTAGGTTAGTAACATGATAGTCGGTGGTTCTAAGATTGAAAAAACTCAAAAATCTAAGTTTAAAAAAAATATAGATAGAGAAACCCTTAAACAGTTTCGTAAGAAACACAAAGATAAAGCAACGTATCGTATGCTTAAAGATGAGGAAAAAAATGCTAGTTAAAGAAATCGAAATGAAAATTGCTAAGCTAGAAGCATTGATTGCTGAAAACATTGGTGACTTGGAATCCATGCGCCGTGAATTGAATCGCCTGAAATTATACGCATTTGAGGAAGACCTGAGAGAATCCGGAGAGAAGCAACTACTCCAAGGGTAGTGTTGTAGAAAAACAACATTACTAGGAATAAACCTTGACACCTACCATCATTAGTGTATAATGGTGGTATGGAAATTATAAAAGAAATCACCGTTTGGGACTGCGAGTATAACGTCCCTAATAATACCTACTTGCTCAACAATAAAGGCAAATTAATCGCCTATATTAAAGAGGGAGATACTATTATTAATCAATTAAAAACACCGCTAGAATTTAGTAAATCTAGGCGGAAGTTTATCAAAATCCAACATGATGGATTATCAAAATTAATAAAAGATGAAACGAAGGATAATACTAAACGTATTATTCCTAAAAATGTCCAATTATTTAATGTAAATTCAAACGATAAAAATTATACCGTAGAAGTTACGGATAACCGTTATTTTTCATGCAGCTGCGTTGGCTTTGGTTACCGCGGTAAATGCAAACACGTTGATGCTGTGAAGGATTCATTATGATTTATACTAGTACAAAATCGCCAAAAAAGTTTATTAAAAATAAAACCAAAAAAGAAATGGCAGAATATAATGATTGGCTTAAAGAAATCAATAGTATTAAGACTAACTTTACCAAGTCTAAAAAGTCTTTAGTATCTACTAAACGACCTAATCTTGGGGTTGTTTTAGCTAGTCGCAAAACCCCCGTCTATCCCTCTGTAGGAACGTCTGTAGGAACGGCGACCAAAGAAGTTAAGGGGGTCGTATACACAGGATCTAAAATGATGGGGATAGGCACGCTACACAAGTCCAATGCAGTTCCTATCTTTACAGAGGAAGAAGCAAGAGACCAGGCAACGATGCGGAGATAGTGTTGTTTTTTTACAACATTATGTATGTTGTTTTTTTACAACACTACCAGATAATCCTTGACACCTGCCTTGGTTCGTGTATAATGGTACCTGTTGATTAGAAAAAGGAAGTATTTTGAAATTATTATCTACGGGCAATCCCAAGACCCTCAAAGGTCAATCAGTTGGATATTTGACTTTTATCTTGCATTTAGCACCTGCTGATTTATCGGGACATAACACTTGTCCAAAAGCAACCGTTGGATGCACTTCTGCTTGCTTGAATACTGCCGGTCGTGGCGGTATGTTCAAAAAAGGCGAAACCACTAACATGATTCAAAAAGCAAGAATCCGTAAAACAAAAATGTTTTTCGAGGATCGTATTACATTTATGAATTTGTTGGTAAAAGACATTCAATTAGGAATTAAGCAGGCTGCAAAAAAAGGTCTGATTCCTGTTTTCCGTTTGAACGGTACTTCTGACCTTTCATGGGAGAAGTATGAGGTTCTGGTGAATGAACAATCATACACCAATGTTTTCATGGCATTTCCTGAAATACAATTCTACGATTACACCAAGGTTCTTGGTCGTAAAGTGAAAGCTTTTAAAAATTACCATCTGACGTTTTCGGCAGCTGACGGTAATGACGTTGATGTTAACCGTGCTATGTTCGAAGGTTATAATGTAGCTACAGTTTTCGGTCTCAAGAAAACGGTACCGATGCCTGAATTTTACATGGACACTCCTGTGTTTAACGGTGATGAATCCGACCTCCGTTTCTTGGATCCTAAAGATGTTGTTGTTGGTCTGTATGCAAAAGGCAAAGCCAAAAAAGATACATCCGGTTTTGTGAAATATGTTCCTAACGGTCCATCGGCATTTAGCAAGTTTATGCCGATTCCTAAGTTTCCAACAATTATGATGACAATGGCGGCATGATGAATTTATCCCCTTTCGTGAATTATCGTGAAATGGCACGGTACAAAAATGTTCCTATTGAATACCTTGATGAAGTGAAAACGCTATTGCGTAAAAAAGGCAAGAAGTTCCGAATTCGGTATCGTGGGCCACGAACCTGCTTTTCTGATATTCGGCCACGCCATCAACGTATGCAGGATTGCCTGAAAGATTTCGCCAATCGTTTTTCGGTATATTACCGATGATTGCCGAAAGACTGCTTGACTTACAGGCAGTATTGTGATACCATGGTAGTTATTAATAATTAAATTGGAGTTTTATATAATGGCAAAAGTAAAAACAGTTAGGTTGAATCATACCCAAAAAGTATTAACTGTAATGATTTCTGGTAAGGTTGTAACAACGGAAGAAATTGGGATCCTCTTGGGTGACCAAATTCAAATGTATAAATTGTCGACCTATATGTGGGCAATCAAAACAAAAATGCGTGGTATAATTAAAGTTATCAAAGACGGTCGTAAAGTTGCTGGCTACCAGCTAGTGAATGTTGATGAATTGAAACAATATATGCGCCGTGCTGGCATACACAATACTACAGCAGAAAAACCTGTTGCTAGTTTGCAAGAGTTGAAAGCAACCGAATTGCCTAAGGCCGAAGAACCTGAAACAATTACAGTTACTAAAATTGAAGAATCAGTTTAACCCACGCAATAGGATTTCAAATGTATCATTTTAATTATCAGATTCTATGGAAAAAAATGTTTGATGTTTTCCAACCGAGTGTTACCCCAATCTATGACCATCAAGGTTTGACCGATGTTGTTCGTAAGTGGGTTCAAGCGAAGTGAACATTTTTTACTTACACCATGATCCTAAGCTTTGTGCCGAAATGCACAATGACAAACACACCATTAAAATGATATTAGAATATTGTCAGCTTCTTTCCACTGCTCATCGAGTTTTAGATGGTGATGAATCTGTACAAAAATCTTTTACTGGTCGCAATGTCAAAAGATGGATTTTACCGGATGCTCGTGAATCTGTTATGTATAGTGCAACTCACATTAATCATCCTTCCGCTGTTTGGGTGAGACATTCTGTTGGTAACTATTTTTGGTTATCAAACCTTTTAGTTGAATTATGTAAAGAATATACCTATCGCTATGGTAAAGTCCATAAATGTGAGCGTGATGGATTAGTACAGATGTTACATGATATGGTACCTGATAATATTGCACTTACTGGTTTCACAGAACCTACAACTGCTATGCCTGATGATGTTAAAATTGCAGGTAATTCTTTGGCATCCTACAGGAATTATTACATAAGTAATAAGCAACACCTTGCATCATGGAAAGGCAAGGTTAATAGTCGTCCTGTACCGGAGTGGTTTAATGCCAACTTATAGATTTATTGATACCAAGACAAGTGAAGTTTTTGAATCTTTTATGAAGATATCAGAAAGAGAAAAGTATCTTCTTGAAAATCCACATATTGAAACTGTGATGACAGCACCTGCTATCGTTTCATCTTCAGGTGGAACTCCAGACCAAAAGGCTGGTGATGGATGGAAAGAAGTTTTATCAAAGGTTGCAGAGGCACACCCTAGCAGTACCGTTGGTGAAAGATATTATAAAAAATCTATCAAAGAAGTTAGAACCTCACAAGTAGTTAAAAAGCACGTTGACCGCATTACTAAAAGAACAAGAAATAGATGATTTTCACACATGAGAAGTTACCTGAATTAGATTTTGAGATGGAAGCAAAGACAACAGAATCTGGTCGGTTATATTATACACCTTCAGGCAAAGCATACCCGTCAGTAACAACAGTACTTGGGTCTATGAACAAAGGTGCTATTGATGCATGGCGTAACCGAGTTGGTGAAGAAGAAGCCAATAAAGTATCAGGTCGTGCCTCACGCCGAGGTGAAGCATTGCATTTGGCTTGTGAAAAATATTTGCTCAATGAAATGAGTGATTTAAAAATTCGCAATATGATGCCAAATATTAAAGAGTTGTTTTTTCAATTGCGTCCTGAATTGGATAAAAATATCGGTAAGATATATGCAATTGAACAACCACTTTATTCTGACAAGCTGAGAATTGCTGGTCGTGTTGATACTATTGCAGAATGGAATAAAAGGTTATCAATCATAGATTATAAGTCCTCATCAAAAGAAAAGTTGGAAGAAAACATTCTAAATTATTTCCTACAATGTACGGCTTATGCTGAAATGTTTGAGGAATTAACTAACAAAACAATTGATACTATAGTTGTTGCCATTGCAGTAGAAGGCGGGCAACCACAAATCTTTGTTAGGCAAAAGTATATGTACCGTACCCAATTATTGTCGTTTTTAGCGAATTCACCATTGACTAAAATCGTGAAGTGATATATAATGGTTGTATAGTTGTATGAAGTAAAGAGAAAAGTGTTCAAGACGAGGGTTCGATTCCCTCCAGCTCCACCAAAAGCATACTTGGTGTCATAAGATTGATAAGACAGGAAACGATCGAGTATGCTTTTGATGGGCTGACCAGGTTTCGATTGGGCAACAAGTAACGGAATGGACAACTCGACACAGATAGTCGCTAAAAGTAAAAAACTATAAAAGCAAACGATAATCGCTTTTTGATGGCTGCGTAAGCATAACCATCTGAGTTTTGATAGTTGAACTTGGAAACAGAATCAACTATCGCTTTACACACACAGTAGTTACACACACTAAGGAGAAGTAAAATGAGTTTAAATCCATATGAAGTGCGTTTAGAAGTTTTGAAGATGGCCGCAGGAATGCTTAATGATGAATATTATGGCAAACGACAGGTAATTGATGAGAATTTTCATACACAGGTTACCACCGCTCGGGAAAATAATACTACACCACCATCACATCCTGGATTTCCTGATTTTCCAACAGAAGAAAAGATTCTAGAAAAAGCAAACAAACTTTATAAATTTATTGATTCGAAATAATTTGTTGGGTTTTTGTTAGGTTGACCCTGTATCATAATAACCTAACATTCTTATTAACTTTGGAGTTTATAAATGAAAAAAGTACTTTTGATTGCAACACTTTTGGCAGCATTTAACGTAGCTGCTTTTGAAGTTGGTGTTAATGGTGGTGCTGTTACTGGTAGTGCATCAGGTGGTTTAGCTGGTGTTACCGCTGGTCAGAAATTTGACAAACTAGGTTTAGAAGCTGGATATGGTCAAGCATGGTTAAATGGTTCTACTCAGAATCGTTGGTCTCTTACTGGCTCATATGATTTATATACTACGAACAGTTTGGTAGTTGCTGGTAAAGTTGGTTATGTATACCTCAACAATCAAAGCGCTACAAGTGGTTCAGCAGGGACTGTTGGTCTCGGTTTGACTGTACCATTTACAAAGTCGGTTGCAGGAACACTTGACTATGCATATCAATATGCTGAATCTGGCGTTACTCGATTTAATGGTAGTGTCATCACTGCGGGTATCAAGTACAAGTTCTAATTTAATTCAGTTTGGCAGTTCTGTTGAAAAACTGTCATTTCAATTTTTGTAAGGATAAAAAATAATGCGTGTGTATAGCAACAAATACCGAAACCATTGGTTAAGTCCTTACACCATACTGGAGAAAGTATTCTTCTGGCGTGAGATTGACTATAAAGAACCGCTTATTGATAAGTGGTCTGACCGCCTAAATCCAATCTGTGAAGCTCTCCGAAAAGTCCTTGATGTAGTACATCCAAAGATCGACTATGCGAAGATTGATTATTGGGATACTTGGAGTATGGATAGCACTCTAGCACCAATCATTTTACCAATGCTTAAGCAGCTTAAAGCAACCAAACACGGTTCACCTTTTGTTGACCTTGAGGATGTTCCTGAGCACCTGCGTACAACAGGTACACAAGAGTATGAAGAACAATCCGTCTTTGATTTTTATAAAGAAGATAAATCATATGACGATGATTATCCAAATATTCATGCTCGATGGGAATGGGTTCTTGATGAAATGATTTGGGCATTTGAACAGAAAGTTGATGATGATGCCGAAGGTAGATTTTTTGACCACTCTGAATGTGATGATAAATTTCCTTGGGATAATGATAGTAACTATCAAAGTAAACTCAAGGTAGATTGGGTTGGTTTAAAGGCTTGGCAAAAGCGCAAAGAAAACGGATTTCGCCTGTTTGGTAAGTATTACGAAGGTCTTTGGGACTAATCATATTTTTTTTATAATTAAACAGGAGTTATATTATGGCTGTAGTACAATTGAGTGTTAATCAGATTTCTAATCCAGCAGATCAAAAGAAATTGTTGGATGTTCTCAAAGAATGTTCTGGTGCAATGACACGAATGGAAGGTGAAAAGGACTATATCAAAGAGTCTGTAGCCGCCATTGCAAAAGACCTGCAATTACCTAAACGATTGGTTAGCAAATTAGTTAAGGTTTATCATAGACAAAACTTTGATGAAGAAGTTGCTACTCATGAACAATTTGAATCGTTATATGAAACAATTGTTAAGTGAAAATAATGCCAACTAAGGATGAAATGATGAAGTTTGCAGTAGAGATTGAAAAAATGGTTTCTGGTACCGACTACAATTACATTGAGGCTATCGTTGAATACTGTAGAAAGACTGGATTGGAAATCGAGGTAGCATCAACATTAATTAACGCCAACCTTAAAGGCAAAATTGAATGTAATGCAATTGAATTTAACTTACTGAAGAATAAAAGTCCACGATTACCAATATGATGACAGGTTATGAAGCCTTCTCTATATACAACGGACTCAAGTTACATTTTACCCAAAAATCTTATGACTATCTAAAATATAATGGGAAAAGTAACGTCAGCGTTATTACGTTTGAAAATCGTAAGGATAAATTCCACTTCTACAAGTTATCCCGTAAACATCCAATTAAAGATGATTACATCAATTTTCTTGTGGCTAATCTTTTGGAAGATAGCAAAGTTTGGGTTGGCACTCTACTAGGTGAAGAGTGTGAAATTATCTATAGGCAAAGACAGAAGGTTATACAATCAATGTCTTATACCTTTGAAAATGAATGTAGAAACTTGTTCTCAGTCTGTAAGAATCCAAACGATGTTTTGGTGACGAATGGAGACTATCCAGTACTCTTAACTAAAGCTTTGCGTAAAGAGATATCTCCAGAGACACTAATCATCCTAAACAGAATCCTTAATTTCTTGCCCATGTGGAACAAAAGAATTACGGATACTATCCGATGGCCAGAATATGAAATGAAATTGACCAAGTATGCCGCATTTCTTATGCTAGATGATGTAAAATACAAGTTGATTTTGAAGAAGGTTATATTATGAGTTGTGATCCACCCACTTGGAAGAAGCATATATACTAGTATATCATGCATCATGTGGATAAAAAATATACATTAACATACATTAAATACGAGGTAATAAAAAATGTCGAATTTCGCAAATTTAAAACGTGATCGTAGTTCTTTGGACAAACTCACCAAAGCAATCAACGATACTCAATCCGGTTCTTCAGAAGCCGGTTCAAAAGATGACACCCGCCTTTGGCAACCATCAGTAGATAAATCAGGTAACGGTATGGCACAGATTCGTTTCTTGCCTGCACCTGCTGTAGACGGTGATGATGCTCTTCCTTGGGTTCGTACTTTCAGTCATGGTTTTCAGGGACCTGGCGGTTGGTTTATTGACAACTGCTTGACAACATTAAACGATAAATGTCCTGTCTGTGAACACAACAGCACTCTTTGGAATTCAGGCATCGAAGCCAACAAAGAGATTGTCCGTAAACAGAAACGTAAGTTGACTTACATGGCTAATATCTTGGTTCTTTCTGACCCAAGCAATCCAGAAAACGAAGGTCAAATCAAACTCTATAAGTTTGGTAAAAAGATTTTCGATAAGATTTCCGAAGCAATGAATCCAGAATTTGCTGATGAATCACCAGTTAACCCATTTGATATGTGGGAAGGTGCTAACTTCAAATTGAAGATTCGTAATGTTGAAGGTTATCGCAACTATGACAAGTCAGAATTTGCTGGTATGTCTGCATTGTTTGATGGTGACGATGAAAAACTTGAAGCTCTCTGGAAGAAAGAATTCTCACTAAAAGAATTCACAGAGAAGGGACAGTTTAAATCTTATGATGTACTCAAAGCTCGCCTCGATAAGGTTCTTGGTTTCGCAGGTGTTGAAAATCCTAGAACTAAGGCGGAAACTGCTGTGTTAGATTCATTTAAAGAAGAGGACTTAGCTGCACTTGATAAGAAAGTTGTTGCTGAAGCCGATGAAGAAATGGATTACTTTAATTCACTAGCAGACACAAAATAAACTTATCTCCACAATAGAGTTTAACCCGCTTCGGCGGGTTTTTTGTTATCCGAGATTATTAACAAGATTGTTCCACATTAATCGTGCAACATAATCCTCTTTTAATTTGTTTCTTGAATTTGTTACATTATCTTGATTGTTTCCACCAGATCCGGAGGAAATAGGAACAGGAATATACACCGTTTTTTGGTTATTAGGTTTACTACCAATAACATTCGGAGATATAGATGCTGTTTTTATCGAAGTTATATCTTGTGCTGTAATGTTGTTGGTATTGGTATTGTTGGTGATGTTCGTTGTTGTTGGTGCTGTAATGTTGTTGGTATTGGTATTGTTGGTGATGTTCGTTGTTGTTGGTGCTGTAATGTTGTTGGTATTGGTATTGTTGGTGATGTTCGATGATGTTGTTGTTGGTACTGTTGTTGGTGTTACTGATGCAGTTGGTAATGGTGTTTTTGATAATGTTGTTGTTGGTACTGTTGTTGGTGTTACTGATGCAGTTGGTAATGGTGTTTTTGCTGATGCTGTTGTCGGTGAAGTTAAATTATCACTTCTCTGTTTAACTAAAGCTTGACCAATGATTTCAGGTGAAAGACTAGCCGCATTACCACCTGTTCCGGAATAATATGATTGTCCCCTTTTTAATTGTTTCCCGTCTGGATTATCATATGGAACACCGACAGCTGCCCATTCTTTAGCAAGGTCAAGAATAGCTCCATTTAAGTCATCAGATTTACCTTTGAGATATGCGTTCAAATTTCTTCTATTACTAACAAGATATTTAAAAAAAGATTCTTGTACATCAGGTGTTAACTGTGTTGTTTTTGTATCAACCCCTAAAGCTTTAACAATACCTTTCATCGTATCTGGAATTATTTGATATTTTCCAACAGCAAATAACTTATCAGGATCATTAGATGGCAATTCGGATCTTCTAAAATATTCATCAAGTGTCATACTAGAAAAATCTATTTTTTTATCCGAACCAATTATTTTATTTCCTATAGTTCCTTTATTGTACGCATTGTATCCAGCTCCACGACTTTCACCTGAAGCTATAACATTACCTAGAGCATTTTCACCAGATAATAATCCCTCCATATCCAAAATTTTACTTGATCTTTTCTTTCGTGTTTTGGTATTTGGATCATTTTGAGCAGCTACTAATGCTGACTCCCTATCACGCATATAATGTTGAGCTTCTGCTTCTCCAGCATTTCTCTCAGCTTCAGGATCATAAATTTGAGTTTTTACATTATCACCACCACTATCCGTTCCTAAAAATTTAGAGATAACATTGTTGGCAATATCTTTAATTTTACCTAAAACATCCATATTAAATAATTTAGAAAGATTTTCTTTGAAAAAATCCATTGTATCTTCTGCAAGGTCGGATAAATCAGACATTCTTAATTCTGTCCAATCAAATATATTTTCAAATTCTTCAAATAAATCTGAACCAAAATGTAAAAGTGGTTTCAAAGATTCTGATATAGTGGAATCAAATGACTCTTTTAAATTTTCATATCCCACCGTTACAGCTGTTGCAACAGCGGCAACAGCAGCAATTAACAATAAAATATTAAATCCACCTTTTTCAGTTTCAATTTTAGATGGTTGTGTAGTATCTGTTGTTCCTGTTTCCGCATCCAATGATCTGTCCACATTAGTCGCAGGAGATACTTTTTCCAATTTAGCAAGTTTATTAACTTCTCTTTTCATTAACAAAAAATTATTTGCAATGGATTCCAATTTTTTACTGTTCTTTGCAAATAAAGCAAAATCGGTATCAATATTCTTTAAAACTTTTTCTGTTGGAGATGCAGCTTTCTGAGCTTTGTATGCCTTGAGTTTTGGAAATAAAGCAGTTAACAAACCACCTTGAGGTAAAAGTCTTTTCCAATCCATTCTTTCTTTCAGGCGTTCTTTAGCTGCTCCAGCTAAAGAACCAAAGACACCTTCACCAGCTTCACGGCGAGATTTAACAATATCAGTAAGTGAATTATTTTCCATATTATGTAAATGATATTAAAGTTATAGGACCCAAAGAAGCGAATTGCGGATTTTTATAATTAAATGGCGATTCTATTGCTGCTCTAGGTGTTGATTGTTTATTAGAATTTGGAGTATCTAATGTTGAATTTAGAGATTGACCTAGTAACCGATCTTCTGCAATAGCCGTGCCTTCATAATCATAAGAACTAATACTAGTTATAGATTTTGGATCAATTTTAGGATTCAACATAGATTCTGTTGATGTTTTTGATACTTCAACTAGTTTTCCATATGTTGAAGGATGTATTAAATCTTTCCTAGAATTAAAATCATCTTCACGAAAATTTAAAAATTTAATATTGTTTGAATTGGCTAATGATTTTAATTCTTCGTTGACATTATTATTTCTGTAAACAGGATGAGGACCAACACCTAGTAATGAAACTGTTGCACCATTAGCCTCCAACAATTTTATTTGTTCAGCTATTGTGGATCTTTCTTTCTCCATTACAGCTGGTTTTTTGGACGATGTATTCTTTGGTCCACTTGTTGGATCTAGTGTTCCGTAAGCATTTGAAATACCAGAACTCAATATAACGTGTTTACCTTTATAGCGATATGGGTCAGATTGTAGATTCTCTTTTATTTTATTTAAAACTCTTGTTGGATCCATACCACCAACAGCATCAACTCCATCTCCAGACAATCCACTCCTGTTTAGTCCAACAGCTAAACTATCACCAACAGCCAATGTTTGTGCCTTTTGATCCAAAGGATTCTTATGAATTATATTGGGGGCTGTCGATGTTGTTCCAAATTCATTAGCTATTTTTTCAGGAGAAACTCCAGAAGCTTCTATGTTTTTATCTGTTTGTGGACGAATTAAATCTGCATCTATTTCACTTAAACTTTTAATCTTGCCTTTTTTATCAGTTTTTTCCCATTCCAAATAATGGTCCATCCATTTCTGTAATACTTCTCTAGAATTTCCAAATTCACCCTTTTTCAATTCTTCATCAGAAAGGTATTCTATAGTTCCTTTTTTCTGTGCTAATATTTGTTGTAATGTTCCAAATGTTCCATAGGATACACGACCAGATTGTTTATTTCCATAAAATGGATTTAGAACTTTGTCGGGTATTTCAATATCTTCTTTTCCATAACCATATCCTTCCAATTCTTTATATCTTCTTTTATCTGCCTGAGATGCTGTTCCTGAAGCAATTTTGGATTTCAATTCCTCAAATTCTTTTCTTTTTTCAGCATCACGTTCTTCAGAAGTAAAACCCCTATAGAGGACTGCAAAAAAGGCAGCGCCAAGCATCAGTGCTAAACCAGCTGGACTAGCCATGAAACCTAAGATAGGCATCATAAATCTACCAAGCATTGATGTTGCTAATTTACCTACAGTGAAAAGACCCTTTATTCCTGAAACAACACCTTTAATAATTTTATCAGTTAAACCGTTTAAAGCTTCTTCTATGGTTTTAGTAACAACTTTAATCATCGAATAAATTGATTCAGCCAAATCTTTTAATATGTCAAGTGGACCTTTTTCTTTTTTTGGTTGTTCTTTTTCTGTTTCCAATCCTTTATATTCATCAACTTTATTTACTCTTTTTGTTAAAGTTGGAATAGTATTAGTTGGAACAACTTTTTTTCTAGCTTGCATCGCCTTAACAATCTTCTTTAAAGTCTGACGCATAAGATTAGTATCTTTTTGAATCAAAGGCAAGGCCATACTATTTTTTGCTATAATTTTTGTATTAACACTTATAGAATCAAATAGTGGTTTTGATGTGGCTAAAGAATCGCCACTAGAAGGAGCAGGACTCATTGTACTAGTGGAATAAGCGGAACCTTCATTTGATATTGGATTGAGAAGTTGTGCTTTATATGCCTTTAATATTGGAAATAAAGCCGTTAATAATCCACCTTGAGGCAGAGCTCTTCTGATATCCAGCTTCTCCTTCAATCGCTCTTTAGCTGCTCCACCTAAAGAACCAAAGACACCTTCACCAGCTTCACGACGAGATTTTACAATATCAGTAAGTGAATTGCTTGTTGTGTTTTTATTTGAAGAATTATAATCTTTTTTTCTAGCTTCTTTTTTGATATCTTTTATAATATCTTTTTTAAGCTTATTATATTCTTCCTGTTCTTCTGGTGTACGGTCTATTGCCATTTATTATCTTCTTTGTTGGTTAGCAGCTTTAATCTTCTCATTTTCTTCTTCAAGATATCGTATTAGCATATTCACATAGATATCTTTTTCCCAAGGAATCATATTCTCCAACTCTGTCAAACTGTACTTGTGATGTTGCATCAGAGCAAAATTTGTTTTATAATGATTCTCAAGATTATCATAACGAAATATTAACCGAAAAAATTTTGTATGCCTTCTACATCAATCTTTTCTTGATAACCACATTTTCTGCAACTAAAATCTAAAGTCTTTTTCATCTTTGGCATAGTATCAAAAAATTGTTTGATATTTTCCAAATCCTTTGATTGTAATGTTTCTAAAAAGTCAACCAATTCTTCTGTTGTACTATCTTTAGCATAGTAAAGTTTTTCATCATCATAAATGTAATCAATACAACCAACAATCAAATTTAAAACTGAATCAATATTTTCTTGCTTGTCCATATTTGCCATAACATCCATTTTTGGATATTTCATAACAAGGCCAAGTTTACTATTAATTTCAATTTTATTAGAATGGTTTTCACCAACTTCAGGTACAATATCCAAAACATTAACATCAATCTCTACTTGATTGTTACATTTGTGTTCTTTACCATCTTCTTCGACAATATTGTTATTACACTTGTATTTTAAACTAACAATCTCACTGATTGAGCGAGCTCTTAAATTTAAAAACAACATCTCAATATCAAACAAAGGAAGAGATTCAATATCAGTATCATCAAGTATACAATTATTCAAAACCTGCTTGATTGTTGTTATAGTTGATTGTGGGTCATCCGTTTCTGAAGCTATGAGAAATAGTTTTTCTTCTTTAACGGTGAATGGTCTAAATTTTACTTTTTTGTTTGTAGAAAATAATTTCACATCAAAAATAGGTACATCAATTTTTGGTAAAGCCATAATTACTCCATATTATTAATTAATTAAAAATTTTGACCTTGAGCCAAACAGTTCATTCAATTTTGCGGTAACATCACCGGCACTTCCAAATTGTTCATCATAAACTACTTTGTATCTCTGGTAAGAAAAGTTTACAGTCAACCTTTGAAAGTTATCATCATTCCAAGATAAAGGTTGTGGAGCTATACTGGTTGGAAAAGCATCAACCAATTGTACAGCATAAATTCTATTTACAACTTCATCATACTGAGTTATAGTTATATTGGTTAAATAACGACTACTTTCACCTTTTGCAAATCTAGCATTATTAGTATCCGATGGAATAATAGCTTCAATCCATCTATCAAATATCTTTCGTTCTGAGTATTTGTTCGTGCAAAGAAATGTTAAATTCATATCTTTGTAATCTGTTAAATATGGCACTTGAAATCCAGGACCATATATTTTAACTTTTTCGGTCAACAGAGATTTACCTGGCATCTCCGCACCTTCACACACCATTGATAAATGTCTAGTAGTTTCCGGGTTAGCAGTCAACGCTTGTGGACTAATTGGATCTTGGCCAAGAAATGTACCAACAAGATTTGGTAAAATTGATGTGATATCTTGAAGTAAACTATCCTTTGAAGCTATCAATCTATCAATAATACTATTTGTCACAAAATTATTAATATATGGCGGTAAAGGAATAATAACATCATAACGGTTAGCTTTAACTAAACCACCACTTCTGTTAATTTCCGATAAAAACTTGTCTGGTGAAAATGCCATTAGAATTGTTCCATAGAATCTGAATAAACTTTACTTGCTGGAGCCTTTTGGAAATTCTCCAATGGCAATAGTGCTGCGATATCCCATTCATCGGCTGTTATTTCCACAAAACGACTTTGTACATGAGCGAATAGGTATCTCTTAATGCATGGTGTGGCTTGATATGCTGTACCTGCTCTTTTTAACAAATCATAACTTAACCGTAATTTGGTACTAGCATCATATTTGGAATTATTTGCAAATTCACTTAATGTATCTAAAAGAAGTATGCGTTGCTTTGGGTGAATATAGTGCAGATTCAACCCTAAAAAACCGTCTCGGTATTGTTCTATTGGGATTACCAATGGGAACCTATCGTAATATGGCAACGTCTCCTTCATCTTTGGATCGTAATAAAAAAAGTACATACGACCTATGATGGTTGAATCTCTTGATCGTGCCTTGTCTCTTAGGATTGATTGGCGAGATGGTTTTAAATCATTGATCTTAGCCCTCAACCAGGCTCTTGCCTGGTTTGTTCTAGGTTGCAACCCTGCCTTGGCAAGTTGCTCATTAATTCTTCGTAATAGATATGCCATATTCTATTTATGTGTGGTAATCATTGGTTTATTGCTAACATTGCCTTAGGAAATACTGTTTATGTAGCATAAGTAGAGGTGTACCTTTTTGAAGTTTAGATACCAAGATGCTTCTCCGTTAGTACTAAAAACTTCCAACCATGTTCCTGGCAGAAGATATCAGCTGCTCTCCACTTCTCCTGATTAACAGCATATGTAGCCGCTTCTTGTAGATATCTCTTTGTTTTCCTTTTCTGAGTCGGCATCTTAGTCTGTGAATCTGGCTTAATCTCAATTACATAAGTCATTACCAAACCATCTTTTTGCCTCATCTTGGCAATAAAGTCAGGAAAGTATCTGTGCATTTTATTGTCCACAGGACTTCTATAGGGAATTATAAGTTCCTCCGAGTTCCACCATATCACTTTTGGGTGCTCGTCTAACCACTTCATCACTTTCAATTCCCATGAGGAACGATAGACGATATTGGTGGAATCACCATTATATTTCTTTGGATTCTTTGGTTTGAAGAATCCTTTAAAAGTTTTGCCGAATGTCATATAAATATATAGATATCATTTTAATCAATAGGCTAAAAATGTCATTCTTTCAAATCTTAGATGTTGTGATGAATTCCAATGGAAATAGATTGGGCGGTCCAGCAAATCTTGGTGGGTCACAATATCAAAGCAATACTTATCGTTATCCTGAAGATGTTGGAAATTATGATAAAGGACATTACATTCTATTTAACATCAATGAACAAAAGAATACTCAATTTTCCGGAACTCTAGCTAGTGATGAACCTACTATAGTTCAAAATATGAGGGACTTGCAAAGTAGGAGAGGTTATACAAATGGTGGTGTTCTTGGTCCGGCCGCAGATACAATAGGTAAATACATTAGTGACGCTGCTACAAAAATAGGATCTTTATCTGGTGATGAAAATACTAGTAAATTTCTATCAGGTGCTATTAATAGTGTCGTGAATGCATCTCAAAATATTTCAGACGAAACCCATAAAATGTTTCCGACAGGAGTGGAATTTGCCAAAAGTGTTGGAACATCATTAGGTAATATGAAAAACAATGTAACTCCTCAAAATTTTCTAAGGACAATACAGAGGACAACTGATACTATTGCGTTGTATATGCCTGACACATTGAGTTTTAGCAATTCACAAACATATAAACAAACTCAACTTGGCGGTAATATTTTGAGTGCTCAAGGAGCAGTATCAATAGGAACAGCAATAATGAATAGTGTCCAAAATTCCGATACTAATGCTGTTCCTTACACTACTTTTGCTGCACAAGGCCTTGCTCAAAAAAGTAATAGTCAACTTTTTAAAGCATTAGCAACAGCTGCAACAGGCGTTGTTAATAACCCTATGTTAGAAGTAATTTATTCCCAACCAAGTTTTCGTGAATTTAATTTTTCATTTATGTTTTATCCTAGGTCAGAAAAAGAAGCTTTCACTGTACAACGAATATTGGAAAGATTTAGATTTCATCAATCTCCAGAAATTATGAAAAATACAGGTGGTTTTTTTCTGATTCCACCATCCGAATTTGATATTTCTTTTATGTACAATGGTAAACAAAATCCAAACATTGATAAAATTTCAACTTGCGTTTTGAAAAATGTTTCTATTAATTATGCACCAAAGGGATTTCATGCATACGAAGTTGCTGGTGAAAATGATCCACAACTTGGTAGAACTGGTATGCCAGTTGGTATTGGTTTATCATTATCATTTATGGAAACACAAATTATTACTAAAGAATATTATAGAGGTGCTATGTATGAAAAATCCTATGGAATGGATGACCCATTGGGTCCCGTACCGGCATCAAATCCACTTTCAGATGATGTTTCTGCAATTATTAACGGATTGAAGAGTTAAAGATAAAATATGGCTAACTATTTCTATAACTTCCCAACGACATACTATACTAATACAGATGGAAATACTGATTTGGATGTTGTCACTGATATTACAAAACGATTTGCTTTTGAACAAGAATTCAAAAAAAATTCAGCTGCATACATTAAATTCATTGTTACTGATGAAGATACACCTGAAATTATAGCATATAAGTATTACGGTGATGTTGAAAAACATTGGATTATTTTGATGATGAATGATATAGTTGATCCGCAATATGATTGGCCAATGAAAGAAAGAGATTTGAATAAATTTATCGAAAGTAAATATTCAGCCAATGCTTCGGTAGGCCAAACGGGTACTGATTGGGCTAAGAATAATAACCAATCATATTATAAAGTTGAAACTAAAACTGTTGGTACTGGACAATATACACAAGATAAAATTGAGATTGATAGTGGTACATATGCTAACACTTCAGTAACCGATACAACATATACATTGAAAGATGGTAAACAAGTAAATATTGCTATAACAAAAGAAACAAAAACATATTTTGATTATGAAACAGAATTGAATGAAGAAAAACGACATATAATCGTACTAAGAAAAGAATTTGTTCCTACAGTTATGGGTGAATTGAAAACTATATTCAATATGAGTGTTTAATAGATGGCCACACAAATTAATCAGACAGCTCAATATGAAATAAAATCTTTAGTTATTTACAAAAATAATGTTGAAGTGGATATTCGTTCCATTTTTGTAGAAATGAATATCTTTGATAGTATTTTTACCAATACAATTTCAGGTAATATTATTATTGTCGATTCATTAGGATCCTTGCGTGGATTTCAATTTGATGGATCAGAATACCTGATTGTTAAAATGTCTAAAGGTGGTGATTTATTTTCTTATGAAAAAGTATTTCATATATACAAACGAAGTAATAGAGACATTTTAACATATGGTAGTGAATCATATCAATTAGATTTTATCTCTGATGAGTATACCGTATCCGAACAAACAAGGGTTGCACAACATTTTGAAGATACATATTCCAATATAGCTAGACTTATATTGAAAAATTATTTAAAAGTTCTTCCTATTAAATTGAAAGGTGTAATTGATAATTCTCAAGGTATAAGGAGTGTGATTATACCCACTATGAAACCACTTGATGCTATTACATGGTGTTCTAAAAGAGCTCTTGACCAACAGGGTAAACCAACATTTTTGTTTTTTGAAAATGCTGATGGGTTTAATTTTACAACAACATCTAATATTTTCAAACAGACTCCATTAATTAATATCAATTTTTCTCCAAAAAATATAGTAAATGATATGAATCAAGAATTTTTTGGAGTTAGAGCATTTGAAGTGTTAGACCAATACGATTTTATTGAAAACACAAAATCTGGGGTATATGCTAAAACTGGTCGTTTTTATGATATTATTAATAGAACATTTAAAGAAATACGAACAACATACAACCAAGACCAAACTGGTGTAGATTCTGCAAATCCTAAAAAAAATGGTGTTATACCAAAAACAAGTAGATTCAGTATAAATCCGGATCAAGCCTACTATAGTAAAATAGAATCTTATTTTTACAATAGTAACCCAACAGGTAATGAAGAGACACCCGACAAATGGCTTTTACAACGTGAAGCCATCATGCAAAATTTGTTTGCTAAAAAAGTTAGAGTTGTTATGGCTGGTAATTTTGCATTAACTTCAGGAAAAACATCTAGAGTTATTGTTCCAAAATTCTCAGTTAGACCAGATAATGATGGTACTGATGGTATAGATTTGACTTTAACTGGAACATATTTAATTATAGCAACAAAACATACAATTAAATCTCAAAGTAACGATTCACAACAACATATAACTACAATGGATTTGGTAACAGATTCAACACTTGATATCAAAGAATAATGTTATTATCACAAACATACAACGGAATTGGAATAGTAGAAGATAATGCTGACCCATTAAAATTGGGTAGAGTCCGTGTACGCATATATGATGTTCATGGTAATGATAAAATAAAAATTCCCACAAATAAATTACCATGGGCTCATGTTCTACACTCAGCTAATCATAAAAGTTATTTTGAAACAATATCTATTGGTGATTGGGTTTATGTTACTGCATTAGATGGACAGAACGCACAAGAAATACTTGTTCTTGGAGTTTTAATGGGATATGTTAAAAACACCACAACAACATATACTCCCGCAGTTGTAACTGGTGTGCCTTGATAGGATTATGAAATGGCTTTAATTACAATCGACCTTGTACCATACCAAGATGCTGCAAGGGATCCAATAACTACCCCAAAACTAACAGGGGAAACCGATATTGCTTATGAGAATAGATTGAATGATGCTGCAAGTAAAGCTGCGGCCGATGCATTATATTCTTACAATGTCAACGGTATACTTCCACCCGTACAAAAATATTCTTCAAATACAACTATACCAAATTCTGCATCAACGACAACAGGTACGGTGATTGAAAAAATTAATAATAATTTAGTACATGAGTGTGGCCAAAATAATTATGTCCGTAAAGCTGTTGAACTTGCATCAGACGTAGCTAGAACTATTATTTTGGGCATCAGAAAGGGCATAAATGCTGCATTGAAGGCCTTAGGTATTACTCCAGGTTTTGGGGGATTCTCTGATATAATCAAGTCTATAAAAAATCTTGTTGAGAATATAACATACTATATAAATTTAATTAATGGTTTCGTAAACAATGTTGTTTTGGTGATTGCTAAAATTCGTGCTTTGATTGCTTTCATTTTATCATTACCCGCTCAACTGTTAAAACTTTTTAAAGACTGTTTAGCACAAGCCTATGCTGAAATAAAAAGAAACATATTTCAAGCTATAGATGAACTAGGTGACATAGATGATGGTGGTATTACTTCCGATGTTACTACATTATTAAATAGTACAAAGCAATTAACTTCTGCAACATCTGAATTATTGCAGGCTCCATCAAAAATTATTGGATCTGTTACTTCGCCTAGCACATTATCGCAAACTGAAAAGAATTCTGTATTAAGTGGACTTTTCCCAGGATACTCACAATATGATAGTACCTCATATGGAAATGGAAGAATATAATTATGGCTGGAACAAATAGTAAATATACAACTGAAGAACAAGATAAATTATTAGAGGGTGAATCTACCGTTGGTGGTTGGACAGAACGACCATTAAACATTGGAACATATCCATATGTGACCGCTGTTACTACAGCTTCAGGTCACACAACAGTAAAAGATGATACTCCTGGTTCAGAAACAACAGCTGAGATTCATAGAACGGGAACATATACAGCTGTTCATCCTGATGGTTCAATGGTTACTAAAATCATTGGAACAAATTATGAAATTTACCAAAAAGGTAACAAAGTTTCAATTACGGGCGCCTGTGAAGTTACTATACACGGCAACACTTCTATTACGGTTAATGGTGACAAGACTGAAAAAATTACTGGTGACTACTATTTGGAAGTTCAAGGAAATTTCAAACAAGTTGTAAATAAACGATTAGTTCAAACTGCTAATGATATGGACCTGTCTGTTGGAACAACATCCGGTGTTATAAGAATGGCAGCTGGAAGCAGATTATCTTTACAGGGTGACCTTGATATTGATGGTGCAATTACATCTGAATCCATTACTTCACGAGGACAAATTACGGCGGGTACAGGTATTCACGCTGGTGTACCAACATCTTTAAATCCTATTGCTGGAATTTCTACTTTAGGTGGAATTTATTCTGGATTTCCAAACGCAGGAGAAACACCTGGTGTTATTGTGGGAACAACAAGTGTTCAAGCGCCACTTGTAACAGGTATTCAAGTTTTTGATGTGAGGGGTTCGATGGAAATTATAAGAGATATGTACGATGCTCATATTCATCCTACTCCAAAAGGACCTAGTGGTCCACCTATACCTTTAATGTAATGAGATTATTATGACAACTGCAAATAGTGTATTCGCTCGTTTAAATTATAGCTTTGATGATACAAAGTATGGTGATAGTATTTACTTAACGGATCAAACAAAGAAGTATTTGTCCCTTACACCACCAGAAGTTACAACTTGGCAACAAAATGATATTGCGGATGGTGTTGTTTCTAGAAGTAGGTACTATAAAAATCCAACAGCTAATGTATGCACAACATTATTGGCAAATGCCACATCAATTTACACATCAGCTAATAGTAACCCAGTAAATACATTTACACAAATTGGTGCAAGTAATGCTGCAATGGATTTAGCTAATACTACTCTATTATTCATCACAGAAATTAATGCATTCAAATCGCACACCGATAATATATCTGGATTAACAGTAGCGACTTCAGATAGTACAACGATTCCACATTATGATTCTGTGATTAGTATGGGCCAACAACTTCTGGTTTTGACCAATACTACAGATTCTATTTCCAATACAACACCAATGTTGGGTAATTTTACAAGCCTGTTTATCAGTAGTGAGTTGACGGCCAATAATTTAGTAATTTATACCGACAGACTTGCTATGGATGCTGCCAATTCAGGTGGAATTTCAAGTTTAACAGCTAACCAAATTAATACAATCATAACTCATGTACAGACTGCAAATAGTTTGATTGCGGTTAGACGAGCTCACGATTGGAATTTTTATGCAAAATCTAGACAGATTTTAGATGATTATTACTTTGTTAAGAATTTTACCAGTATGGGCAACACGACTACATACATGGTGAACAATTTAATTGGAACTGACCTTCTAAAGACAAATATTGCCAACACATAGAATAAATAGAACATGGCATCCTCAATAATCAATAGGCAGTATAGTGACTTGGATTTGAACTTTAATGTTCATCCGGTCAAAAAAGATATCAACAGATGGACAGATGAGCAAGCTGTCATTCATTCTGTTCGTAACCTGTTGGTTACCAATCATTATGAGAGGCCGTTTCAACCAGATTTGGGTTCCAACATTCGTAGAATGTTGTTTGAACCACTTGATAATATTACTGCATCAAATTTAGATAGAGAAATACGACAAACTATTGCCAATTTTGAACCTAGAGTTAGAATCACAACTCTACAAGTTGCACCACTTTATGATAAAAATTCATTTGGAATATACATGGAATTTGAAATTGTTAATAGAAGCGAACCAATAACAATAAGATTTTTGCTGCAACGGATAAGATAAAATGGCAAACCGTTTACGAGTTACCGAACTTGATTTTGACCAAATCAAAACAAACCTTAAAACATATTTAAAACAACAATCTCAATTTCAAGATTATGATTTTGAAGGTTCTGGATTAAATATTCTTCTTGAGGTTTTGGCATACAACACACATTACAACGCATATTACCTCAATATGGTTGCCAATGAATCATTCTTGGATACAGCTATTCTGAGAGATTCTGTGGTATCTCATGCTAAGATGTTGAATTATGTTCCTTATTCATACACATCACCTGTGGCAAAAATTAATGTAACAATAAATTCTGGAACAACAGTTCCGGCTGAACTTTCTATTCCAAAAGGTTATACTTTTCTATCAAACTTAATTGATGGCACTTCTTACAGTTTTGTAACACTTGATAATTATACTGTTACAAAATCAAATACATCTTTCTATTTTGAGAATGTTGAAATTTATGAAGGACAGTTGGTAACATATAATTATTCTTATACCAAAATTGATAATCCTAAATCTATATTCACAATTAATGATACTTCGGTAGATACTACCACAATAACTGTTATCGTTAAACCTAATGCAAGTAATACACAATCAACTCTGTATAGTAAAGTAACAGATATTTTAGATATCACATCAACCAGTGAGGTGTTCTTTTTACAAGAAGGCCGAAATGGTAACTATCAAATTTATTTTGGTGATGATGTTGTTGGTAAAAAATTACCAGATGGTGCTATTGTTTCTATAACATACTTGAAAACAAAAGGTGATTTGGCAAATAAAGCCAATGCTTTTATTGGTACACAAAACATTGGTGGTTATTCAACATTTACAATAGATACAGTTTCATCAGCAGCCGGCGGTTCTACAAATGAAAATGTAGATTCAATCAAGTATTCAGCTGCCGCACAGTATGCTACTCAGAATAGATTGGTAACTGTTAAAGATTATGAAGCATATATTAAAAGTAACTATCCTAGCGTAGACAGTTTATCCGTTTGGGGTGGTGAAGATGAAATACCAAAAGTGTTTGGTAAAGTTTACATTGCTTTGAAACCTAAGAGCGGTTACTACATTTCCGAAACAGAAAAGCAAAGAATCATTGACGAAATTATTAACCCAAAATCTATTGTTTCTGTTCAGGCTGAAATTAGAGACACACAATATTTGTATTTGATTATAGAAAATACTGTGCAATATGATACAAAGAAAACTTCTTTAGATGAACAAACATTAAAAAACAATATTAAACAAGCTGTTATAAATTACAAAACAACAAATTTGGATAAATTCAATTCAACATTTATTCAATCAAAGATGCAAGATAACATTGATAGTGTTGACGCTAATGCAATTGTTGGTTCTGAAACTATTGTTCGTTTACAAAGAAGGTTTACTCCAAAATTAAATGAGTCAGCAAGTTATACCATTAAGTATAATGTACCTCTACATCGTGGAACACTTACGAACAGGTTAACTTCAACCGCATTTACTGTAAATGATACCACAGGGGTTTCAAGGTATGCTTTATTTGAAGAAGCACCACAGTCATACACCGGTGTTTCAGATATTCAGATTACAAATCCAGGTTCTGGTTATGTAACAACACCAACAGTTACCATAAGTGGTGATGGTACTGGTGCAACAGCAGAAGCCGTGATTGTTAATTCAAAAATACAAAGTATCACTATCACAAATCGTGGTACAGACTACACTAGAGCTATTGTTACTATCACCGGCGGTAGTGGTTACGGTGCAGAAGCCGTTGCTGTTATTGATGGAAGAACAGGTACACTACGAACAATTTACTACGACTCATTAGCACAGAGACAGATTATCAATTCAAATGCTGGTACAATCGACTATAATAATGGTATCATAACTATTAATGATATTAGATTAACTTCTGTTGACTCGACTGATGGTTTGATTAGGTTAAATATTGAAGCAGAAAAGGGTATCATTCAGTCAACAAGAGATACTATTATTACCATAGATGTTGATGATCCAACTTCTATCTTAACAATACTAGAAAAAAAGACTAATACTTAATGACTGACCAAAAAACTTCTCTACTGGTTAGTAGTCAGTTACCGGAGTTTGTTCGTGAAGAACATCCAAATTTTATTGCTTTTATGGAAGCATATTATGAATATTTGGAGAACAAACAAGGTACAGAATTAAATGACTTGGTAACAAAATCAAAAGACCTTCGTTATGCTACCGATGTTGATTCTTCTATTGACGATTTTCAAGACAACTTTTTTGCCACATATGCATCTTTATTCCCACAGGATGTACAAGTTGATAGAGCTGTTTTACTTAAACACGTTTTGCCACTTTACTTGGCTAAAGGTAATGAGAAATCGTTTAAGTTGTTGTTCAGACTTCTTTATAATGAAGAACTGGAAATTCTACAACCAAAAACAAACATTCTTAGAGCATCAGATGGTAAATGGTTGGTTGAAAATGCATTTAAAATATCACAAACAGTTTATAGTAAACATACAGGTGATGCAACAACCAAAATATTTAAATTAGCTCAAGTAGTAGCATATGATGAGATTACCGTTTATGTTAATGGTGTAGTACAAACATCTGGTTACAATGTTCGTAAAGAATCGAGAAAATTAATTTTTAATACAGCACCAGCTTCTGGCGCTGGCATTGAAGTTTTGTATGACTCATTTGATTTTGACTTATTAAAAAATAGAAAGATAACCGGAACAACATCTGGTGCAACAGCCATTGTTGAGAGAGCATCACAAAAAACAAATAATGCTGTACCAACATTTGAATTATACATCAATAGTAAAACATTAGTTGGTACTTTTGGTAATGGTGAAAATGCTTTATTAGATATTATTGACCCTGACGATGGTTCTTTAATAAACATCAAAGTTTTAGGTCTGTCTAATTTGAGTGTTATATACATTATTAACGGTGGCGCAAGTTATAATGTTGGTGATCCAGTTCTTATATCAGGTGGATCATCAACAACATCAGCTGAAGCAATTATAACTGAGGTATTCTCTGGATTTATTAACAAAATTTCTGTACTACAAGGTGGTGCAGGTTTCAAAGTAGGTTCTAATGTTAATGTAGTTGGTTTGGCAGCTAATTCTGCAATCGTATTGGCTATTGATGGTGTTGATGTATCTGGCCAAAATACTGCAAATGTATTCACTGTTAATACAGATAGAATTTCAGACTTTGCAAGTGTCAATATTTCGAATTCGAATTACGGTTTCAGTTCAACTGTTATACCAAGTGGTGAAAATGCAAATACAAAATTGGTTGATGCATTTAGTTTCAGTACAATATCCAGTATTGGTGCTATTACTAATGTAGCAATTCTTTTTTCTAATACAGCATTCGCAACTGTGCCAACACTTGATGCTGACTCTGCACAATACCTTGCAAACACCACAACCCATTTTGTTTTAAGTTCTAGGTCTTTAGGTAGAATTCAAATCAATAACGGTGGTAATAATTATAAAGTTGGTGATGAGATATTATTCTATAATCAACCAATGACTTTTGGTATTGGTGCTGCGGCCGCTGTAACTGGTATATCATCAAATGGCGCAATTACAAAAGTTGAGTTGCAACCATCTAGAATTGTTGGTACAGCTAACACATATGGTAATGCAAATGTTATAGTTACTGGAACAAATACAAAGTTTCAGGAAGATTTGCGTGTTGGTGATTTGATTATGATTAATAATCAATCAAGGTACATCAATTCTATTTCTTCAAATACTTCATTCAATGTTAATGTTAACTTTACTTATGCCACAACAGATAAAAAAATTGGTGTTCATGGTAAACATTTGATTGGTGGTCAAAACTTTTATAGTGATAAATTACCAACATTAACTGTTTCATCAAAAACTGGTGCAAACGCCAACTTGTCAGTCATAGCTCTTATGGGTGATGGTGAAAATCTTTATGGATCTGCTGACCAGGCATTAGGTGCAATTCTAAAGATTCGTATAGTTAATTCTGGTGCAGGATACAAATACCCACCACAGATTGATTTGACTGGTTATGGTGATGGTAAAGCTACTGCAAATGCTAAAGTTGAATCAAGTTATATAACATTCCCAGGTCGTTGGCCAACTTCAGATAGTATTTTATCAGCATCAGAGCGTGTTGTACAGGGTCGTGAATATTATGTTGACTATGCATATGTTCTATCTTCATCTGTTGAGTTTAGTAAGTTTAAAGAGATATTCAAAAATCTAATTCATCCAGCTGGATTTGTGCAATACGCTGAGTATAAGATTGATGAAACTATTCTATCAAATGGTATTACTTCAAATGCTATAACAACCGGTTCAACAATTTCTGGTACTGTTAATGTGTACTCAGGAAGTATTGTTGTTACAGGTACCAATACACGATTCAATATTGCTAATACTAATAATATTCTAACAATCGGTTCACAGATTGCAGTTAACTCACAAATTAGAACAGTTAATAGTATCTATAGTAACGGAGTAGTAACCGTTTCTTCTGCATTTACGCAAACTGCAAATGACCAAACCCTCGTAATTGTCACATAAATAAAACTATGGCAACTTATTATACATCCAAAAAACTGTCGTTTAATAACGCAGAACAATTTAAAGAGTCATTCTCTGAACCAGAACCAGCAACTGTTGGTTATGTTTTCATTGGGAATAATGTTCCATATGCGAACGAATCTTCTCCAAACTCAATTGTAGATTCCACATCTGATGAAAAATCAGCATGGGATAATATGTTTGCAGCCAAGAGAATCACAGGTAATGATGTGGAAATGGTCATCCCTCGTGTAAACTGGACAACAAACGGTAAGTACAAACAATATGATGACAAAATTGCATTGGATGAGTTGTTGACAGCCAACACAACATTGAATGTTAATCCGATGTATGTTATTACAACCGATAGAAATGTTTACAAATGTTTATCAAATAATGCATCATCAAATTCTTCAGTACAACCTACTGGTGACTATACGAGCGCAAATGGTACAATTGTAACCGCTGATGGTTTTATTTGGAAGTATATGTACAATGTTAAACCATCAAACAAATTCTTAACTACAAATTGGGTTCCTGCACCTGTATCAACTAATAAATTGGACTATAATGTTAGTTCAACTGGACCTGTTGATGGTGAATTGACAACAATTATTGTAACTTCTGGTGGCACAGGATATGCCAATCCAACAATTTCAGCATCAGCTTTTGCATCTGGAGTAGGTTTCATAACTTTAGCAAATACTACAAATGTTGCTGCAAATATGTACATTACTGGAACTGGTATTGCAACAGGAACATTAGTTTCGTCTGTTAATGCTGTCACAAGTATAGTTACACTATCAACAGTCACAACTGGAAGTGGCGGTGGTACAGGAAATAATGTAAGTTTCACAACCAGAGTTTACATTCAAGGCGATGGAACTGGTGCTGAAGCTTCAGCCAATATTGCTAATAGTCAAATATCAAAAATAACAATTGATGTTACAGGTATAGGATACTCTTACGCCAACGCAACAATTTATGGTCCAGGTTCTGGTGCAACAACAAGATGTATTATGGGACCAAAGTTTGGACACGGATTCAATCCAGCTAAAGAATTGGATGCAACAAATGTTATGGTTGCAGAAAGAATTGGTGCTGTTGATGCTACTGAGTCAGGTTTAATTTCAATAGATACTTCATTTAGACAATATGGACTTCTAAGAGATCCGTATAAATATGGTAATATTTCAGCAGTAATAAGTTCTAACGCTAATACTGTAATTTCTCAGACAACCAATTTAACATTGGTAGCTGGTACAAATTTTACATTGAATGAGTTTGTTTATCAAGGCACTTCTGCTAACAATGCTTATTTTTACGGATTTGTTAATGCTCAATCTTCAAATGAAGTTAGATTGACTAAAGTTAGAGGTTCTGTTACTGTTGGTGGTACGTTAATTGGTGCTAATTCAGCTGTAACAAGAACCGTAGTAAAGGCTGCAACTCCGGAATTTCAACCATATACCGGTGATATAATGTATGCTGAGAATGTTCAAAAAATTACAAGAGCTGATGGCCAAGCCGAAAATGTTAAGTTTGTTATTAGATTCTAAGGAAAATGTTTAATGTCGTTAAATACCAACTTTAATGTCAACCCATACTATGACGATTTCGATGAAGATAAGAAATTTCTTCGTATGTTGTTTAAGCCTGGCTATGCTGTTCAAGCTCGTGAGTTAACACAACTCCAAACAATTCTACAAAATCAAGTCAAAAGATTTGGTAACAATATTTTCAAAAACGGTTCTTTAGTAACCGGTGGTCAAACATTCATTCAAGACGCTACATATCTTAAATTATCCACAGACTATGCTGGTTCAGCTGTTGTTGCTAATAATTTCACGGGTATGTCTATATTAGATTCAACAGGTACAAAGCGTGGTGAAGTTGTTGTAGTATATGATGCTGATGCCGGCACAGGTGACCCAAAAACACTTATGGTGAAACAGGTCTACGGCAATACATTTACAGCATTGGAAACAATTAGAACAGATGAAGCTGCACCAGTATATGCCAATATCGCAACATCAGGTGTAGGTACAGGACAAGTTTTCTCAGTTAATGAAGGTGTATTCTATTACGATGGTTTTTTCATTAAAAACGATGCACAAACAATTGCATTATCAAAGTATGACAACACATCAGCTAATGTAAGAATTGGTTTTGAAATTCAAGAATCGACTGTTGTTTATACACAAGACACATCATTGTTAGATCCTGCTCAAGATGCTTCGAATTTTCAAGCACCAGGTTCTGATCGTTATAAAATTAATTTGGTTCTAGCGTCAAGAAGTTTAACTTCAGTAGATGATACACAATTTATTGAATTGGCTCGTGTAGAAAGTGGTATATTAGTTTATGCAAACAAATATCCATTATATGCTATTTTAGAAGATACTCTTGCTCGTAGAACATACGATGAATCTGGTAATTATACCGTTCGTCCATTCAAGCTATCATTAGAAACAAGTGCAGCAAACACCGCTAAAGCCAATGTCACATTATCTCCAGGTAAGGCTTATGTTTATGGCTATGAGTTTGAAACAATTGCACCTACAACTATTACTGTTGACAAACCAAGAACAACTTCTTCAGTAAATAATAAAAGATTGTCTGCTGATTATGGTTACTATGTGTATTCAAATACACAATATGGATCATTTCCAATCAACAGTTTACAGACTATAGATTTACATTGCGTTGCTAATGCAAACATTAATGTAACAACAACAGGCGCAATTAGTAATACAAAGATTGGTACAGCGAGAGTTAAGACTATTGAATTTGAAACAGCTGCAAACACATCAAACTCAGCAACTTATATTTACCGTACATATCTGTTTGATGTTTCTGTAGGTACAATCAACGGCGGTAACTGTAATAACGGTATTGCTTCAACAAACACAACTTACCTACAATTAGCAAACACACTATCTGGTTCATTATTGTACTCAACAGTAGATAATGCCTATACTGGTGCTAAACTTAGAATTACAGCTGGTCCTGGTGTTGGTGAAACACCAAAGACTATTACGAACTACAAGGGTTCAACTCAGACCATTCAAATTTCACAACCATTTATTGCTAATGTCAATAGTGCATCAACATGGGCAATTGACTTTGGATTCCCACAAGTACAATCGTTAGCAATTACAAGTAGCACAACTCGTCTTGCAGCTGCTGATATTGATATTTCTTCTAAAGATCAAGCTACAACTTATCTTGACTCGATTATTTCAGATACAACTTTAGAGCCATTGATTTTCCCACTTGGTGAAGATTTCATTGCCAACAATACAATTGGTGATTTGTCATTCTCATACAGAAGGTTGTATGAATCACAGTCATTCTCATCATCAGTTTCACCAACACTTTCTGTTGGTACAGGAGAATCAGTTTCAGCAGCATCAAGTACTTCATCAAGAAATGAAAAATATCAAATTGCTGTAACTTCTGCTGGTACATCACCATATAAAGTTGGTCAATTAATTTCTGCTGATTTGTTTACTGTTGATACTGGTACTCGTAAAATTACAGTTACAAATGCAAACAATATGGTTGCTAACATTACAGGAACTATTGATACTTCAAATCCAAGTGCAAAAAGTAAAACTTATGTTGCTGCAAATACAACAATTCAGTCATCAAGCGGCACAAGTATTTTTGCAAACAACGGTGTGATTCTTTATGCATCACAAGGCCAGACTCACATCATGGCCAACACATTAATTAAGACAGTAGATACACCACAATCATTGTTCGTTTCTGATGTTATTGGTATTGTTTCTGTTTTAGATTTTAATGGTTACTCAATTACTACAGCTAATACTGCATATGCAACAGAAATCAAAACAAAATATGCATTAGACAATGGCCAAAGAGATTCATACTATGGCCATGCTGCAATCAAATTAATTCCAGGAAATACACCACCTACAGGACCGTTAGCTGTTCTGTATAATCGTTTCTCATCGTCTGGTGCTGGTTATTTTGATGTTGATTCATACAACGGGTACGATTACGGTTCTATACCTCAATACACTGCCAAGGCAACTGGGCAACTATACAACCTGCGTGATTGCCTAGACTTCAGGCCTGTCCGTGCGACACCAACGAGCACAGCGACAGCAAACACAGTCACATACGATGTTGACTCAACCACGACTGGTCCAAAGATTCCAGAGAACGGTTCTGATATACTTCTGGACTATCAATACTACTTACCAAGAATCGACAAAGTTGCCTTAAACAAGAATCGTACCTTTGAGGTAATCCAAGGTGTTCCTTCCCTGACACCAGTTGAACCAAAAGACAAAGACGGTTCAATGACCATGTATATTCTACATGAGCCAGCATATGTTGCCAATACTTCTAATATTTCAGTACAATATATTGACAACCGCCGTTTCACAATGAAAGATATTGGCACAATTTCTAAGCGTGTTGATAACTTGGAGTATTACACTTCACTATCATTGCTTGAACAATCTGCTGTCAACAAACAAGACTTAACAATATTAGATTCAACAAATTTACCTAGATTCAAGAATGGTATTTTGGTCGACTCATTTAACGGCCATTCTGTTGCTGATGTTTCTAATAGAGATTATAAAGCTTCAATTGATCCAAACATAAAAGAATTACGCCCATCGTTCAATATTTCTTCATCATTGTTGACGTTTGATGCTGCAAATTCTACAAATTATTTGCAAACTGGTCCAATCATTACTGCTAATTCATCACAAGTTGTATTTGTTGACCAAAATAAAGCATCAAGATCATTTAACATTAACCCATTTAATGTTATCAATTACTTGGGTAAAATTAATTTAGATCCACCTTCAGACATTTGGGTTGATACTTCTAAACGCCCAGATGTTCTTGTTAACCTACAAGGTGACAAAGATGCGTGGAATCTAATTTTAGCATCAACATACAATTATGAATGGGGTGATTGGTCAACATATTGGACCGGTCAAAGTGTTTCTGGTGGTGAGTGGGTGGGTCGAGGCCAAGTTGGTGGTGGCGCCGGTATTGCTGTATATGGTACACAAACCACTACCACAACATCTGCACAAACTCGTTCCGGCACAAAAACAACGGTTGTAGCTTCAACAATTACTCAGTCACTTGGCGACCGTGTTTTGGATGTTTCTATTATTCCTTACATGAGAAATCGTAACGTGTTGTTTACTGGTTCAAGTTTCAAACCAACATCAACATTATACGGATTCTTTGATAATGTTGATGTTAATAACAACATCGTCAGACTCAATAAGTTTACTTTAAACGCTAACAATCTACAATACCAAACACAAGTTGGTAATTTGGAATCTGTTACTGTTTACAATAATACAACAAGTACATCAAACGGTACAGCACTTATTGCATTGACTTCTAATACAGAAGCTTTCATCGTAAGTGTTAACCCATACACAGCATTTAATATTGCCAGCGCAAACTTAGTTGGTACGGTATCAGGTTCAAGTATTCGTATTAATGGTTATGACCATTATAATGGTAATGCAGCATCGGCCGCAGCAAATACAATTACCTTGAGAGTTGATGCAACTGGTGCAAATAATATTACAACATATGTTGGTTCTCCAATCTATATCGTTTCAGGTACAGGTTCAAACCAAAAGAGAACAATATCTGCATATAATTCAACAACAAGAGTTGCAACTGTTAATACAAACTGGACAACTGTTCCAGATTCAACTTCAATATATTCTATTGGTAACTTAACTACATCTTTATCTGGTGATGTGGCTGGACTGTTTTATATTCCAACTGGCCAATTCAGAGTTGGTGAAAAACACTTTAGATTAATTGATACTCCAAGTGGAGATGTAGCTTCATCATCAACTAATGGTGATGCTACATTTTTTGCACAAGGTCTATTAGAAAGAACAGAAAATACTATTATATCAACTACTGTTCCAACAATTCAACGTGTTGCAGTAAATGATAATCGTGTTGTAACATCAACTACATCAAGATCCGTTGTTGTTGGTTATTATGACCCACTTGCACAGACATTCTTGGTATCACAAAATGATTATCCAGATGGATTGTTTTTAAGCAAGGCTCGTTTCTGTTTCAAATCAAAAGATGCTTCACAACCAATTACATTGCAACTACGTTCTACGGTAAACGGATATCCATCATCATCCGTTGTTTTCCCATTTTCAACTGTGACATTAACACCGGATCAAATTAAAACATCCAGTTCACCTGATTTGGATAATGCAGACACATACACAGAATTCGTGTTTGATGCGCCAATCTATGTTCAACCAGGTGAATATGCATTTGTTTTGATGACTAACTCAAATGGATATGAAACATATGCAGCTGAGGTTGGTGCATTCGACACTGTAAGTAAACGACAAATTTCAGCACAACCTTATGGTGGATCATTCTTCTTATCACAAAATGGATCTACATGGGTCGCAGAACAAAATACTGATATGATGTTTAGAATGTACCGCCATTCATTCAATACTGGTGTTGTATCTGCCAAATTTAAAGTTGCAACTCCAAGTGCAAATACCCCATATGACTTGTTGCATTTAATGTCCTCAGAAGTTGTTCTTGGCAACACTAGCGTTAGATACACATTCAATTCTGAGAAAGCAACTGGCGGTATGGCCGGAGAATATTCAATTACTCCATTTACTGATTATCCAATGAATGATATTTCAGATCGTAGGGTGCTAAATCCTACAACAGGCAATTCTACACTAACTGTTACAGCTACAATGTATACTAACAGTTCTGTTATTTCACCATTTCTTGATTCATCTCGTTATGGTGTTATTGCTGTTGAAAACATTATTAACAATTTGCCATTAAGTAATTCTGATATTGTATTATCAAGTGGTGGTACTGCATACTCAACAAATGCAAATGCTGTTGTCACAATCACCGGTGGCGGTGGTTCTGGTGCAACCGCAGCTGCGGTTGTTTCAAGTAATGTTATCACCTCAATTTATTTGACAAGTAATGGTTCTGGTTACACAACATCACCAACAATCACTGTTGTTGATGCAAACACCACTCCAGGTACTGGTGTAACAGTAACATATAATGGTGAAGATAAGAAATCTGGCGGTAACGGAAGTGTTCGTTATATTACTCGCAAAGTAACATTAGCTGATGGTTTTGATTCTGGCGATCTTCGTATTTACTTGACAGCATATAAACCATCTGGATCAAATATTCTTGTTTATTATAAATTATTATCAACATCTGATACTGATGATTTTGATAATAAAGGATATCAATTGATGGCACAATTATCTAATTCTAATTTTGTGTCAACTAATTATAATGATTATCGTGAAATTGCATATGCTCCAGGTTACAATACTACTGCAAACAATTCCGTAAATTATGTTTCTGGTACAACGACATTTAACTCATTTAGAACATTTGCCATTAAAATTGTTATGACCGGCACATCAACAACTGATGTACCTAAGGTTCGTGACTTCCGTGCAATCGCTCTTCCAGCAGGTAATTAACTATGTACGCAAAAGTAACCGACCATGATAATTTGATCCGTGATATGACTTCCAAAGCGGTTCTAAATACAGATATGAATGGGCTTCAAGAGTACTATCAGAAGCGAGATATTGCAAAAAAAGAACAGTCTGAAAAGATTGAAACCAAACAACGATTAGCCAAGATAGAAGAAGAAATGTCTGAAATCAAAGACCTGTTGCGTGAAATTGCTCAAATCAGAGGCATCAAATAATGGCGATTACCCAACTAACGACCTCTAATACCTTTCAACAATGGTTGATTGCTACGCAAGATTTAATTGCAACCGCAAACACTTTGACGAATGGTAACGGTGCAACATTTACTGCGAACACTATTCTTGAAGTCGCAGGAACAGGTTCGAGTTTAAATGTAAGAACATCAGCTTCTATCAATACTCTGTATGCAAATACAGCAAATATCACAACAGGTAATGTTGTTACATTATCTTTTTCAACAGCATCAGGAAATACTATTACGGTGTTTAATGCTAATGTAACAAATGCAGCAAATATTGGAGTAATCACAGGCGGTGGTGCTCAACAAATTATAGACCAGGCTGTTGCTTTTTCAATTGCCTTAGGTTAATCAGTATAAATAAAGATATAATAAAGGACTAAAAAGATGGCAAATTCCTTCAAGAATTATTTTTTGAAAAATGCATCGACTACAGCTGCAAATGCATATGTTACACCAGCAGCAACCCAAGCAACAATCATCGGTATGACGATTGGTAATACTTCATTGTCTCCAATTAGTGCTAATGTGACCATTGTATCTGGCGGAACAACATATTTCATGCTACAGGGTGCTGTAATTTCAAATGGTGGTGCATTAGTACCTGTTGGTGGAGACCAAAAATTAGTTATGGAAGCAGGTGACTATATGCAAGTACAAACATCTGTTGCGAACTCAGCTGATGTAATCGTATCAGTACTAGAAATCGCATAGGGATAAAATAATGTCCGTATGCCACCTATATAAGATAACCAACAATATAACTGGTGAATACTATATTGGCAAACATAACGGTTGGACACAAAGAGGTTATAAGAATGGTTTTTATTGGGGTTCCGGAATAAAACTTAATAATACATATAAGAAATACGGTAAAGAAAATTTCAAATATGAAATATTATGTTATGGCACAACAGAGTATATTTTTGAATTAGAAAGAAAATATGTAACAGTTGATTTAGTTGAAAATGATATTAAATGTTTAAATTTAACTATTGGTGGTGAAGGTGTTGGGTATCATACAAAAGAATCTAGAGAGAAGTTAAGAATAGCCAGATCAAAACAAGTTATGCCGGCCGGTATGTACGAAAAAATATCCAAAATTATTACTGGTATGAAATGGATGAATAATGGTGAAATTGGTTGTAGGATTAAACCAGAAAATTTCCAAATGTATTTGGATAATGGTTATGTTTTTGGAAGATTAAAAAATTATATAAATGATGAGTATAGAGAAAAAATAAAAATGAAAACCACTAATCAATGGCATAAAGTAAAAGAAACTGGCCATCTTAGTAAATTAAAAAAGGTATAAATCGTGTCATATTTGGGCAATCAACCAGGTTTAACTAATTATGTGTTTGGCCTTGACCGTTTCAATGGTACTGGTGCTTGCACACAATTTACATTAACAAGAACAACTGACGATGCAAACACATTAGAAGTTCTTGTTAATAGTATTCAACAAGATCCGATTAATTCCTATTCTGTTGCAGCTGGTTTACTAACATTCACAGAAGCACCATCGTCTGGTTCTAATAATATTGTTGTTATTTACCGTTCAACAGCAACAATTTCATACACAAATATTACAACGGCACAGATTGGTGATGGTCAAGTAACTCCGTCAAAATTATCAGGAGGTTTAGCTAACAATAATGCAACTGCATGGAATACTGCTAATGCATCCTTTTTTCAAGCAAATGCAGCATTTACCACAGCTAACACATCAAGTGCTACATCAAACTCAGCAGCATCATATGCCAATTCTGCATTTGCTGTTGCTAATACAGATGTTACTGGTATTACGATTAGTGCTGGTGTATACGGTAACGCAACAGTATACCCAACACTTACATTGGCCGCAAACGGTCGTGTGACTGCTGTAGGAACTGCTAGTGCCACGATTGCAAACGGAAGTATCACTGCTGCACAACTAGACTTTAAGAGTGCAAACGGTGTTGGTGCGGTTGTTTTACCAGCAGGCACAACAGCACAGAGACCATCAGGTACATCTGGTTCAATTCGCTATAACTCAACAACTGGACAGTTTGAAGGATACACAACATCCGCATGGGGTTCAATTGGTGGTGGTGCAACTGGTGGTGGTAATGACACAGTATTCTTTTTGAATGCTAATACTGTTACTGCAAACTACACAATCTCAACTGGATATAACGCATTATCGGCTGGACCAATTACCATCAATAGTGGCATAACAGTCAATATAAGCAATGGTGCCAATTGGATTGTGGTTTAATGGAAAAGGTATAACATGGCTGGTTCAATAAGTTTAAACTCTACATTAGGCGGCACAGTTGTTATTACTGCTGTCGATAGTGCAAATACAACCTATCTAACAATCCCTGCTGCAAATGGTGTTGCAACATACTCAGTAGCAAACACAGGGTATGCAGCTAACACAGGTGCAACAATCATCGCATCTGGTAATACAGCACAGAGACCATCATCAGCAGCAAATGGTTCTATTAGATTCAACACGACAACAAATGTAGTTGAATCTTATAATGGAACGGCATGGAGTGCAATCAATTCTTACACAGTTAACTATCTTGTTGTAGCCGGCGGCGGTGGTGGTGGTCAAGCTGGTGGCGGTGCTGGAGGTTTACTTTCTTCTACAACATCTTTATATGTTGGAGTACCTTATACTGTTACCGTTGGAGCTGGAGGTGCTGGAAGTACAGCTGTTACAACAACTAACGGAACTTCTGGTGCAAACTCAGTAATTAGTAGCGTTACTGCTATTGGTGGTGGTGGTGGCGGTAACGCCACCGGTGTTGGTTCTAATGGTGGTTCTGGTGGTGGTGGTGGTTATACTCCAAGTCCAGGTTCGGCAGGTGGTTCAGGCACATCAGGACAAGGTTTTGCTGGAGGAGCTGGTACAATTGGTGTTGGAACAGCCACAAGTGCTGGCGGTGGAGGCGGTGCTGGAGGTGTTGGTGTTGCTGCAACGACACCTGCTGCTGGTAATGGAGGACCTGGTGCAAACAGTTCAATTTCTGGTACTGCTGTAACTTACGCAGGTGGTGGCGGTGGTGGTGGTGATAATCGAGGTGTGACTAATGGTTCCGGCGGAACAGGTGGCGGTGGAGCAGGTGCATATGCTTCTGGTCCAATTGCTGGTACTGTTAATACAGGCGGTGGCGGCGGTGGTGGAGGTTTTAATAATCCAAGTTGGCAGAATTCTGGTACAGGTACAGGCGGTTCAGGGATTGTAATTATCTCTTACGCAGGATCACAGCGGGGTACAGGTGGTAATGTCACCACATCGGCCGGAAATACTATACATACATTCACCTCATCCGGTACATACACAGCATAAATTATGGCAAACAGTTTCAGATTTCGCAACCCTTCTGCTCGTGGATATTCTGTTATAACTGCTAATGATGCAGTCAGCACAATCACATTCACACTACCAGCAGTCACTAGTGAGATAACAATATCTGATAGTGCTAATGGCCAGACTCTAATTGCATCTGGTAATACTGCACAGAGACCGACAGGATTAACAACTGAGGCTATCAGATTCAATACTGACTTAGGTGTGATGGAATATTACAGTTCAGTATATGCAGGATGGTTCAATGTTGGAAATAGTCCAACTGTAAATATTAGTTACTTGGTGGTTGCAGGTGGTGGCGGTGGAGTAAATAATGGTGGTGGAGGTGGTGCTGGTGGTTTATTAGCAAACTCTACGACATTAACTGCTAGCACAACATATGTTATAACTGTTGGTGCAGGAGGTTCAGCATCAACATCCGGTTCAAATTCAGTATTTGGTTCTTTTACAACAACAATTGGTGGCGGTCGAGGCGGTGATATTAATACCAATAATGCTGGTGCCGGCGGATCAGGTGGTGGTGCTGGTAGAGCTAGTACTGGTGTATATCCAGGAGGTTCAGGCACTAGTGGCCAAGGTAGCAACGGCGGTAGTAATGGAATATCAACAGCAGCTTACCCATCAGGCGGTGGTGGTGGCGCCGGTGGCGCTGGATCAAATCCACCTAGTTCAACGGTTTCTGGTGCTGGTGGTCCTGGATTATCAAATTCTATAACAGGGTCATCTATACTTTATGCTGGCGGCGGTGGCGGTAGTGGAAATAGTGGTGATGGAAATACTGGAGGAACTGCTGGTTCAGGCGGTGGTGGCGCAGGATCTACCGGTGGTACAGGTACTACAGGAACTGCAAACTTGGGTGGCGGAGGCGGCGGTGGTGGCGGTGGTGGTGGCGCTGGTGGTGCAGGTGTAATCATTCTATCCATACCAACATCCCAATGCTCTAATACATACACAGGATCACCTACTGTAACGGTGAGTGGTGCAAATACAATTCTGAAATTTACTTCTTCTGGTACATACACAGCATAATGCCAATAGTTTTAGATCCAACCGCAGGTATTACATTTCCAGATAACAGTTCAGCTGCAACTGGCAGTGCGACTCCGACTGGTGCATTTCAGTTACCGGCAGGAACGACTGCACAGAGGCCAACAGGGTTAGCATCACCTGCTATTCGGTACAATACAACTCTTGGTTATGCAGAGTATTATGTTCCTGCTGTTGACAATTGGTTTGCTGTAGGGAATAACCCAACAATTAATATCAGCTACTTGGTGGTTGCAGGTGGTGGCGGTGGTGGTAACAATTATGGCGGTGGTGGTGGCGCTGGCGGTTTATTAGCAAACTCCACTACGATAACCGTTGGAACAGCATACACAATTACTGTTGGTTCAGGTGGTGCTGGCGGTGGTGCGGCTTTAAACGGCGCAAATGGTACAAATTCAGTATTTGGTTCCGTAACTTCTATTGGTGGCGGTGGTGGAGGTACTCAAACTGGCGGATTAAATAACATCACATCTGGGCAATCAGGAGGTTCTGGTGGTGGTGCATCTGGTGGATTTGCAGGAAATCAACCAGCTGGTCTTGGAACTCCAGGACAAGGTAATAATGGCGGAGTTAATGGTGCAACATCGGCTTATGGCACAGGTGGCGGCGGAGGTGCAGGATCCGTTGGTGGCGCAGGCGGTACATCTTCAAGTGGTGCTGGTGGTGCTGGTGCTAATAGTTCTATTACAGGTTCTGCTGTTACTTACGCCGGCGGTGGTGGCGGAGGATATTCAGGTCCTTCTGGTGGAGCCGGCGGATCCGGTGGCGGCGGTGCAGGAGGTGGTAACGGAAATGGATCTGCTGCAACCGTGAATACTGGAGGCGGCGGTGGCGGCGGCGGTGGAGGTTCTCCTGCAGCTGGAGCCGCAGGTGGCTCTGGTGTAATCATTCTATCCATCCCAACAGCAATCTGTTCCAACAATTACACAGGATCACCTAATGTAACAGTTAGTGGTGCGAATACAATATTGAAGTTTACCTCATCAGGTACATACACAGCTTAAAGATTTAGGAATAACAAATGGCAATTTCAATTAGTGGCTCAGGTGGTATAACATATCCAGATGGTTCAACAGCCAACACCGGTGGTAACATAACACTAACTGGAGCATTCACACTCCCATCTGGCAATACAGCACAGAGGCCATCGGGAGCAAACGGGGCTATTAGATTCAATACAGCAAATAATGTGATTGAAGTATATGCGGCAGGTGCATGGGGTGCGATCAATGCTTATACAAGTACTTATTTGGTTGTAGCTGGCGGTGGTGGCGGTGGCGCTCGTTACGGCGGCGGCGGCGGTGCTGGCGGATTATTAACCGGCACTACTACGCTATATTCTGGTGCTTCATTTGCAATTACTGTTGGCGCAGGTGGCGCAGGTGGCGCTGCTGGTGGAAACTTGGGGGCAAACGGTTCCAGCTCGTTACTTGGCTCGCTAGTAACAACAGTAGGTGGTGGCGGCGGTGGTTGTTATAACGGGTCTGTTGCAACGGTAGGGTTAGCAGGTGGTTCTGGCGGCGGCGGCTCGTCTGTAGGTGCGGGTAACTTTGCTGGTGGTGCGGGTACTTCTGGGCAAGGTTTTGCTGGCGGTTCTGGTTATTCAGACGCAACAACCTTTAGTGCTACGGGTTCTGGCGGTGGAGCAGGAGCAGTTGGTGTTGCAGGAACTTATGCAGCCGCTGCGGTTGGTGGTGTAGGTGTATCTAGCTCAATATCCGGAGCTTCTACTTTCTACGCAGGTGGAGGGGGTGGTGTTGTTGATACTAGATTGGCTGGAGCAGGGGGCAATGGCGGCGGTGGCGCGGGAAGTGTAACATCAGTTGGAACGGCAGGCACAGCAAACACTGGTGGTGGTGGTGGCGGCGCTGGAAGCACATCGACATTTGCAGGTGGTGCAGGTGGAAGCGGCGTGGTCATCATCTCTTATGCAGGCGGCCAGCGTGGTACAGGCGGTACCGTAACCAGTTCTGCTGGAAATACTATACATACCTTCACATCATCCGGTACATTTACCGCTTAACAAACCAAACGAACATAAATACTTTATATAATTAATTACGGAGAAATTAAACATGGCACATTTTGCTAAAGTTGTAGATTCTAAAGTGGTTCAAGTCATCGTGGCTGAACCAGAGTTTTTCAATACATTCGTGGACTCAAGTCCCGGTGCATGGATTCAAACCAGTTATAACACTCACGGTGGTGTTCATGCAAATGGTGGCACACCATTAAGAAAAAACTATGCTGGTATCGGTTACTCATATGATGCTGGTCGTGATGCTTTCATCCCGCCCAAACCATATGCTTCATGGACACTCAATGACACAACTTGCTTGTGGGATGCACCAGTTGCAATGCCTACAGATGGTAAAGTATATACTTGGAACGAAGAAACATTAAATTGGGTTGAAGTAGTATTACCAGAATAATAATAAAGGATTAGAAATGGCACTTGATGTTCAAGGCACCGATTACCTAAAACTCCCCGTTGGTACTACGGCACAGCGACCTGCAGCACCAGCTACTGGTATGACTCGTCAGAATTCCACAACAGGATTGCCTGAGTGGTATGACACAGTATCATCTAGTTGGATTGCTTTTAATAATCCAACTTCATCCGGTGCGCCAGCGTTTGCGGCGTATGGTTCTGCTTACACAGCAGCCGCCTCTGCTACGTTTACAAAAATAATTTTTGATACAAAAGTGTTTGACACGAATACAAATTTCAGCACTACTAATTACCGTTTTACACCTACCGTTGCTGGGTATTATCAATTTAACGTATATGTACACGGCACAGGGGCGTCATCAGGTGTTTTGTTAGCTAGTTTTTGGAAAAATGGTGTTAGAAATACAGATACTACAAACGTAGCTTTAAGTGCGTCAGTAGAAGTATCTTCCTGCGGAAGTGCAATTATTTATTGCAATGGGTCTACTGATTATATTGAAGTTTATGGCTATCAATCTTCTGCTGGATCGTTATCAATCGGTTCAAATTCTGGTTTTAGAGTTTTTTCTGGCGCAATGATTAGGAGCGCATAATGTCTTTATACGACAAAATTATCAAGTTATACCCCACACTCACTCCAGAGGATTTCAATCCGTTTTCTGGCACTATCGTGCTACAGAACGATTCAGATGGTCGTGGGGATTACATCCGTGAGTGGAATCATCCTACGTTAGCTAGACCAACAGACGAGCAATTAGCTTAACAGAGAACAAATAAATGGCACTCAATAGAATAACAGCAGATTCAATCACAGACGGCACAGTTATCGCCGCTGATATTGCGGATAATACAATCACAGCAACAAAACTAGTTAGTGGTCTGTTACCACCTGCAATTGCCAACTCAGCAGCATCGTATGCCAACTCAGCATTCACCACAGCTAATTCTGCTGGTGTATATGCCAACTCAGCATTCGCTAAAGCAAATACCGATGCAACTGGAATCACAATAGTATCAGGAGTATATGGTAATGCTACTGCCATTCCATCACTCACACTAGAAGCTAATGGTCGTGTTAGTGCAGTCACAACAGCCGCATTAGTTACCGATCCACTACCAAATATTTTAATGTTATCAGGAATGTAAAATGGCAAATACCTATAAACGATTAGGCGCTATCTACCCAAGTGCAAACACACAAACGAATGTGTATGTCATACCAGCTGCAACACAATCGGTAATCTCTACTGTTGCTATTTGTAATCAAGGTGCAAACTCAACGACATATAGCCTTGCATTGATGGATTCTTCACAGTTTAATGCTGCAGCTCCAGCCGCAACTTTTTTAGTTAGAAATGCTAATTTAGCAGGATCAGATACAATTTTCTTGACTGTTGGTCTAACAGGAAATGCTGGTATGGTATTAGCCGCTAACACACCAAATTCCAACATATCATTCTCAGCATTTGGTTCGGAGATTACCTAATGAGTATTAAGAGTGCAACTGGTGTATCCATAAGTTCCATAAGGTCATCAATTTCTACAATTAAAAATGCTGTTGCACCTGCTATTTTAGCCGATGTACTAGTTGTAGGCGGTGGTGGTGGTGGTGGATATAATTGTGGCGGCGGTGGTGGTGGCGGTGGTTTTTTAGCTATGACAATGTATTTGGTATCCGGCACAACTTACACTGCCACAATAGGTGGAGGCGGTACAGGTGGACCAGGCAATTCTGTACCGGGAGTTAACGGATCGTTAACTTATTTAACTCCAGCTTTATATGCATTAGGTGGCGGCGGCGGCATGGGATATTCTGGCCAAGGTTCTTCTGGTGCATCAGGTGGTGGTGGAACCAACACTAGTCAACCCGGCGGTTCAGGAATAACCGGACAAGGTAATACTGGAGGAACAGGTACAGGTGACAATGCGACTTATGGCCTCGGAGGAGGCGGCGGCGGTGCCGGTGCTGTTGGTGGAAACGCAGTATTTAATAGTCGTGGTGGAAATGGTGGAGCTGGAAAATCATCTTCAATTACAGGAACAAGTGTAACATATGCCGGCGGCGGCGGCGCCGGAGGTTCGGCGATACCGTATCCCGGTGGCGCAGCTGGTGCCGGCGGTGGTGGTGTTGGTGGCAGTAACTCACCCGCCGTTGCAACCGGTAATGGAACTGCAAATACAGGCGGAGGTGGCGGTGGCGGTGGTTCGGCTGGACAACCAAATGCTGGCGGCGGTACAGGCGGTTCAGGTGTAGTTATAATTTCAATCGCTACATCAAGTTACACAGGTATAACTACAGGTTCACCAACAGTTACCGTATTTGGATTCAACACAATCCTACAGTTTAATTCTTCCGGTTCCTATACTGCATAAATATTGTAACATCAATAAGAGAACATAAATGAGTTATATTGGAAATTCAGTTCAGTCAGTACCGTTCATTACAGATACTTTTTCTGGTAATGCGAGTACGACTAATTTCACGCTAACCAGAGCGCCTGCTAGTACTGCATCTATTGCCGTATTCATTTCTGGTCTGTATCAACCACCAACAACATACACTCTGATTGCTGATGTTATATCATTTGTTTCAGCACCAGCCAACGGTACAAACAACGTAGTCATTCTACATATTGGTAATGGTTCTGCAACACAAGTGCCATCAGATGGTTCTGTAACAACTGCAAGAATTGCTGATGGTGCAGTAACATTATTAAAAATAGCATCTGGTGTATTGCCAACTGCTACCGCAAACTCTGCTGCATCTTATGCTAATAGTGCTTTTGTTGCAGCAAATTCTGCTGGTGTATATGCCAACTCAGGATTTGCTGTTGCCAATTCTGCTGGTTCATATGCTAATTCAGCATTCATCACCGCAAATGCAGCATTTGTACAGGCTAACACACCAGATTCTACAGCTAACTCAGCAGCAATTTATGCGAACGGTGCATTTACTGCTGCTAATACTAAAACAGCAAATACTTCTATCAATACGTGGACTGCAAATCAAACCTTTACTGTTGCCAATGTAACAAACCAATTAGCAGTATATGGACAAGCATTTCAAAATATTATTACTCTGACTGATGCATCAACAATCACAATGAATTTGGCACAGACAAATAACTTCTCTGTAACTCTTGGTGGTAATAGAATATTGGCAAACGTAGCCAACAGTTCAGCAGGACAATCAGGGTTTTTAGTTGTTCGCCAAGACGGAACAGGTTCTAGAACATTATCATTTGGTTCAGGCTGGAGATTTCCAAGTAATACTGCACCAACATTAACAACAACCGCAAATGCTGTTGACTTGATTGTTTACACAGCAACGACAACAAGTAACGTGATAGCACAAGCCATTTTAAGTGTCGCTTAATCTATGTCATTACCTAGTGAAATTAATCCTCATTTATTAGCAACAAACACTGGCTACAACCTCACACGCTCGCTACGGTTTAGGCGGTCTGCTACGGCGTATTTGAGCCGTACAAACGGTGCATCGCCTACAAGCAATCAAATATGGACAATTAGCGCATGGATTAAGCGAGGCACGTTGTCGGCTGATATGCATTTGCTTGGTGCAGGGATGACTTCAGGCACAAATTATTTTGTTATTGATTTTCCTGTTGGCGATACCATTAATATTTATGAAGGCAACCCATCGCCTGTAAATTTTCAATTGTATTCAACACAAGTATTTCGTGACCCGTCTGCTTGGTATCACATCGTTTTAGCGGCGGACACAACGCAAGCAACTGCGGCAAATAGGTTAAAACTGTATGTTAACGGTAGCCAAGTTACTTCGTTTACCACCGCAAACTACCCCGCACAAAATTCAAATTTGATATACAACCAAAACGGCTATGTAAAAGGTTTAGGTAACTCTGTTTATAACGGCTCGTGGGGTAGTTCAAATTACGATGGTCAGATTACCGAAGTTAATTTCATCGACGGTCAAGCCCTAACCCCATCGTCATTTGGTTCAACCAACGCCACCACAGGCGTATGGCAACCCGCACGGTACACAGGCACATACGGTACAAACGGTTTCTATCTCCCTTTCACAGACAACTCTGCGCTGACCACAAGCAGCAACGTAGGTTTGGGTAAAGACTTTAGCGGCAACGGCAATTACTGGACGACCAACAACATCAGCATCACTGCTGGTGTGACGTATGACAGTATGACTGATGTGCCTACGTTGACAAGTGCTACGGCGGCTAATTTTGCTGTGTTGAATCCGTTGGGAAATAATGGTGGCACAGTTTTAGATGGAAATATAAACCATACGGGTACTACCGCGTTAACAGCCAATACATTATTCCCATCAACAGGTAAATGGTATTGTGAAATGTTTTGCACTGCATACGGAGGTGGAGCAACATTAGGTTATGCGGCAGTCGGAGTAATCCAAAGTACGCAAACGCTTAACACCGTTCCAACATCAGTTGCTTCTGTTCCTGCTGGAATATGGGAATATAGGAATGATGCATTAAAAATAAATAATGGTTCGTCTGCTTCATACGGCAATACATGGACTGCAAACGATTTAATTGGTATTGCTTTCGATGTAGATGCAGGAAAAGTTTGGTTTGCTAAAAATAATACATGGCAAGCTAGTGGTGATCCTGCGGCGGGGACAAATGCGGCTTATACAAATTTGTCGGGAAGTATCGGTGTTTTAATAAATAATTTTGGTACATATTCAAATAGTTTTGCCGCCAACTTCGGTCAACGCCCTTTCACCTACACACCCCCCACAGGCTTTGTAGCCCTGAACACATACAACTTGCCGACAAGCACCATCGTCAAGGGCAACACGGTGATGGATGTAAATTTGTGGTCGGGTACTGGTGCAACTAACGTTATTACAAACGCAGCAGGATTTAAACCTGATTTTGTTTGGGCTAAATCAAGAACAAACGCTTATGAACACGCCTTATTTGATAGTGTTCGTGGCGTTAATAAACAGCTTGCATCTAATTCAACAGCGGCTGAAGTTACGCAAACCCAAGGTTTAATGTCGTTTAACTCAAACGGTTTTACGCTTGGCACAAGTTCAGACTCAACGGTAAACAACGCAGGAAGTGGTCAAACATATGTCGGCTGGCAATGGCAAGCAGGGCAAGGTTCGTCAGGGTCAAACACCAACGGCACAATCACATCGCAAGTGAGCGTTAATGCTGCTGCTGGGTTTAGTGTGGTGACGTATAGCGGTACAAATACCGCAACAAATACTGTCGGTCACGGTTTAGGCGTAACCCCTGCAATATGGTTAATTAAAAATAGAACTAGCGGTTCAGGCAATTGGGTATACAACTTTATTTATAGCGGTGCTGTCACTTATTTATTTTTAAATTCTACACAAGCGGGTGTTGCTCAAGGAAGCCCTTGGTCAACATCGCCAACATCATCGGTTGTTACTCTTGGCGGCAGCGATACGAACACTTGTGCGGCGGGTAATAATTATGTGATGTACGCATGGACACCCATAGCCGGATTCAGTGCGTTTGGTAGCTACACGGGTAATGGTAGCTCTGATGGAACGTTTGTGTACACAGGCTTTAGACCACGTTGGGTTTTGTGGAAAAGGACAAGCGGCGTGGGCGATTGGATTCTTCAAGATACGGCTCGTTCAGCATATAACGCTTCTGATGCGGTCTTATTTCCAAATTATTCTGATGCAGAAACTGTTGGCGGGGGGTATCCGTTTGATATTCTTTCTAACGGTTTTAAGTTACGCAATAGTGCAACATACGCAAACGCATCAGGCGGCACATACATCTACATGGCATTTGCCGAAAACCCATTCAAGAACGCTTTAGCGAGGTAGTCATGAAAATGCGCCAACGTCGCAAAGGGTTTTTATTAGCGTGGGTACGGACGTATGAGAAAGGTATTTTAACTAGCGCACAGTATTGGTATTACAAAGGAAAATAAATGTTTGCAATCATCTCCAACGGCGTAATCGCCCTCCTAGTACCCGCTGGCACAGCCAATAATTAATAAATAGAACATTACAGGAATATAAAATGTTTTTACTTAATAATAAAGTTCTACAACCCGGTGTTCCATTTACACAGAATGGTATTCAATACCCTGCGAACTGGTTAAACCTAACGACATTTGAAGAAAAAGAAGCCATTGGTATTACTGAGGTTGCTCAGAAGGCAAGACCTGATGATAGATTCTATTGGGTACAAGATAATAATGATGGTACATTTACTTCAAGTCCTAAATTATTAAATGACCGTGAAGAAGTAGATGTAAACGGTGATCCGTTGTATGTTAAAGTATATGATGTAGCTACAGAATCAATGATAGATTCTACAGAAAGATTGGTTACAAAAGGTTTGAAGTCACAATGGATTGCTCAAATCAAAGATACAGCAAATAAATTATTAGCATCAACAGACTGGATGGTTATTCGTAAAGCTGAGAGAGATGTTGCAATACCAGCTGAAACAGTAACTTATCGTGCAGCAGTACTAGCAGAAACCGATCGTCTTGTATCTGCTATTAAATCAGCGGGTTCAATTAAGAAATTTATTATGGTAGTAACATCGCAAAACTGGCCACAACAATAACTAAAAAGTAAAATAAACGAACCCGCTTCGGCGGGTTTTTTATTGCATCGAATTCCATAATGAACTAAATAGGGTATAAAAACTAGGAGTTATTGTGGCCGCATTTACGGAACTATTAATCGAGCAAGGAGCTACATTTTCTACAAAAGTTAATGTAAAAGATACCAATGGCTCGGCTGTAAATTTATATAGTTATACTGCAAGTTCACGAATGAGCAAATCGTATTATTCAACATCTAATACGATTATTACATCTACGATAACAGGTAATGCGAACGGAGAAATTACTCTCTCTATGACAGCGGCTAACACCGCTAACTTAACTCCTGGTCGCCAAGTTTTTGATCTCTTGATTACTAATACCTCAACAGGAATTAAAACAAGAGTCGTAGAGGGTATTATTATTATATCTCCTGGAGTTACAAGCTAGTGTCAACGCCACAAGTATCGTTGGTGTAACAGAGCGAAGGGCATTAAAAAACAAAATGATATATTGTGAATCATAGTGAAAAAATTTAGCCAATATTTAACTCCAGAAGAAAAAGCAAAGAAACTCTCAATCACAGAGAAGGCTTGGTTATCGGCTAAAGAAAAAGCTGATGTAGGAATCAAATTACAACAAAGAATAAAACTACAAGAACAATTAGAAAAAGAAGAAAAAGAAAGAAAATCTATCGTCTTTAAAATTAAAGACTTCAATACTATTGTTGAAGAAAGGATTGTTGAACCTTCTACTGAAGAAATAATAAATGAAGAAGATGAAATTGATGACATAGTAGAAGAAACTAGTAGTATGTTGGTCGAAGGACCACCAGGACCACAAGGTGAAAAGGGTGATACTGGTGAACAAGGACTTCAAGGACCTCAAGGTGCTGAAGGACCTAAAGGCAGTAAAGGTGACAAGGGTGACATTGGCATTCAAGGCTTCTCTGGACCAAAAGGTGAACAAGGACTTACTGGTTTAAAAGGTGATCGTGGACCTAAAGGTGAAACGGGTAGTGTTGGTGCAGTTGGTCCTAAAGGTGAAAAGGGTGACCAAGGAGAAATAGGTCCTCAGGGAATACAAGGTATTCAAGGTGATAAAGGAAACAAAGGTAATCAAGGCGATAAAGGTGATTCTGGTCAGAATGGATTACAAGGCCCTAAAGGTGACAAAGGAGATATTGGCCCTCAAGGTCAAATCGGACCTAAGGGTGATAAAGGCGATGCAGGTAAAATCGGACTTAATGGTAAAGATGGTGTAGATGGCAAAGACGGTCTAAATGGAAAAGATGGTGTAAATGGTAAAGATGGTCTGAATGGAAAAGATGGTGTCACACCAGATATAAGAAAAATACACGACAAGATAGACAAGTATTTAACTTCCATGAATTTTGCCGGTGGAGGTGGTTCTGGTTCATATTGGCTAAATGATTTAGGTGATACAGATCATATAAGTCTTGTTGGTGCAACTAACGGCCAAGTTTTAACATACAATGAAACCTTAAAGAAATGGATTGCATCCACTCCATCTGGTGGTGCAGGTGGTGCTGATGAATTTGCTAGAGCAACTGCAAATTCATCTTACAATAAGGCTAATTCGGCAAGTATACTAGCACAAAGTTCTTATGATTTTGCAAATAGTGTTAATATTAAAGTTGAATCATCTTATGATTTTGCAAACACGATAAATATAAGAACAGATGCAGCATTTGAAGCTGCTAACATTTCGAATGCTATAAATGCAACTCAGAACAACAGCATTACCGCAGCATTTACATCTGCTAACACACCAAGTCATGTGGCCAATTCCTCAGCAATTTATGCTAACGGTGCATTTATTGCTGCTAATACCGCAGATAACAAAGCAACCTCAGCTGGTGTATATGCTAATGGTGCTTTTACAGCTGCTAATGCTGCTACAGCAACCGATACAACACAAAACAACAGCATAATAGCAGCATTTGCTGGAGCTAATTCAGCTGGTTCATATGCCAACTCAGCTTTTGATGCAGCAAATGTGGTTAGCAATACAATTGTTACACAAAATAATTCGATTATAGCTGCATTTGATACAGCTAATGCAGCGCTTATTAAAGCTAATACAGCAGCAACCATTCCGGACATTTTGGCACTCGCAATCGCATTAGGATAAATAAAAGACTATGGCTACTCCTTCAACTCGTACCGAATTTAAAACTTACTGTCTAAGAAAACTTGGTTTTCCGGTGATAGAAATTAACGTGGATGATGACCAAGTTTCCGACCGTATAGATGATGCTCTATCTTATTTTTCTGATTACCATTTTGATGGTACAGAAAAGATGTATATGAAGCACCAATTGACAGTCGCAGATATTAATCGCCGCTGGATTTATTGTCCAGATGCGGTGACATTTGTAACAGGTGTATTTCCATTTGATAACTCTAACGCATCAATCAATATGTTTGACCTGCGTTATCAATTACGCTTGCATGACTTATATGACTTCACATCAGTTTCTTATGTGTCATATGAAATAACCATGCAGCACCTAAGAACACTTGAAATGTTGTTCTCAGGAACACCACAGTTTAGATTTAATCGTATACAAAACAAAGTATTCATTGACTTAGATTGGACAAGAGATGTTCGTCCAGGTGATTATGTTATCATTGAATGTTACAGGGCATTGAATCCATCAACAGTTACATTAAACGGTACTGTATCATATACAGCTGGAAGCAATGTCGTAACTGGATACGGTACAACATACGATCAACAGTTCCTAGAAAATGACTTTATTACCTTCAATGGTGTTGACAGTTTTCAAGTGGATAAAATTGATTCGCCAACATCATTAAGAATTCGTGGACCAATGGTCAACACCGCAGCCAATGTCTCTGCAACAATCTCTGGTAATCCAGATGTTTGGGGTGATAGGTTCTTAAAGAAATATGCGACAGCATTAATAAAAATGCAATGGGGTAATAATCTTAAAAAGTTCTCTGGTGTTCAATTACCGGGTGGTGTAACTTTAAATGGTAAAGAAATTTATGATGAGGCGATGGAAGAAATTAGCCATCTAGAAGAAGAGATGCAGATCATTAATGTTTTGCCAAATGAAATATTAGTAGGATAAATTCTGTGGCCACAAACGCATATTTTAATAATTTTCCTACAAATCAAATCACCAGTGAGCAGCTGCTCGTTGAGGATTTGGTAATAGAATCTCTTGGTATAAACGGTATGGATGTTTACTATATGCCACGTTCAAGTGGTGATATTGTAGATTTATTATATGGTGAAGATACATTAAAACAATATATATCATCTTATCCAATTGAAATGTATTTAGAAAATGTGACTGGTATGGATGGCGAAGGTGATTTCATGTCCAAATTTGGTCTTGAAATTAGAGATGAGGTAACACTTCTTGTTTCTCGCCGTAGATTCACATCAACAACAAATCAAAAACGACCATTTGAAGGTGATTTGATTTACATTCCATTGATACAAAACTTCTTTGAAATTACTTTCGTAGAACACGAAAATAATCAAGCCATGTTTTATACACTGGGTCGTGGTCGTGGTGGCAATGTTTATGTTTATGCACTAAAAATGAAACAGTTCGTATTCTCTAATGAATTATTTCTTACTGGTAATTCAGAAATTGATGGACAAATTAAAGATGCTTACCCAAGAACAAGGTTAACATTGAAAGCAGGTGGTTCTGGTGTGTATGTTGCTGATGAAATTGTTTATCAATCAGCAGACACAACATATGCAAATTCTAGCGCAAGAGCAACAGTACACAATTATGTTACAGGTTCATCATTGGATGTTTATAGAGTAAATGGAGATTTTGCTGCCAACTCATTCGTATATGGTGTTACATCTGGTGCCGCTTGGAGAATTAATACTGAATCTGATACAGTATTAATGGATGATGCATTTGAAGATATCATTGATAATAATCGCATTCAAGGTGAAGCTGATAATATAATCAACTTTACCGAGAAAAATCCATTTGGAGAACCATAATGTTAAACAACCCTCATTTCTATAATCGCACAATTCGTAAGATTGTGGTTGGATTTGGATCAATGTTTAATAATATTCAATTGGTAAGGTATTCCAAAGATGGTTTAACGGCGCATGACATTACAAAGGTACCATTAAATTATGGTGCCAAAGAAAAATATATTGTTAGAATCAATACTGATCCAACTTTGACAAAATCAATTGCTACAACTGTACCAAGAATGAGTTTTGATTTGGTTGGCGTGCAATACGATTCTAGCAGAAAACAACAAACAACATTACAAAACTTTGCGTTTGCTTCATCAAAAATGAAAACGCAATACGCACCTATTCCTTATAACTTTGATTTTAGTTTATCCATCTATGTAAGAAATACAGAAGATGGTACACAAATTTTAGAACAAATTTTACCATTCTTTACACCAGATTTTACAATTACAATTGATTTTATTGAAGATATGGATCAGGTGTATGATATGCCTGTTATGTTGAATTCAGTATCACCTGAAATTGATTATGAAGGTGACTTAATGTCCACTAGGTTAATTATTTGGAATTTAAATTTTACAGCAAAGGCATATATTTGGCCACCAGTTATTCAAGATAACGGTGGATTAATTCTACAAGCAAACGCCAACATATATACCGACTCCACTAATCTGGATGCACAGAAGGTATTTGTTGATTATGCAAACGGTAAATCTGGTTTCTTTACGACCGGAGAAGATATTGGTGTCATCAATAAGAAAACAACAGGTAAAGTTGTATACTTTAGTAATACATCCACGGGGCAATTAATTGTTAGTGATTTAAACCAAAGACTTAATGTTGGTGATACTGTTGTTGGATTATACTCCAATTCACATTATGTAATCAAAACTGTTGATACTTCACCAACAAAAGCTGTTGCAATTGTTATTACACCAAAACCAGCTGGTGCCAATGTTGACACAGCATATGGTTTTGAAGAAATATTTACCGACTGGCCTAATACATTATGAGCAAAGTAAACGACAATTTATCTGAGATTTTTGATATTGAACCTTTGGAAGAACCAAAGTATTTACCAGCAACCGTAATACAAAAACCTGTTGAAGAAGTAGGTGATGAAGTTGATGCTGATTCTTCAATAGCCAGAAGCAATATTAAAAATCTTATAGATAAGGGTACAGATTCAATTGATGACCTATTAAGAGTAGCTAAAGAGTCTGAACATCCAAGAGCATATGAAGTTGCAGCCAATTTTATTAAAACTTTGGCTGAATTAAACAAAGACCTTTTAGAGATTCAAAAAAGAAAACAAGAGTTGAAGCCGCAAAACAATCAAAGCAATTCACCTATCAATGTTAAGAATGCTGTATTCGTTGGTTCAACCGCAGAATTATTAAAACAAATTAGAGAGAACAAATAATAATGGAACAACTAATTCAACAATTAAAAGTTATTTTGGGTACCAACTTTGCATTATACCTAAAGAGTCACAACTTTCATTGGAACATTGAAGGTCAAAACTTTCCACAATATCATGATTTTTTAAACAATTTTTATAATGAAGTGTTTGCACAAACAGATTTGATTGCTGAGCATATTCGATACTTAGATTCGTATGTTCCAGGTTCTATGGAAAGATTTTTAGAACTATCCGATATTCAAGAAGCTGTTGATGTGATTCCATCAGCATTGGCAATGATGGCACAAATCAAATCTGACAACGATAGGTTCATCGTTCATCTCCGTGCAGGTATTGTTGCTGCAGACCAAGCGGGTGAACCAGCTGTATCTAATTTTCTGCAAGAACTTTTAGGTGCCCATCAAAAGAAAGCATGGATGCTGCGTAGCATTATAAAGTAAACAATGACAATTAATAATGGTTATAATGGCAACTCATCATTAAAAAGAATAGGAATTGATTTTTCTTATTCTGAAGAACAGGTTTTAGAGTTAGCTAAGTGTGCAGAAGATCCAATATATTTCATTGACAACTATTGCTATATCGTAACACTCGACTACGGTATTCAACCGTTTAAACTTTACGATTGTCAAAAGAAAAAGATTAAATTAATCCATGACAACCGTAAAGTTATTCTCATGGAAGGTAGACAACAAGGTAAAACTTCATCTGCTGCAGCATATATTCTTTGGTATACATTGTTTCAAGACAGTAAAACTGCGGCTATTCTTGCAAATAAAGCATCAACGGCTCGTGAAGTTATGGCTAGATATCAATTGATGTTTGAGCATTTGCCTGATTGGATGCAACAGGGTATTAAAACATGGAACAAAGGTGACATTGAATTAGAAAATGGTTCAATTGTATTTACTGCGGCAACAACATCAGCTGGTATTCGTGGTAAGTCAGTTAACTTATTATATATTGACGAAGCTGCAATTATTCCAAATACTGTGGCTGATGCATTCTTTACCGCGGTATATCCAGTTATTTCTGCCGGTCAAACAACAAAGATTCTTATTACCTCAACACCGTTGGGTTATAATCATTTTTGGAAATTCTGGAATGATGCCGTTAATAAGAACAATGACTTTGTGCCATTGTTCATTCCTTATTCAGAGATACCTGGCAGAGATGAAGCATGGGCACTTGAACAGAAGAGACAACTAGGTGATCTGAAGTACAATCAGGAAGTACTCTGTAAGTTCTTAGGATCATCGCTGACGTTGATTAACTCAGATACTATAGAATATATGTCAACGTGTCCTACAGTCTATTCTAAAGACGGTTTAGATTTATATGAATTCCCAGTCAAAGCTCAACTTGATGAAGATACCGAAGAGTTGATAGGTAAGTCACACGCATATGTTATTGTTGCCGATACAGCCAAAGGTGTTGGTGGTGACTATTCTGCATTTATAATTATGGATGTGTCATCGGTGCCATATAAATTAGTAGGTAAGTTTAGAGATAACAAGATAGCACCAATGTTATATCCAAGTGTTATATACAAAGTGGCAAGAGATTATAACATGGCATATGTGCTGATTGAGGTTAACTCAAGTGAGCAGGTTGCACATATCATGCACAATGAATTAGAGTATGAAAACCTTATTTTTGTAAATAGAGATACCAAAACCGGACAAACAGTTACAGGTGGTTTTGGTGGTGGTAAAACTCAACTTGGTGTGCAAACAGACAAGAGAGTTAAGCGTATTGGATGTTTTACATTCAAGTCACTAGTAGAAGAAAAGAAGTTATTAATAACAGATGCAGATACTATATCAGAAATTTCAACTTTCATTCAGGTAAAAGACAGTTATGCCGCAGATGATGGTTACCATGATGATTTGGTTATGCCATTAGTATTGTTTAGTTGGTTAACGACTAACCCATACTTCAAAGAATTAAATGATGTTAATATTCGTGAAGCAATGTATCAAGCCAGAATTAAACAAATTGAAGAAGATATTGTTCCCTTTGGGTTCGCATTTAATGGAACAGAAGAAGATTACTCAGTAGAAGATGGTGATATGTGGAAACCAGAAGTCCCATCTGGTTACCTAACTTCAAATTTGTAAAAACTAAAAAAACTAAATACAATATAAAGAATAATTGTCCCGTAAACTAAGGAGAAATCCATGGCATTTCAGCTATCACCTGGGGTAAATGTATCAGAAATCGACCTGACTACAGTTGTCCCTTCAGTTGCCACTTCAATCGGTGGCCTTGCTGGAAATTTTAATTGGGGTCCAGTAAATGAAGTCATTACCATTTCTGATGAGGTTCGCCTTGTCGACCGTTTTGGTAAGCCTGACTCTACAAATTATGAATACTGGTTCTCAGCAGCAAATTTCCTTGCATACACAAATAACTTAAAAATTGTTCGTGCCGCAAATACTACCAATACATTAAATGCTACCGCAAACGGTACAGGCGTTTTAATTAAGAATGAAAGCGATTATGTTGCCAATCGTGAAACAGCAACAAACACAGCATACGGTCCATTTGCAGCTCGTTATGCTGGTGCAACAGGTAACACATTAAGAGTTTCTATTTGCTCTTCAGCAACAGCATACTCATCAAACTTGACTTCAACTAGTGCTGTTACAGCTAATGCAGCATCAGCAAACGATACCACAATTAATGTTACGGGTTCTCCTGTTGCCAACTTATATGTTGGTGATTTGATTTCTGTTGACGGTGGTTCTACATACTTGCGTACAGCCAATGTTAACGCAACAGCAATTATTGTTGCAACAGCATTATCATCAGCCGTTACAGTTGGCACACCAATTCTTCGCAAATGGCAATATGCTGATAGTTTTGGAGTTGCTCCAGGAACATCAGATTATGTTACTGATAAAGCTGGTAGCAAAGATGAAATGCACGTTATTGTTATTGATGAAGATGGCAAATTTACTGGTACTGCTAATACAGTACTTGAGAAATATGCTTTCGTATCAAAAGCTTCAGATGCAATTACAAATGACGGTGCATCAAATTACTACAAGACAGTTATCAACTCAAAATCAAAATATCTGTGGTGGTTAGGCCATCAACCAGGTGCTGTGAATTGGGGAACTGCTGCATCAGGTACAACATACACACAAATCAATACCGCATTTACTGCTTCAATGAGTTCTGGTGCTGATGGCACTATTGGTAATACAGAAATTACCACTGCATATGGTTTCTTTTCAAATGCTGATACAGTTGATGTTTCATTGTTAATTTCAGGTCCAGGCAATTCAACAATTGCAACTAGTTTGATTTCACTTGCTGAATCACGCAAAGATTGCTTGGTGTTCTTGTCACCAACTAAGGCTTCCGTTGTAAACAATGCCGGTGCTGAAGCAACATCAATCCTTTCTTTCCGTTCAGGATTAACAAGTTCTTCATACGCTGTTCTTGATTCTGGTTACAAATACCAATACGACAAGTATAACGATGTGTACCGTTGGGTTCCATTGAATGCTGATGTTGCTGGTACTTGTGCTCGTACAGATTTAGAGCGTGACCCATGGTACTCGCCAGGTGGTTTGAATCGTGGTGTGATTAAGAATGTTATCAAACTTTCATTTAATCCTACCAAGACAGAACGTGATAACCTGTATGTTCAAGGTATTAATCCAGTTGTTACATTCCAAGGTGAAGGTACGATTCTGTTTGGCGACAAAACTCTCTTGAGCCGTCCATCAGTATTTGACCGTATCAATGTTCGCCGTTTGTTTATTGTTCTAGAAAAGACCATTGCTCGTGCAGCTCGCTCAACAATGTTTGAATTTAACGACCAATTTACTCGTGCTCAGTTTGTTAACTTAGTTGAACCATTCCTTCGTGATGTTCAAGGTCGCCGTGGTATTACTGACTATCGTGTTGTTTGCGATACAACTAACAACACAGCAGCTATTATTGACCGTAACGAATTTGTTGGTGATATCTACATTAAACCCGCACGCTCAGTTAACTTCATTCAATTGAACTTTGTTGCAGTTAGAACTGGTGTCAGTTTCGATGAAATCGTTGGCAAATTCTAATAAATAGAGAGACAGGAGAAAAAAAATGGCATTCAATATAAATCAATTCCGCTCTCAAATGACAGGAGACGGTGCTCGCCCAAATCTATTTGAGGTGAGTTTACCGTTCCCTGGATTTTCTGATGCTGCTAATGCACAACAAAAAGTCACTTTCATGTGTAAAACAGCACAGTTACCTGGTTCAACCATCGGTACTGTGCCTGTTCAATACTTTGGCCGTGAGTTGAAGTTTGCAGGCAACAGATCATTTACAGACTGGACAATCACGATCATTAACGATGAAGATTTTGCTATTCGTAACGCTTTCGAGCGTTGGTTGAATGGTATTAATAGTCATGGTTTAAACGTGCGTAATCCGTTAGCTCAAACTCCAGCATCATACACAGTTGATTCTGAAGTTACACAATTTGGCAAAGCTGGTGACATTCTGAAGAAGTATAAATTCTTGGGTGTATTCCCAACAGATGTGTCACCAATTGACGTTGATTGGGGCTCAAACGATAGTATTGAAGAATTTACCGTGACTCTTTCCTACCAATGGTGGGAATCAATTGATACTGGTGTGGTTTAAATAGTGAGGGCTTCGCCCTTACTTTTTACTGATATAGGATGAAATATTAATGGCGGTAAAACTTTTCGTATTATATAATGTTACCGAGTGGAGGAACCCAAAATTGCCGTAAAACTTTTCGGGTTCACCTTAGGTAAAAAGGACATTGTTCAGGTTGAGAAACCTGAGCAAGCTTCTTTTGCGCTCCCTACAGAAGCAAATGATGATGGTGCAGTTACAATCACACAGAATGCCCATTACGGCACATATGTAGATTTAGAAGGTTCTGTTCGTAATGAACTGGAACTGATTACTCGTTACCGTGAAATGTCAAATCACCCTGAATGTGATATGGCAATTGATGAGATTGTTAATGAAGCAATTACTCATGCAGAAGATGGTACTGTTGTAGATATCAATATGGATAATCTAAAACAACCAGAAACAATTAAAAAGAAAATACTTGAAGAGTTTAAAAACATCCAAAAGATGTTAAACTTTTCAAATCTTGCTGATGATTTATTCAAGCGTTGGTACATTGATGGTAGAATATATTACCATGTTGTTGTTAACGATAAGAATCCAAAAGACGGCATACAAGAATTAAGATATATTGATCCACGCAAGATTCGTAAAGTGCGTGAGATTCAAAAAGAAAGAGATCCAAAAACTGGTGCTCAAGTTATTAAATCTATAGCTGAATATTATGTGTATAATGACCGTGGTACAACATCACAGTCATATACATCATCAGTTAATCAAGGTTTAAGAATTGCACCTGAATCAGTAGTTAATGTTAACTCTGGTTTGATGGATGCAAAGAATACATTTGTAATTTCTTACTTACATAAAGCAATTAAGGCACTCAATCAATTAAGAATGATTGAAGATGCTGTTGTTATTTACCGTTTATCAAGAGCACCAGAAAGACGTATTTTTTATATTGACGTAGGTAACTTACCAAAAGGTAAGGCTGAACAATATATGAAGTCTATTATGACACAGTATCGTAACAAGTTGGTATATGATGCTAATACTGGTGAGATTCGTGATGAACGTAAACACCTTTCGATGCTAGAAGATTTTTGGTTACCTCGCCGTGAAGGTGGTAAAGGAACAGAGATTACTACATTACCTGCTGGACAAAACTTAGGCCAGATGGAAGATGTTCTTTACTTTCATAAGAAATTATTAAATTCATTGAATGTGCCAATCTCACGCCTTGACCCACAAGGTGGTGGTATCATGGGTATTGGTAGAACAAATGAAGTTACTCGTGATGAAGTTAAGTTTAGTAAGTTTATTGCTAGATTGCGTAATAAATTCTCTCGTATTTTTGACGATGCTCTTCGTATTCAATTATCATTGAAAGGTGTTTGTACCGTTGAAGAGTGGGAAGAATTTAAAGAAGCCATTTTTTATGACTTTAAGAAAGATAATAACTTTACAGAAATGCGTGATGCAGAAATCTTGCGTGAGCGTATTTCAACAGCGACACAAATTGATCCGTATGTTGGTCGTTATTACTCATCAACATGGGTTAAAAAGAATGTTCTGCATATGACTCAAGAAGAAATTGACGAGATGCAGAAAGAAATTGAAGAAGAAGGTGAACTTGCAGCTACTGCTCAAGAACAACAAGGTCAAGAACAAGGTGGTCCGCCATCAGAACCAATTGACAATACTGTTGAAAATGGTGATACTGAATCGCCTACTCCGCAATTAGATGATGCGGTAAATAAGTATGCTTTCAATAAAACTAAATAAGGTATAATAGGAGATTTTTATGTCTACAACAACATTTATCGAGCAACTAGTAGCAGGACAAGCTGCTGATGCTAAAGAAACATTATCAGACTTGTTATCTGCTCGTGCATTTGAAGCACTTGATGCTCGTAAGCAAGAACTTGGTGCAACACTATTTGGTGGTCAAGTAGAAGAAGAAGTGGAAGGATTGGAAGAAGCTAAGTCTTATGGTGGTGGTTCAGATAATGCTGGTGGCCACAATGTATATTATACAGCTTCTGATGGAACATCGCAATCAGTATATCGTCCTGGTAAAAATCAGGGTGGTTCTAGTGAGCCTAGCGCACAATCAAACGCACCTGATCCTAAACATCCTTTACATGGTAAAACAGTAACTAATGGTAAAATAACTGGTCGATTAGTAGGAACATCGGCGCAGGGTAAATCTGCCCATATTAAAGTGGGTGATGCTATTCATGTAGTTGATGCTAAAAGTGTTAAAAAACAATCTATTAAAGAATCATAATCTGATAATGAAATCGTTACTAGACTTTAAAACCCTTCTAATAGAAGAAGAGAAATCAGACTATACAAAGTTTGATGCTCTTGTCCGTGCTGGTCTTGCCAATAAGGCACAGATTCAGCGTATGCATAGTATATTGGATAAGATGGGTGAAGAACGCCCACAATTCACTAATGCCGATAGGATGATTATTCAGAATTTGTTTACTAAGATGGTAGATTTGATTACCAATAATAAACAAATTTATACCCAAACTCGCCGTGCGGTGAGAGAAGAATTAGAAGAAGGTATTGTTGATACTTCAGATTACAAACTTGGTGTAAATGGACAAAAAGTTAGGTCGCATAGAGTTAAAGTTGGAGATACTGCACCAGGTGTTGGTGCTGTTACAGCACCACAAATTGGTGATGATCCAGAAGCTGATGAATATTCTACCAAATTAAAGAAAGAAGAAGTTTCTTATTTGGAAGAAGGAGTTAACCCGCCTTTTGTTTTAGTATTAAAACGTAAAGCCATTCGTTATTATCCAGAAGGCATTACAAATGTTATGTATTACAATGAAAGATTGAATCGTTACTTTTCTGTTCCATATTCATCGGAAACTCCAATGAATAATCCAATTCAAGCGGAGAATGTAAAGATTAAACATATTGATGGTACAGTTAGCACAATTGATGAACAAACGGCTGATGATATTGATTCCGTTTTTAAACAATTGAGTGAAGATAATCAAGTTAAGTTTTCAAGATTATTAAAAGAATCACCAAAAGGTTTAATTAAAGTTTTAGATTTTGTTTCTAAACAAACAACATGACTTTGATAGATTTAATATCTCAGAATAGATTGTCCGAGGCTAAAGAAATTATTTTTAATCGCCTTGATGAAATTGCTGCTGAATATTTGGAAGAAGAAAAGGCATATGTGGCATCAACTACATATGTTGAGGTAGAAGTGGATGAGCAATTAGATGAAGCTTCACCAAACATCGTTAAGATGGGTAGAATTAAAAAGATTCGCCGCCGTATTCGTAGAAATACCAACAACCAAATTGTTGTTCAAAGAAATAAAAGAAGATCAACAGTAAAAGGATTTAGAATTTCTGGTAATAGTGTGGTTCGAATACCAGCAATCCAAAGAATACAAAAGTCCAGAAAATTAAAAAGGTACTGGAAGACAAAAGGTAAATCTAAATTGCGTAGAACATTACTCAAAAGAAAAATGTCTTTAAGACGCCGCACTTCCATGGGAATAAAATAAAATGCCAATAGAAATTACAAATTCATTAAGAAGTTCTTCACTCATTCGTGTTGAAGGTATTGGTACATATTATGCTAACCTTGATTCTTTAGCTGTCAATACTAATGAAGTCATTAGTTCTGCAAATATTAGAAGAATCAATTGGTCGACAAACGGTAGTATTCAAATCGTTAGAAACGGTAATAATATTGTATCTCTACACAATGCTGGTGAAACTAAACTAGATGAGTGGGGACATACACTTGCAAATAATAATACATCTAATGTTGTTATTACGGTTGTAACTGGTGGAACATTACTTCTAGAAGTAACGAAGTCTGCTACTTACACAACACCATTAACAGGAATGTAATATGAAATTAATTAGAGAAAATATAGAAGAGGTAAAGTATATTACTGAAGCCTCCGAAAATGGAAAAAAAAGTTTATACGTTACTGGTCCATTTCTTGTTTATGATAAACCAAATAAAAATAATCGTATGTACGCCAAAAATACCTTATCAAAGGAAGTTGGCCGATACAACGAAGAAGTTATTAAAACTAATCGTGCTTTAGGTGAATTGGGTCATCCTGACACACCATCTCTTAACTTAGAAAGGGTGTCACATAAGATTGTTTCTTTAGAAGATAATGGTGAATGTTTTATTGGCAAAGCAATGATCCTTGAAACACCATACGGGCAAATCGTTAAAAGTTTTATTGACTCAGGTGTTAACCTTGGAGTATCTTCTCGCGGCATGGGTTCTCTTGTGCAGACTAAAGAAGGTTATAACATGGTGCAAGATGATTTCCGATTAGCAACAGCAGCTGATATTGTGGCAGATCCTTCTGCTCCAGGTGCTTTTGTTAATGGTATCATGGAGAATAGAGAATGGTTATTTGTTGAAGGTCGATTTGTAGAGATGGACATTGATTCAGCAAAAAAACAAATTAGAAAGGCTTCACGCAAAGAAATTGAATATGTTGCTATCAATTTGTTTGAAAATTTTATTCGAAAACTTTAATTTTATAAATAGAAAATACTAAGGAGATTCCTAATGGCATCAAACAAACTTTTCGAGGCAGCAGCAGATATTCTTGCAGGAAGCAAGAGTTCAGCAATAGGTATGCCTTCAGAAAAACTTCCAGGTCAAGTAGTTGATGCTGGTGGTCCAACACCTCAGAATTACAAATCAACTGATGACTCAGCTAAAATCAACCCATCAGATGGTGCACCAGGTAATGCTCGAGCACCAACAACAAAGCCATCAGATGCTTCACCTGATACCCAAGAAATGCTTGGTGGTGGCCAAAAAACAATGAAAGAAGATATTGCAGATTTGTTTGCAGATGATGATACCATCTCAGAAGAATTTAAAGATAAAGTTTCTACAATTTTTGAAGCTCGTATACATGATCGTGTTTCTAGAATTGAAGAAGAAGTAGAATCATACTATGCTGGTATGCTAGAAGAAGCTGTTGAATCAATTAAGCAAGACCTAACAGAAAAAGTTGATGATTACCTATCATACATTGTTGAACAATGGATGGAAGAAAATCAAATTGCTATTGAATCTGGTCTACGCTCAGAAATGACAGAAGATTTTATTGCCGGTTTACGCAACCTATTCGTAGAAAACTATATTGATGTTCCTGCCGAAAAAGTTGACCTCGTTGAAGAACTTGCTTCTAAAGTTGAAGAACTTGAAAGCAAACTTGATGAAGAAATCGAACGTAATGTTGATTATGCAAAAGCATTAGTTGAATCACGCAAGTCAGAAATAACTCGTGAAGTATGTGAAGGTCTTACATCAACTCAAGTTGAAAAAATTAGATCACTCGCAGAGAGTGTATATTTTTCCACAGAAGAAGAATATGAAAGCAAACTTGAAACAATTCGTGAGAACTACTTTCCATCTGGTATAAAGAAAGCTAGAGAAAGCCATCTTCAAGAAGAAGTAACTGATGGTTCAGAGAAGGGTTTCGTTTCTAACGACCCATTCGTATCAGCAGTTGCAAACGCAATTTCCAAAACTAAAATATAATATCCAAGGAGATATCTAATATGTATTTGTCAGAAGAACTACAAACAAAATGGGCTGCGGTACTAGACCATAAAGATATGCCGGCCATTAAAGACCCATATCGTAAAGCAGTTACAGCAGTTATTTTAGAAAACCAAGCTATTGAAATGGCTAAGTCATCAGGTATGTTGACAGAAGCTGGTTCACCAACAAACTTTGCTGGTACAGGTGGTTTCGGTGGTGGTGCAGCTGCAGCAGGTCCAGTTGCTGGTTTTGACCCAATCTTAATCAGTTTGGTTCGTCGTTCATTACCAAATCTAATTGCCTATGACATTTGCGGCGTTCAGCCAATGACAGGCCCAACAGGTTTGATTTTCGCAATGCGTACTAAGTATGCATCACAGGGCGGTACAGAAGCATTCTTCAATGAAGCTAACACACAGTTTTCTGGCGCTAATACTGCACTTGCTGCAGCTATTACAAACCAATTAACTGCATTGGCAGTTGCTGCTAACACAACAGAAACATTCACATCAAACGCTCAAGCCGGTCTTGCAATGACTACAGGTTCTGCTGAAGCTCTTGGTGACGGTGCTGCTGGTAACACATTCCAAGAAATGGCATTCTCAATTGAGAAAGTTACTGTTACTGCTCGTACTCGTGCTTTGAAGGCAGAATATTCACTTGAATTAGCTCAAGACTTGAAAGCAGTTCATGGTCTAGACGCAGAAACAGAATTGGCAAACATCTTGTCAACAGAAATTCTTGCTGAAATCAACCGTGAAGTTGTTCGTACAATTTACGGTACTGCAAAGTTGGGCGCACAAGTTGGTACAACAACTCGTGGTACTTTCGACTTAGACACCGACTCAAACGGTCGTTGGATGGTTGAGAAAATCAAAGGTTTGGCATTCCAATTAGAACGTGAAGCTAATACCATTGCTAAGACAACTCGTCGTGGCAAAGGTAATATCGTTATCGTATCTTCAGATGTTGCATCTGCATTTGCGATGGCTGGTCTTTTAGACTATAGTTCAGCTTTACAATCACAAGTTAACCTAGTGGTTGATGATACTGGTAATACATTTGCTGGTACAATGTTCGGTCGTATTAAAGTTTACATCGACCCATATGCACAAACATCTTCAACCAACGAATTTGCAGTTGTTGGTTTCAAAGGTTCGAATGCATTTGACGCCGGTCTTTTCTATTGCCCTTACGTTCCTCTCCAAATGGTTCGTGCCGTTGATACCGGTACATTCCAACCAAAGATTGGTTTCAAGACTCGTTACGGTCTAGTTGCTAATCCATTTGCAGAAGGTACTAATGCTGGTCTAGGTGCTTTAACTGCTCAGTCAAACAACTACTACCGTGGTTTTGCAATTAAAAACATCATGTAAATAAAAACTCCGTAGAGAGTTCTTTAGAGAGGCACTTCGGTGCCTCTTTTTTTGCATATAAATACCAGTATAACTAGTGAGACAATAATGAGTGCATTCACAAGAAATCCATCCAATCCAAATTACTTACACCCTAATAAGTTTCAGTTAAACTTTAGTCGTGTACCTAATCTACAATATTTTTGTCAGTCTATAACTATTCCTGGCATTTCATTAGGTGAAATTGTTCGTAATACACCATTGGTTGATTTATATTCACCCGGTGAAAAGGCCATATATGATATTTTGAATATTACCTTTTTGGTAGATGAAGAGTTAAAGTCTTGGTTAGAAATTCACGATTGGATTCGTGCTATGACTAAAGTAACCAGTTTTGACGAATATAAAAAACTTAGTTTATTGAATTCAAATGCAAATGCTCGTGGTGATTTAATGCCACAATTTTCTGATGCTAAGATTACACTTTTATCATCAGCAAACAATCCATTACACACATTCACTTTCTACGATATGTTTCCAACATCGGTATCTACATTTGTGGTTTCTGCCTCAGACACACCAGATTCCATCATTACTGCCGATGCCACATTCAGATATTCCTATTTTGATGTTGACAGAGCTACATAATTAGTGTATACTCCTAACAGGAGGATTTATAATGAACAAACTTGATGAACTATTAGCTATGTGGGCAAAAGATTCTGTTATTGATAGAACTGAGCCAGGCAAAGAACTAACAAACATACCACAACTACATAGTAAGTATTTGAATATACTTTCTCGTCACCGACTATTGGTGAGAGAGTCTGAGTTTAAGTATAACAAAATGAAACGACTGAAGTGGGAATACTATACAGGTAAATTAGATGATGACCAACTTAAACACTATGGTTGGGAACCATTTCCTTTTGTACTCAAATCCGAGATCACTACATACTTTGAGAGTGATGAAGATTTAAACAAATACTTGGCTAACAAAATTTTACATGAAGAAATTGTTGATGTATGCCAAAGTATTCTTAAAGAATTGCATTCACGAACATTTCAATTGAAAGAATTTATAACATGGGAAAGGTTTATACAGGGTGTATGATTTAAGATTAGAAAAGGTTAACGAAGCCTTTATCAGAGTAGTATCAGAAAGAAATGTAGCACAAGAACTTTCCGATTATTTTTGTTTCTATGTTCCTGGCTACCAATATACTCCTGCATTTAAGGCAAGATATTGGGATGGTAAGATAAGGTTGCTTGATTTAAGAACCATGGAAATATACCATGGCTTGGTACCTTATATTGAAAAGTTTTGTAAAGAAAGAGATTACAAAATTGAGATTGATTCTGAGATAACAGTCACGGACAATTACTCCTTAAAAGAAGCCAACGACTTTATACAGACACTTGGTTTGCCATTTGAACCTCGTGATTATCAAGTTAGTTCTTTTGTTCATGCAATCCGTAATAAAAGAATTCTACTTCTTTCACCTACTGCATCAGGTAAATCTTTAATCATTTATTTGATACTTAGACGAATACAAGATGCTGGTTATAAAAAAGGGTTACTTATTGTCCCAACCACTTCACTTTGTAATCAGATGTTCACAGATTTTGAATCTTATGGTTATGACTCAAAAACAAACTGTCATATAATATATGCTGGTCGAGATAAACACTCAGATAAATTCCTATCAATATCGACTTGGCAGAGTATATACAAACAACCACCAGAATATTTTGAACAATTTGATTTTGTTATAGGTGATGAGGCACATCAATTCAAAGCCAAATCACTAGCAACAATTATGACACAATTGGTTAATGCAAAATATAGAATAGGTTGCACCGGAACATTAGCTAATTAACCTATTAGAAGGAACTAAAACGCATAAATAGAAATATGGACTATCAAAAAATATATTACTCTATAATAGAAAAAGCTAATACTCGGACAATGTCCGAGTATTTTGAGGAGCACCATATAATACCTAAATCTTTAGGTGGTGACAATGGTAAAAAAAATAAAGTAAAATTGACAGCAAGAGAACACTTTGTGTGTCATTGGTTATTATGGAAATTCTCAAAAGGAAAAGATAAAATTAAAATGGGTCATGCTTTTGGCATGATGAGATACCATGATTCTACTAATAGGTACTACACTTCAATTGGTTATGAAATAGCTAGAAAAGCACACTCTTTATCAGCAAGTTTACACCATAAAGGTAAAACTCTTTCTGATAAAGAAATGAAAAGAATGTCAGAAAATAATCCAAATGCTAAAGAAATAGAAATAAATGGAATAAAGTATAAAAGTAGAAAAGAAGCTTGGGAAAAATTACAAACAACAAAAAGAAGGTTGTATTCTTTTATTGATGGAAAAATATCCTTTGAACAATTAACATATAGTGGCAGATATCCACACACAGAAGAATCTAAGAAAAAAATTGGTGATTGGTCAAGAGGCAAAACATACGAAGAACTTTTAGGTAAAGAAAAATCTTTATTATTGATAGAAAAAAGACGACAACAAATGTTAAAAAATATTATGGAAAAAAATGAGTAATGTTCATAGATTAGTATTAGAAGGTTTATTTGGACCAGTATATAAAGCAACAACAACAAAAGAATTAATGGATAACAAACAGTTATCTAAATTTAAGATTAAATGTTTAATACTTAAATATCCAGAAGAAGTTTGTAAGTTATCTAAGAAGTGGGACTACAAAGAAGAGATTGAATATATAGTATTGAACACAGCAAGAAATGCATTTATAAAGAATCTTGCCTTGTCGTTGAAAGGTAATTCATTAATACTATTTCAATTTGTAGATAAACATGGTAAAGTTCTACATAATATTATAAAAGAAGAAGCAGGTAAACGTAAAGTATTTTTTGTATATGGTGGTACTGATACCGAAGTTAGAGAATCTATTAGAGATATAACTGAACGTGAAACAGATGCCATTATTGTTGCTTCATACGGTACATTCTCAACTGGTATTAATATACGTAATTTACATAATGTAATATTTGCATCACCATCTAAATCAAAAATTCGTAATCTACAATCAATTGGTCGTGGACTTAGATTAGGTGATAATAAAGAAGAAGCGGTTCTTTATGATATCTCTGATGATTTTAGAATAGGCAAACATGTTAATTATACCTTGACACACTTCGTTGGCAGAGTAAAGATGTATGACGATGAAAAATTTAATTATAAGTTTTATAATATAGAATTAAAAATTTAATTTTTATTAAAAGTTTTTTTGGAATGTTGTAATTTTTCTTCTTTTGTTTTTTTATCCCAATACTGTTTCATTTTTTGACTATGATCTGGTCTAAGTTTACCTGTTTTATTAATTGATAATTTATTTTTAGATTCTGGTGTATGATTATATCCACTTAAAAGTCTAGCTTTTTTTCGTTTTTGTATGTGTATTTCTGATTGTTTATAACCGGATGTTCCATCACCACCATCAGTTAAATTTCTAAGTATACCTGTACCATTATCAATTCTTCCATACCATTGAATCATTCTTCTTTCTATGGCAAATGCTCCAATTTCCGTTAAATTAGCTTGCATTATTATTATTTTTGTGTTATCATTAGGTATGTTTATTGAATGATTTTTGTTCCATGCTCTATCTCTGCAACCTTTACCTATATAATAAGGTAAATTATTATCTCTTAGATAAGCATATACATAAAAATGATTAGGTCTGTTTTTAGAAGAATAAATAGTCATACTGATACGGTCCTTTCGTATTAGAGTAGGTGCGAGCTGCAACTCGGCGATCTACACTTATTTATAATTTTTTTTACCTAAAAGGGTATTTTTGACATGGATAACATAAAAATAATAAGGATGCAATCGGGTGAAGATATCATTGCTTCTATGATAGAAGATAAAGAAGAAGGTATCGTTACACTTAACAATCCTATGACAGTATTATTTAAAAGACAGATTACTGGTAAATCAGTTATGATGATGGTACCTTGGTTACCTGTAGAGATTATTCAATATAATATGGCTACAGTTTATTCACAAGACGTATTAACTGTATTTCAACCTAAAGAATCTCTTGTTAATTATTATAATAAGGCAGTGATTGATTTGAATGAATGTATCATTGAAGAGTCAGACCACATTGAACAATCATTAAACGAAGATGGTGATGAAGAAGATGTTTCAGAAGAAGAGTTCTCAGAGTATGTAGATAGTATTGAAACCATTAAAGAAGTATTAAGTAATAAGAAAAGAATATTACATTAAAGAACGACAAAACCATTATAACAATGTATCACTAACCTGTCAAGCGAAATATAAGGTAAATATTATGAGTAAGAAAAAAGCACATTACATTAACAATGCCGACTTCTTAAAAGCACTAACCGATTATACCGAAAAGTGTGTTGAAGCCAAAAAAAATGATAAACCAGAACCTATAGTACCAAACTATATCGGTGAATGTTTTATTAAAATTGCAGAACATCTATCTAGAAAACCAAACTTCGTATCATATTCATTTAGAGATGAAATGATTGCAGATGGTATTGAAAATTGTATAATGTATTTCAGAAACTTTGATCCTGCCAAATCATCTAATCCATTTGCCTATTTTACACAGATTATTTACTTTGCATTTCTACGAAGAATTGCCAAAGAGAAGAAACAACTATATGTAAAATACAAAGCAACAGAACAGTTTGGTTTATTAGATGAAGGTGAAATGTTTGAAGATGAGAATGGGCATATGCAACAATTTAAAATGTATGATAACATATCAGAATTCATTCATACATTTGAAGAAACTAAAAAGAATAAAAAGAAAGTAAAGATTAAAGGTATTGAAAACTTTATTGAATTGGATGTGAAAGAACTACCAGAAATTTAAGGAGATTATTATGAGAGTTGGATTTACATGTAGTGCATTTGATTTACTTCATGCTGGTCACATATTGATGTTAGAAGAAGCAAAGACTCAATGTGACTTTTTAATTGTTGGATTACAAACTGATCCAACAATTGATCGGAAAGAAAAAAATAAACCTATCCAAAGTGTAGTTGAAAGATATATTCAACTCAAGGCAGTTACATATGTTGATCAGATTATACCATACACATATGAAAGTGACTTAGAGGAAATATTCCGTTCATTCCCAATTTCAGTTAGAATTATTGGTGATGAATATAAAGAAAAACAATTCACTGCAAAAGATATCTGTGCTGGTAGAGGTATTGAAATCTATTTTAATCGGAGAGATCATCACTTTAGCAGTAGTGAATTACGTAACAGAACTTATAGAATAGAATATCAGAAAAAAGGTGAGTTTGATGAAGTTAGCCCTAATAAATGACACCCATGCCGGTGCAAGAGGTGACAGTGCAATATTCAATGAATTCTTTTTTAAGTTTTGGGAAAATGTATTCTTTCCATACTTAGAAGAAAATAACATCACACAGATTTGTCATTTAGGTGATGTTGTTGATCGTAGAAAATTTATTAATTATGTTACATTGAATTCTTGGCGTAAAAGATTCTTTGATAGATTATTAAAGAACAATATTCAAATGGATGTTATTGTAGGTAATCATGATGTTACTTACAAGAATACAAATGAAATCAATGCCATGAATGAATTATTTGAGCATTACAATAATGTAAATGTGTATATTGATCCCGTTGAAAGAGTATATGATGGTATTAATGTTGCATTGGTACCATGGATAAATTCAAGTAACTATCAAAGTAGTTTAGAATTTTTAAATAATACACAGAGTCAAATTGTATTTGGTCATTTTGAAATATCTGGATTTGAAATGGATCGTGGTAATGTTTGTCAAGGTGGTTTAGATTCTTCTCTATTCAAACGATTTGATACTGTATTATCTGGTCACTTTCATCATAAATCAACTAATGGTAATATAACATATCTAGGCAATCAATACGAAATTACATGGGCAGACTATGATGACCAAAGAGGATTTCATGTATTTGATACAGACACAAGAGAACTAGAATTTATACCTAATCCATATAAAATGTTTCATAGATTAAGTTATGATGATACTGTCCAAGACTTTACATACTGGAAAGCATTTGATTATGATAATTTGAAAGATACTTACGTTAAGATTGTGGTAGTCAACAAACAAAATCCATATCTGTTTGATAGTGTGATGGATAACTTATATAAAACTGGTGTTGCTGATATAGGTATAGTTGAAGATTTTACCGATAATTCAGTTACCGATGATGAAGAATTGGTAAATCAAGCGGAAGATACTATGACTATCTTAAATAAGTATATTGATGGGTTGACATTGAATGTAAAACCTGATATACTTAAAGGTCTAATGAAAGAACTATACGTTGAAGCGGTAAATGTAGAGAGAGTTGATTAATGATTGTATTTAAAAAAGTTAGATATAAGAACTTTATTAGCACTGGTAATTATTATACCGAGATTGATTTTCAAAGATCGTCTAATACATTAATTATTGGTTCTAATGGTGCGGGTAAATCCACGATGCTTGATGCATTGTGTTTTACTCTATTTGGTAAAGCATTTAGAAGTATTAACAAACCACAACTGATTAATGCCATCAATCAAAAAGATTGTGTTACTGAATGTGAATTTGATATTGGTAATAAAAAATATAAAATTATTCGTGGCATAAAACCTAACATCTTTGAAATATATCAAGATGGCGATTTACTGAATCAGGATGCCGCAAGTAGAGATTATCAAGAATACTTAGAGAAGTTTATTCTAAAATTAAATTATAAATCATTTACACAGATTGTTATATTAGGTTCTGCATCATTCGTGCCATTCATGCAGTTATCTGCATCTGATCGTAGGTCTATCATTGAAGATTTACTAGACATACAAATCTTTTCTACAATGAATACTGTATTGAAAGAGAAGATGTCTGGTAACAAAGATCATGTTGTTGAAAACAATTCTAAGTTACAAATTGTAGAAGCAAAGATTGAAATCCAGAATACTCATATTAAGAGTATACAAAAAACTAATGATGAGAAGGTAGAAGAATATGATAATCAAATCAAATTGTATAATACTGACATACTTGAGTTACAAGAAAAAATACAACAAACATCCAACTCAATCAACATATTACAAACCGACGTGGAAAACAAAATTGAAGTCGAGACTAGACTCAAGAAATTTACTAAAATTGAATCGCAGATTGAGAACAACTTATCCAAATATAAGACTGATATCAGTTTCTTTGAACAGAATGATAATTGTCCAACCTGTAAGCAAGAAATTGCCTTGGGGTTTAAAGAACAACAAATCAAAGAGAATAATGATAGAGTTACCGAAATAGAATCTGGATTGAAAGTATTAGAAGAAAAACTAT